>Ga0137364_10000305_pt1 | contig 18782 bp, 13 predicted proteins | sample SagtaG_10_FD_104798 | JGI IMG/M metagenome (GOLD analysis project Ga0137364, IMG submission 104798) | Vadose zone soil microbial communities from Sagehorn Ranch, Mendocino, California, USA - Sage1_L_20_16 metaG | ecosystem: Environmental > Terrestrial > Soil > Vadose zone | place: USA... | reverse complement strand
GCTGCTGGCAACTCTGATCTGGGCCCTTACGGCCGGAGCGATCGGCTGGGGCATTATTCATTTGTTGCACCGCTCGGGCGTTCACCAGCTTTCTGAAATGAATCCGTCGGCCATGCCTAAGCATCGGTAGCCTCATGATTATTCGCGTGCAGCGATTCCGGCGACTCCTGCTGGCGACACTCGTTTTTCTTTGCGCCGCCGGCTGCGTCCGCCGCGAGGGTCGCAATTCCGACTGCAAGTGGCCGCCGGAAAGGGCTGCCGGTCCAGCCACGACACGGCACTTCAGTGAGGACGCGGAGTTCGCGGAAGATCTCGCAATCAGGTATTCGGATGTGCATCATGGTCTTCGCACGCCCTACTATCTCTCTGGTGAAGACTACGCCTCCAACAGAGACCGGTGTATGGCAAGGTTGTTTGGAGAGATCGCAAAGCAGCACAATGTGCCAATTGAACGCGTATATGGCTCGCTCGGACAGAACCGCGCGTACATCGATCTGGCTATAAACCTCCCCTTTGCATTGCTCTACTGCCTCGTCGCCGCAGTTGTCGCCCGCGCGATCTGGCGACGCTACCCTCCTGCCGAAAGCGGCTGGCTTCCCGGCGCCACAATGATTTTGTTTCTTTCTCTAGCCTTCTCTGTCGCTTTCGTCATGGTGGGAGATATTTGGGCCAGAATTGCTGAAACCTACCGCGTCGGCAACGGCCACATGAGTTATCGCGCTGACCGATTGCTCTGGGCGCGTCATCTAACTGCTCTGTTCTCGGCTGCATTCGCCACCTTCTTGCTGACGGCTGCCGAAGTCGCCCGGCGTATGCTTGGGAAAGACTCAAGATTAGAAACGAGGTCTATGAGGCCAACGTTCAAGAAAGTAGAGCGGCCAGGACGCGCCGGTCTGAACTTGTGAGGTGCGCATCGGTTGAGAGCCTTCGGATGGGAAGGTGGTGGACCTCGGCAATTTGGTGAGCTCACGGATCTGGGACGCGTGACTTGATAGGATCAGGGAGATTGAAGCTGAACCGGCAAAAATTGCTGACTCCGTCACAAAGAGCGGCTCCAGATAAAGAGATTCCAACATAGTTCGGCTACACAAGCCGAGTACAGGCTGCACTTTTTTTCGCATCCACCACGCAGAGTCTCGGGCGCGTCTCTCCTAGGCATGTCTGGAGACCAACGAAAATTAGTCAGCGGCGTAGCGGCGGAAGAAAGAGTCGGGCTTCCACTGCGGACGCGCGGGAGTGTTGGCGGTTTCAAGAAGCAAGCGGCGCGTGAACTCTTCGTAGCCCGCGGCGGCTTGCAAATCAACGGGCTGATTCACATCGTCCGATGGCGCGTGATAGCGATTGGTGAGCCAGTCCTTGAAAATTTTCTGTTCGGGCGTGCCGAGTTCGAAGCCCACGTCGACTTTAACCGCGGGAACGCCCCTCTTGATGAAACTGTATTGATCGCTGCGGATAAACGCGTTGCGCAGTGGCTCGGGATCGGCGATGGGCTTGATGCCCATGGATTGCGCGATGGCTGCGGCGCGCGAGCCGAGGTCGGATTCGGCGATGCCCTGAATCCTGAGGATTTTCAGTGGGACGATGGGGAGGAACATGTCCACGTTGACATCGGCGACGATGGACTTTATCGGAACAGTTGGATGGGCGGCGAAATATTTTGAGCCGAGAAGGCCTTTTTCTTCGGCGGTGACGAGCAGGAAAACGATGGAACGCTGAGGACTTTGTAATGTTCCGCGCTCACCGCGCGAGTCCCGATGAGCTTTGAGACTCGCGGCGATGTCCATCACCAGCGCGCTGCCGGAGCCGTCGTCCATCGCGCCGTTGTAAATGCGATCGCCATTGATGGGCGCGCCGATTCCGACATGATCGATGTGCGCGGAGAGGACCACGAATTCGTTCTTCAGAGCGGGATCGGAACCGGGAAGTTTGGCGATGATGTTGGCGGATTCGCCGGAGGAGGTTTGGACGGCGGCATCGGCATTGAGCGAGGCAGCCCAAGGAAAATGCGGAAGAGGCTTGCGGTCTTTGCCGAGCGCGGCGATTTCCGCGAAAGTATGGCTGGAACCTTCGAACAGTTTTTCCGCCGAGGCGGGATTGAAGGCAACTCCGAGTTGCTGGCCGGGAGTTTCGAGAAACTCGGGATCGGCGAGGTCCATGGAGGGCTCATTGTGGTTCGCCGAAATGCGGGACCAGGGAATGTCCATGGAAGCAGGATTGAAGATAGTGATCGCGCCGATGGCGCCAGCGGCATGCAGTGACTTCCAGCGCTCGCCGGCGGTTTGGTAGTGCGAGGCAAGGGCCGTGGGGATGTCCGAGGGAGAGCCGGCGAGATAGACGACGATTTTGCCCTTGAGGTCGAGGCCAGCGAGTTCATCGAGATTCTTTTCGGGAATTTTGAGCCCGTAGCCGACGAAGACCAAAGGCGCGGTGAGATTCACCGAAGCGCGCGTGGAACGGGAACTGATGAAACCATCATCGGCGAAGGAGAGAGGTTTGGCTTGGCCGTTGGAGACAAGGGCGAGGGAGGACTTGGACTCGTCGACCTGGAATTGGGTGAAACGTACCGGCTGATAGAAACCGTTGACGCCAGCGGGCTCGAGGCCGGCCTTCTGAAGCTGCTCGACGGCGTAGGCCTGCGCTTTGCGGAGACCTTCGCTACCCGTGTTGCGGCCTTCGAGCGAATCGTCGGCAAGGAACTTCACATGCGCCCACCAGGAGTTGCCGTCGAAGTGGGAAGCGGGCGTAGTTTGCTGCGCCGGAGTGGCAGCTAGAGCAAGAAAAAGAGCGACGGACAAGAGGTTTCGCATAAGATTTTCTCCAGAAGGAATTGAGAGACTCAGTCTTCTTCTTTCTGTTTATTCTGCTGCGGGGCCGCAAGCTTTTCTCCCTTCCTAACCACCGGCTCCGTTCGCCAATCCGAGAACGATTGTATTTCCGGAAGAATTATCCAGAGCCTGCAGGGCACGCAGTTGGAGCAGGTTAGGATTATCGTCCATCATTCTGGCGGCATTAGCCAGACTCCGAAGGGCGGCCGTCTCTCCGCGAGCTTTCTCCAGGGCGGCTTGACCTTCTTTTTGAGCCTTGACCAGCTGCGAAAAGGCTTTTTTCATTTCGCCCGGAAACATGATGTCTTTGATGTCTGCGGAGATGAGCTTTAGGCCGTACTCAGTAGCTTTACCTGACGTCAACTCAGCCAGTTTCGTGCTGAATCCAGCGCGATTCTCAACAAGAGTATCAATTTTCTCCTTGCCCACAATTTCACGTACGGCCATCTGGAGAGTCAAATATAAGCTATTCTGAAAGTCGGCATTCTTGTTGATCGCCACATTGGGATCGGCGACTTGAAATTCCGCTGCCAGGCTGACTTTCAAGGTGACGCCGTCGGCGCTCAGAACATCCTGCCCTTGAACTGTCACAAATCGCGGGCGAATATCAACCGGTACTATGGAAGAAAAGGTCGAGATGACCCAATACTGTCCCGCGTTCAACGTGGTGGAGTAGCGGCCACGGGAATACTTCAATCCCTTTTGGTATTCGTATACGGTGACGCGCCTGGCGGGGAACACTTTGACAGCCACCACCAAAAGTACGAGCGCTAGCACCACTGCCCAGAGTAATTCGACCATTGGTTAGCAACCTTTAGAGCCCTGCTTTGGTGGAACCATCGAGGCCCGGCGGGGGTGTTAACCCACAGGGCCAAGCCGCAATTTGCCCGTAGGCCGGTCCCACCTAGCAGGGTTGCGGTGACCTTTTCACAGTCTGGAATTGAACCAGTATCGGCGGGCGATAGCAAAACGAGAATGAGATTCAATCTAGTTGCGTGCCCTACCGACGACAATTCTTATACCTTCCTGGAGGGGAAAAGTAAAAGCCCTAGAGGCAATTCGTTATCGTTGCTCCTCACCTACGCCCTAACCGGAAAACTGATGCGACACTAATAACTGAACGGCGTTTACTGGACGAGCGGGCGGGAGTAAAATGGGGTGAATTGATTTTGTTGTTCGCCGCGAAGCACCTTTTCAGCAAGATCCAAGTAGCAAAGAGTTCCCGCGAGGAGAGACCACCATGGCCACGGCTACCCTGACCAAACCTGCAGCAAAGGGAGGCAGCTTCCTCCTGGAATCGCCGCAGCCGAGCGACGTGTTCACGCCTGCCGATTTGACGGACGATCAGAAGCTGATCGGGCAGACGGCCGAAGAATTTGTGGTGAAGGAGGTTTTGCCGTTGGTTAAAGAGCTGGAAAACAAGAAGCCCGGACTGATGCCGGAACTGGTGAAAAGGGGCGGCGAAGTGGGGTTGATGGGCGGTGGCGTGCCGGAAGAATACGGCGGAGCAGGACTCGACAAGATTGCGACGACGGTGCTGACGGAAAAGCTGTCGATTTACGGCGGATTCGCGGTGACGCATGGCGCGCACGCGGGCATCGGGACGCTGCCGATCGTGTATTTCGGGACGGAAGCGCAGAAGAAAAAGTATTTGCCGAAGCTGGCGACCGGCGAATGGATTGGCGCGTACTGCCTGTCCGAGCCGCAGGCGGGGTCGGACGCGCAAAACTCCCTGACGCGCGCGGAGCTGAACGCCGAGGGCACGCACTACATCCTGAACGGGCAGAAGATGTGGATTACCAACGGCGGGTTCGCAGACGTGTATATCGTTTTCGCCAAGGTAGGCGGAGAAAAGTTCACGGCGTTCATCGTCGAGCGCACGTTTCCCGGGTTCAAGCCGGGCAACGAAGAGCACAAAATGGGGATTCACGGGAGCTCGACGACCCCGATTTTCCTGGAAAACTGCAAGGTGCCCAAGGAAAACGTGCTGCACGAAATCGGGCGCGGGCACATCGTAGCGTTCAATATCTTGAATGCGGGACGCTTCACGCTGGGCGCATCGTGTGTGGGCGGGTCGAAGCATGTGCTGGCGACGACCTCGAAGTACGCGAAAGAGCGCAAAGCATTTGGTAAACAAATCGGCGACTTCGGGATGATGAAGGAAAAGCTGGCGGAGATGGCTATCCAGATTCTGGCAGTGGAATCGATGGTATACCGCTCGGCGGGAAACATCGAAGGAGCGATGACGGCGGCCGCCGGTTCGGGCGACAAGATTCAGAACACCATGAAGGTGCTCGAGGAATACGCGATTGAAAGCTCGATCGCCAAAGTGTACGGCAGCGAGATGCTGGATTTTGTGGTGGACGAAGGCGTGCAGATTTTTGGCGGCTACGGCTTCCACGAGGAATATCCGGTGTGCCGCGCGTACCGCGATTCGCGCATCAACCGCATTTTCGAAGGGACCAACGAAATCAACCGCATGTTGATCATCCAGATGCTGATGAAGCGGGCGATGGGCGGGCAGTTGCCATTGATTCCCGCGGCGATGAAGCTGGCGGATGAAATTCTTGCAGGACCGTCTTTTGAAGAAGTGCCAGAGGGCGTTCTGGCGGATGAAACGCGCGTGGTGGCCAATGCGAAGAAAATGTTTTTGCAGGCGGCGGGCGGCGCGGTGCAGAAGTTCCGCGAAAAACTGGCCGACGAGCAGGAATTGATCGGCGCGCTTTCGAACGTGGTCATGGAAATCTATGCCATGGAGTCGTGCTTGCTGCGCGCGCAGAAAGCGGCGGCAACCAAGGGCGAAGCCGCTTCGCAGACCATGATCGATGCCGCAAGAGTGTTCATCAACGATGCGGCGGAACGCGTCGAGAGCGAAGCGAGGCGTGCCATCGCCGCGGTGCACGAAGGCGATATGCTGACGACGCAAATGGCGGTGCTGAAGCGCTTCGCCAAGCGGCCGCCGGTGAACACCGTTGCGCTGCGGCGCCGGGTCGCGGCTTCCGTACAAGCGCAGGATCGCTATCCCTTCGAAGGGCGCTAGCACAGCTAAAACCGAAGCCCGAACCGCGTTGCCACGCGTCTAAACCGATTTACAAACCCCGTATCAGGCAGGGCACATCCGCCAAAGGTGTGCAGAACGCCCGGAGCGGGCCCCTCATAGAATAAATTCAAGCAAGAAGTTCAAGACGGAACGCGAAAGTACGACGAGGAAATGCCCCGAAAGCCCCTGATCCTTGCCGCGATCGTTGTCGCGCTGCATCTTCTTGAGACAGCGACGCTCGGAACTTCCACGACGGGTTCCCTGGTTGCCAACCTCCTGGAAGTCTTCGCCTGCGGGTTTGCGGCCGTGATGGTGTTTGGAGCGTCCCGCCGGGGACACGGCTTGAGCCGGCCCTTCTGGCTGCTTGTCGGGATGGGCGTTTCGATGTGGGGCTTTGCGAACCTCGGGTGGATGTATTACGAAGTGGTGCTGCACAGCGAACCGCCTCAGGCTTCCGTCGTGCGATTCCTCTTTGGGTTTGAAGATGTGTTCATCGCCATGGCCTTGTTCCTGGACCAGGACAAGGATTCCCCGAAAATCGACGTGGAAATGGCTCTTGACTTCATTCAGATCGGCATTGTTTTCTTTTTCATTTTCGTCGAATTCTACTTTTTGCCAGCGCACCGGCTGGACCAGCACACTGCATTCCTCCGGGAAATGCGCGTGGAGAACCTGGAAGATGTCATGGTCGCCGCGCTCGCGGGCTTCCGGTCCTTGAGCGCCAGGAAAGCCCATCTTCGCAAACTCTACGGCGGTCTGTCCCTTTACGTTTTGTTCGTCATGATATTCGCGGGCATCGCGCAGTATCTGCAGAGTATTCAGCCCACGCCAACCGGTACAGTTCGGGATCTCCTTTGGACCATGCCCTTTCTCGCGGGAGCCTTGTGGGCAGCACAATGGAAGGCGGACGCCGCGGAGGGAAGCAGTACGCAGGTGCGGCGCCAGGCGCTCGGTGAACTCCTGGTGACAAACGGCACGCTGGCGCTGGCGCCTCTCATCATCCTCTTCCAGATATCGCAGCTGCAAATGGAGTGGCGGCTGCTTCGTTTTTCGCTTCTAGGAGTTTCCATCGTTTGTTACGCCGCGCGGCTGGGGATCAGCCAATACCGCGAGGCCAATAGCGCAAATGAGGTGATGACGCATGCGCTGGCGATGGATTCCGCAGCGGACGGAATATCGATCCTGAGCAATGGCGGCTGCCACTTGTACGCGAATTCCGCTTTCGCCAAAATGATGGGACTTGAGGGAACCTCCGCAGTACTCGGGAAAAGCTGGCGCGAAGTTTACGATGAGAGAGACGTCACGCTGTTTGAAGATCATGTTCGTGACTCGCTGAAGCGGACGGGCAAATGGTCGGAACAGGTCTCCCTGAGCCGCCGAGACGGCTCGCGGATTCCGGTGGAAATGGCCATCACCGCGATGCCGCAGGGGGGCGTCGTCTGCGTAGCCCGGGACATCAGCGAACGCCTGCGTGTCGAGCGGGCGCACTCCGAGACCGAAGCCAAGTACAAGCTGTTCGTCGAGCAAGTGGCGGCCGTGAGCTATATCGCGGAAGTTGGCCTGCACGGCAAATGGCATTACGTGAGCCCGCAAGTGGAAGCCATTTTTGGTTACACACAGGAAGAATGGCTGGCAGGCTCCGAAAATTGGACTCGACTTGTTGCTGAAGAAGACCTCCCGCTCATCGAGGCGGCGGAAGAGAACTGCATGCGGGCCAAGCGTTTTCAGGCGGAGTATCGCCTCAGGCGCAAAGATGGCCGGATCATCTGGGTGAGCGACAACGCGGTTTTCGTGCCGGGAAGCGAAAGCCACCCTCTGATGGAAGGCATCATCGTCGACATCACGGAAAGGCATTTGCTCGAAAACCAATTGCAGCAGGCTCACCGCATGGAAGCAGTGGGCCGGCTCGCCGGAGGAGTGGCGCACGATTTCAATAACCTGCTGACCATCATCAAGGGGTATGTAGAGCTGGCTCTTACGCGCGTCGCGGCGCATCCCGAGCTTCGCGGAAACATACAACAAATTGCGGACGCTGCGGAGCGGGCCGTCACGCTGGTTCGGCAACTGCTCGCCTTCAGCCGCAAGCAAGTCTTGAAACCGAAAGTGCTGGATTTGAACGGCATCGTTTTGAACATGGACAAGATGGTGCGCCGCTTGATGAGTGAAACGGTCGAGATGAGAACACGCATCGAAAAAAATCTGGGCACCGTCAAAGCCGATCCAGGCCAAATCGAACAGGTAATTCTGAACTTGATCGTCAACGCGCGCGACGCCATGCCCGACGGGGGGAAGTTGTGGATTGAGACCAGCAACGTTGAACTGGATTCCGACATTGCCCACGACCAAGCTTCCATCAAACCGGGGCGATACGTGATGCTCAGCGTGACCGATACCGGCGTGGGAATCAGCGCGGACACGCTTCCGCATATTTTCGAACCTTTCTACACGACAAAAGAGAGCAGCCGCGGCACCGGTTTGGGCTTGTCCACGGTGTACGGCATCGTCAAGCAAAGCGGTGGTCACATCTGGGTCAGCAGCGAACTGGGGAAAGGCACAACGTTCAAGGTGTACCTGCCTCGCGTAGAAGATCTCGTACAGACTCCGCGGAAAGTGGCATGGAGCGAGCCGGCCAATGGAAAGGGCAAGGAAACCATCCTGCTGGTGGAGGACGAACCCGCGGTGCGCGAGCTTGCACGCATGGTCCTTTCCGAACAGGGTTATACCGTCATTGAGGCGCAAAATGCCGAAGACGCGGTGCGCCTGGCGGGAAGACGCGGGTCGGAAATCCATCTTCTATTGACCGATGTGGTCATGCCGGGAATGAGCGGACACGATCTGGCCAAACATCTGACGGCGCTCCATACCAACATGCGCGTTCTCTATATGTCCGGATATACGTACAACGTGATCGCCGAAAACGGCACGCTCGAGGAAGGACTCTCTTTCCTGCAGAAACCTTTCAGTCCCCGGGCGCTGGCGCAAAGGGTGCGAGAGACGCTGGACCGGCCGGTGGCGGCGGACTGAGGGTTTAGCCGGCGTTATTGAGGCTTAACTGGAGTTTCGGGAGCCCCCTCCGCGCCCTTAGGCTTGGCGATGGTGGAAAGCGTTTCCACGTTGAATTTCCTGTAGTCGGAGTATCGGATCACTTCGTTGATTTTGAAGCCCTTCAGCAACAAGACGCGTGCGCCAATGTGGGCCTCCATATAGGTCGGCAGCCAGACTTCATTGTTGATAAAGGCCTGCTCGAAAACGAAACTGGTGCCACGTTGCAAATTCGCGAGCAATCCCCCGCCAATCTTCATGTCGCCAACAAAATAGGCCTCCAGACGAGCCACATCGTGGGCCTTCTCGTCAATCCAAACCACTCCGGCTAACTTCTGCGCGAGTTTCTCCGCCAGTTTGTGAGGCTTAAATTCGGGATTAGGCTCGAAATCGAATACCAACACGTCCTGACCACGAAAACGCTCGCGGCGGGGATTGACAAACTGGCACGCGCGGAGAAAGATCTCAATACCCGGCTCATCTTTGTCCTCGCTCTTCCCTTCTTCCCTGGCTTTTTCCTCTTTGGCTTCCTTTTTGGCCTGGCGCTTCTGGTGTTCGTCGATGCGCTTCCGAACACGCTCGTTTTCCCTTTCTAGCTCTTTTTCGTCGAGCGGTTTGCCGTCTTTTTTCACCAGCGTGGTGATTTCATCGCCGTCCAGGTAGAAGAAAGTGGACTCGCGCGTCTCGCGCTTCTTCACTTTCCCGTCGCCTTCATACTCAGTTTCTTCTTCCGTTTGGGTACCCGCGTAGTTTTCCTTGAGCTTGTCGATGGTCTTCTGGTTGTCGTCTATTTCCTTGAAAAGGGCCTTGAGGTCCGGCAATTCCACCTGGGATTTCTTAGGGAAATCGAAGACGCGCTCGCCGATGGTTCGGTTGATGATGGCCCGCGTCACGGTGATTTCGTACCTTGCGCCGCCGCGGTGCAGTTCGATTTCGTCCGGAAGCTTCACGCCGTCCACCGTCCGGTAGTCGCCGTAAACAGTCTCTTCCTCAACGCCGCCGACCGTCGCCGCTTCTTTCACGATCAGGTGCGTCTGCGGATCGAAAAACAACCGGCGTTTCATGCCGGTGGCGCTGGTCACTTCCAGCTCGAGGGCATCTTTGCCGCGCACCTGCGCATTTCCGACAAACGCCAGCGCCATCTTTTCCTTCTTGGGATTCAGCAGCCGGGAATTGTAATACTGGGCCGCGGCTTCCAGTTGCATTCCGTCGGAGGCCACGAGCGTGCCGAACCCTCCTGCCGAGTCCCGGCGCCAGGCGGACTTGCCGTTGTAGGCTTCAATCAGGTTTTGGTCGCCCACGAGCAATTCGAGGTAATAGCGATTCGGCAGCTTGGTATCCAAAGTGTACGTTCCGGACTTGCCGTCGTCGGTGGTGAAGGTGCCTTCGATGGTCAGCGTCTGGATTTTGGACAGCGCGCGGCTGCCCCCGGCCGCCTTGACGTACTGTTCCACGATCTTGCGGGGCTCCTGGGCGCAGGCCAGTCGCGAACTGGCAACCAAACAAAGAAACGCTGCACCAAGAAGATGCACTACGTAAAGACGGCGAGGCGCAAGTGTTCCCATAGGATTCATTTCATAGAACGCAGCCAGCCCGGCAAAAGTTGCTGAAAAATCGAAGAATTTCTGTCTTGCGCGGCAGCCGGGAGGCGGCAGGAAAAAGGATGTCCACATTAATAAGGGCTGAGACGGCAGTGGCGGATGGCAGCAGGAGGCAAACATGGCAGGCGGCCAGAGAATTGATCCTTATTTGAATTTCCGGTTCCGCGTCGAAATCGAAGGAATCCCGCAGGCCGGGTTCATGGAATGCACGGGCCTTGGATCGCAAATTGAAGTGGTCGAGTACCGCGAAGGTGGCGAGGTGGCATCGGTCCGAAAGCTGCCGGGAAAGGTGTCTTACCCTGACATCACGCTGAAATGGGGCATCACTGATTCGCAGGAACTCTATCAGTGGCATTTGCAGGTGATTCACGGAAACCTGGTGAGGAAGAACGGCTCCGTGGTGCTTCTGGATTCCCAAGGCAACGAAAAGCTGCGGTGGAATTTTTTTAGTGCCTGGCCAAGCAAATGGACGGGCCCGACGCTCAACGCCAAAGGCAGTGACGTAGCCATCGAGGAATTGACGCTTACTTGCGAGCGGCAGGAGCAAGCCACTTAGGCATAGATGCTGTGCCTCTCGCGGGCGCGAGACAACACCATTTTCGATTGCTCAATTCGACGCTTTTGGGCGGTTCAAATACTTCTCGTACAGACGGTGGTGCCTATTTTCCGTCGAAGTGAGTTGCCCTTTGATGAACAGATACTTCACGTCGGTCGTCAATTCCAAGGGGTCGCCATTGGTGACGATAAGGTTGGCGATTTTGCCCTGTTCGAGCGTGCCTATCTGGCTCCCAAGGCCAAGAATCTGCGCTGGATTGATGGTGACGGCTCGCAGCGCTTCGTCGTGGGACAAACCATGGGCAACGGCGTTGGCCGCATTCTGTCCGAGGCGCCGCGCGAAAGAGTTATCGAAGCTGGCGATGGCGAACTTTACGCCAGCGGCCGCCAGTTCGGCGGGCTGCGATAGCTCGCGGAAGTAGGGATCGTCCTCGTCAGGGGGAGATGAGAGCATGGGGCGAAGAATAACGGCGATATCCTTCGAGCGAAGAAGATCCTTGACCTTATAGGCTTCTTCACCTCCGGCGAGGACCATTTTCAGCTTTTGCTTGTCGCAGAATTCGACGGCGTTGCGAATGTCGCGCGCGCGATTGGCGAACACCAAGACGGGCAACTCGCTGCGAACGACGGGTGCAAGAGCTTCGAGCTTCAAATCACGATCGTATTTCGAGACGGAACCTTTTTCCATCGCCTGAGCGTAATGGCGGGCGCGGTCGATCCAATCCGTGAGCTCATTCACCTGCTTTTCGTATTCCTGCTTGGCTTCGGTGTAGGGTTTTTCCTTGCGCGAGAAAGTGGCGAAGTCAAAAGTCTGCGTCTGGATTTGGGGCCAATTGAGCACCATGGCGACGCTCTTCTTAACGAGCATTTCGTCGACCGTCCAGCCGGCAAGATGAATCGCGGAGGCTTGCCCGCCGAGCGTTCCCCGCCCGCCGCCAAAGTCAAAGCCACCGCTCGCCGGGACTGCCAGAACTTCGGTGATCCCGGAAGCTCGGGTGACGGGGATGTGTTCGCTCGATGGCGAGACCGCAGTTGCCGCCAGGACATCCGGGTTGTAACTGCCGGTCTCCGTCGCGTCGACGGTGGCGCTGACCGCGCTGATTTCGCTCAGGCCCATCTGGGTAACCGCATCGAATAGCCCGGGATAAACTTGCAGTCCCTTGGCATCAATCACCTGGGCGCCGGCGGGCACTTCCACGGATGCTCCGACAGCAGCAATCTTACCGTCACGGATGACCAGCGTTCCGTCTTCAATCGGTGAACCTGCGAGCGTAAAGATCTTCGCGTGCGTGATTGCGTAGACAGAAGGCGGTTGCGTTTGCGCACCTGCGGCAGGCGCGGAAAAGAGGCAGACAAAACAAAGGAAGTTGAAAAAGTAAAGGGGGCTGCGGAGAGGGGTGGCTTTTCTTCTCACAGCGCACCTCCTTGAGAAGCCTCAGCTTGTGCCACCGTGGGTGTAGGAGCGGGTGCGGGCGGCTTGGGCTTTTCTTCGAGCTTCTTCTCTTCCGGTTTTTTCTCTTGGGGTTTCTTTTCTTCGGGTTTCTTCTCGGCCTTTTTCAATTTCTCGGTGAGCGTCTTCTTCTCTTTCTCGATTTCGGCACGGTTGGCAATGTCGCGCTCGCGGTCGAAGTAAACCCGGCCGTCGATCAGCGTTTTCTGGACCACGGCATACGCGCTGAGAGGGTCGTGATTGTAGATCGCCAAGTCGGCATCTTTGCCCACGTCGATGGAGCCGACGCGCTTGTCGATGCCCAGCTGGATGGCTGGATTCAGAGTAACAAGCTTCAGAGCCTCGTCGTGTGAGAGCCCCCCGTACTTCATGCTCTTGGCGGCTTCCTGATTGAGGTGCGTGGCCTCTTCGGCATCGTCGGAATTGATGGAAACGACCACGCCTCGGCGAGTCATCAGTGCCGCGTTGTACGGAATGGCGTCGTAGGCTTCCACTTTGTAGGCCCACCAGTCGGAGAACGTGGACGCCCCAGCGCCAGCCGCGGCAATTTCATCGGCGACCTTGTAGCCCTCGAGGACGTGCTGGAAGGTGCGGACTTTAAAGCCAAACTCCTTGGCCACGCGCAGAAGCATCAGGATTTCATCTTCGCGGTAGCAGTGCGAGTGCACGTAGCGCTTGCCCTCGAGCACTTCAACAAGCGGCTCGAGTTTCAGGTCGCGGCGGGGCGGGATGAGATTTTTCTCGCCCGCGGCAGAGCGTTTGTTGTAATCGTCCCAGGCTTTCTTGTAATCGCGGGCCTCGCTGAAAGCGCCACGAATGGTTTCCTCGACGCCCATGCGCGTGGCCGGATACCGTCTGGGTTGGCCGGGGATGCTGAAGTTCGAACGCTTGGGATTTTCGCCGAGAGCAAACTTGATCCCGGGCATGGCGCCCTCAAAGGGAAGTTTCGATGCAGGCTGGCCCCAGCGTAGCTTGATGACCAGGGTCTGCCCGCCGATGGAATTCGCGGAGCCGTGAAGAATGTTTGCAGAAGTGACGCCACCAGCAAGGTCGCGGTAAATATCGATGTCCTCGGAGTCCAAAACTTCTTCCATTGTCACCATGGAAGAAACAGAAACGCTACCCTCGTTGATGCTCTCGGCAGCGATGTGCGAGTGACAGTCGATGATTCCGGGAATGACGAATTGCCCGGAAGCGTCGATGACTTGTGCGCCGGCCGGGGCCTTGATGGATTGTCCGACTTCCGCGATTTTGCCGTCCTTAATGAGGATGGAACCGTGCTCGATGGTGCCGTGAGAAACCGTGAGCACCGTGGCGTTTTGGATCAAGATGACGGAGGGGCTGTCAGGCGGAGTCGCGGAAGCCGCAGGATCTGGGAAGGAAAGGAGGTACAGGAAGGAAAGGAGGTACAGGATTGGAAGGCCAGAGCGAATTTTGCCAGCCATCGTTGAAATCCTCACTGTGCACCTCCCAAGACCGCCCCAGCATTGCCGGGCTTGACTCCGGTGAAGTCGAGAGCCATGCCCATCACGCTGATCGAGCCTTTCAACAATGTGCCGTCGAAGGTGCCGGTGAACGTTACGTCGCTGGCACCCTGGTCCAAGACTAGGTTGATGGTGAAGCTGAATTTATCGGCGCTGAGATAGCCGCTTATGATGGTCGCGGTGCCGCGGTGGCTGGTGAGCGAGCCGGAGATCGCGCCATCCTTGTCCATGGTGAGGTCGGCGGTGGATTCCTCAGCACCTTCCGGCGTGGTGTAGGAGAGCTTCCATTTTCCAGTGATATCGCCTTTCGGTGGATCCTTGGGCTTTTCCGGTTCGCGCCCTTCGAACCGCCGTCCATCCACGAAAACCATTTTGATTTTGGTCTTTTCCTCGAAAAGATCGCCATCGGTAACCACGAGATTCGCGATTTTGCCGTTTTCGATGGAGCCGAGGCGATCGGCTACGCCATAAATCTCCGCTGCGGAAAGCGTGAAGGCGCGCAGCGCGGCGTCAGGCGCAAGTCCCGCGTCGATGGATTTCTTCGCCGCCTTAAGAATGTCCTTCGGGGCGGCGATGCCTCCGGAATAAAACGCAAACTTCACGCCTGCTTTGCCGAAGGCTGCCGGTGTGGAAGGCGCGCGGTCACGGAACTGCAGGGTTCGCAGCGATGGCTTGGCCTCCGGATCGGCATCTTTCTCCGCCTCGGGCCACTTAAGATCAATCAGCACGGGAAGTTTCTTTGCCGCAACCTCCGGAGCGACTTCGTAGCCCATCTGGCCGCCATAAATCGCGCCCTTGACCTGCCAGCGCTCGATGAGCTCGATCGCGCGGCGGAGCTGCACGGTGTTGTTCGCAGGAACGAGAACCAACGCGTGGTCTTCAAGCGCCTCGGCGAGAGCGGCTTCGGTGCGATCATAGCGGGGCCGCGCGACGCCGCGAGGATTTTTCTCGTAAATGGCTTGCGCCTTGACGCTCCAATCCGTATCCAGCCAAACCTGATGAATGTATGCCAGCACGCCGAGGAGAGAGTCCGGAAAGCCGCCGCCAAATCCTCCCGACGTCTGGAAGGAAAGAGGAATGGCCACTGGTGACTTCACCACCAAATCGCCAGCGCGTTCTCCTGCAAGATCCAACACCGCAGCCTGCCCCGGGAAGAAACCACCTTTCGGAGCGCAAATGACCGTGGTGAATCCGCCGTTGCGCCAGGTTTCGATGCGCTTGTCACTGAGATTCGCTTCGTCCGCGGCGCTGCGCCAGGGCGTGGAAGCAGGGCGATCCTGAGGACCGCGCGACGGCTCTTGCGAGCGCCGCGGACCGCCGCCTTCTCCGCCCGAAGGAGCCGGAGCGGGGATGCCAACATCGGTGAAAGCATCCATGAGCCCTGGGTAGACGGTTAGGCCTTTGCCGTCGATCACCCACGCTTCGGCTGGGATGGCCGCGTCTTTGCCAACGGCCGTAATGATGCCGCGCGAAACGACGATGGTCGCACTTTCGATCGGCGGTCCAGAAACGGGCACGACTTTTGCGCCGCGAATCGCAAAGTATTGCGGCTCACCACCCTGCGCATGAAGCGGAGGCAGAACCGAGAACATCGCGAGGAGAACGCCAAGCGGAATTGGCAAGGCACACCCGCGTGTTGGTTTTAGGCGCATGCGAGACTCCTGATGACACACCGTCTGAAATGCACCGAGAGAGACCGACCTCTCGAATAGACGCATGAGGCTATTGCGAAGTTTCCACAGAGTCAAGACGGAGGCGTGAGAAACCTTATGGTTTTTTCTTTTTGAAGAGGCCGCTGAGGGCGTCGACGGCATTGGCCGGGTTCCCGGCAGGGTTCGGTTGTTGAAGTGGATTGGCACCGGCCGTGGCGCCGCCCACGCAACCGAGTTGAGATTTCAGCAGGCCGGCAGCGATTCCGCCGACGTCCGGGACAAATTTCGGCTCAGCAGTTGTGCCCTTAATCAGAAAAGGAATAGTGGCGCCTTTGCAGTTGCCCTTGCCGCCGCCGACCGCGCCAAGAATCCCTCCGATACCTGAAACTGGCGCGCCACCGGAAGAGGAATAGGTGGCGGTGCTGGCAAGCGTGGCGGCCATTTTGAAGTCGAGAGCGTTTTTGGAATCAACGGTGCCCTGGCCGACCAGCGTGCCGAGCGCGGGGATCACCGCATTGAAATTCTGCGCCTGGAGACCATCGGGCGCCATGTGCACATCCGAAGTGAGTTTGTCGATCAGGAGGTCACTGCCGGTCTTGATCCCGGTAAGCGCAGTGACCGCGGACATTTTCGAGCCAAGGTCGAATCCAGCCAGCTTCCCGTTAAACAAACCGACATTGCCGGTAATGACGAGCTTGTTCGTCGGACCCGTGATGTCGAGGTCCGAATTCAGCGTGCCGGCCGCGAGGGAAGCGCCTTTCGGCAGATTGATGCCGAGGGCGGGAAGAAACGCCTCCAGGTCTTTAGCGGGCATGTCCTTCGCATCCATCTTGACTTTGACGGCGGTCGCCTCACCTCGCGTGTCATACGTGCCGCCCAGGTGCGCGGCCGCGTTGCCAATTTTAAGGAGCGAAGGATTCAGAACGCCGGCATTTTTGCGGAGGTTGTATTTGGTATTGAAATTCACGGTAACAGGGACACCGGCCGGGGAACCGCCTGCAACGAGAAGGGCCTTGGAGAGTTTGGCGCTGCCTTTGGTTTCTGCTTGCCCCCCGCTCGAAGTCATGGTGCCGTCCACATCGACAATGCCGCCCAGACCCGCCGAGGAATCCAGAAAGCCCGTCGAAGCGAGGTTCAGCGAGCTGATCGCCAGCTTGGCGCTGAGCGGAGTAAGCGAGGTGTCTTCTTGATCCACGGGGCCCGCAGTGCCGTCAAGCTTGAACCTGCCGCCTTCCGGAAGGTCCGCGGTCACGGTAACGGGGAACTTTGAGACCATAGAAACGTCGGAGGCGGCAATGTTGAGATTGTCGTAGGCGCTGCGCTTCCGGGAATCAGTTGCGCCAACAGTGATTCTTCCGTTTTTCAGCTCGAGTTTCTTAATGGAGAGATCCGCGGCCGCACTCGGCGTTTTTTCAGCGGGAACCTGTTTGGCTTGCGCTTTTGCGGCGGGGCCACCCAGCGAGGAGAAGTTCCAAACGCCTGCAGGATTGTGTAGCAGCGTGACCTGCGGAGTGTCGATGACGACGCCAGTTATGTTCAGGGTTTTTGAGAAAATCAGGGGCATGAGTTCTACGCCGACCTTCAGGGATTTGGCGGTGAGAAAAGGCGCAGAGCTGAATTTGGGATCGTCGCCGATGGAAAGATTTTCGGCAGCCAGCGAGCCGCTGAGAAGTGACAAGCTGAGGTTTCCAAGCTGCACTTTGCGTCCCAGGGCTGCAGAGGCTTTTTCTTCGATCGTGGGTCGGAACTGGTTGACGGGGATAAAGAACGGGGCAATCAAAATTAAAACAACCAAAATGCCCACAACAATAAGCACAACGCGGAGCTTGCTGCCCATACGGACCTCCTGTGCGGAAGCGATAGCAATCGCTTGGACGGAGAAACTACATAATAACATAATCAGTATCGCGCTTCCGTGAATACGACACCAGATCTTCGAACGCCTGCTGGCATCTTCTTCCGCAACCCCCGTTCACCAGGCATCGGAATTGCGTTATCCTTGAAGGGTGAACTTTTTGTCCAATTTGATTGGACGTCCGGCGCGAGATCTTGTTTGTGGAAAGAAAATTGCGCCGTTGCGCCGTGGAAATAAGAAGCCCAGACGCTCCGAGAGAGGCCTCACTCTCCTCGAGCTCATCATCGCTTCGTCCATCCTTCTGATTCTCGCGTCTGCCGCGCTGCCGGTTGTTCGCATGACGGTTGTAAGGTCAAAGGAAGCACAACTCCACAAAGCGCTACGCGAGATCCACGATGCCATCGATCGTTATAAGGATTACGCGGACCGCAATCTCATCCGCGTAGAAGTGGGAAGCGAAGGATACCCGCCGGACCTGGAAACGCTCGTCAAGGGAGTCCAAATCGGCGCCGGCTCCGACCGCAAGGTCCGCTTTTTGCGCCGCATCCCCGTGGACCCCATGACCGGGCGCGCCGAATGGAATCTGCAGGCGGTCCAGGATGACCCGGATTCCACATCCTGGGGAGGCAAGAACGTTTTCGACGTACACTCCAAGTCCCGGGCAACGGCCCTCGACGGCTCGCACTACGCGGATTGGTAGAAAGCCAATCGTTTCTTGACGGAGCTCCAGGTTTTCGCTTTCTCTCCGCTCGTTTCCTTTTTACGAAACAGTTGCGATTAATGCTCCCACGGTGTATTTTCCTTATTCCCCCTAGAAGAAGTCCTGGGCCCGGCCGTTTAGTCTTGTTGGCAGGAGCTTCCGTATGAGCGGCAAAGAGTCTTCACTCCGATACTGGATGGTGCACTGCCTCGGGTGCCGCAACCCCATTCCTCTTTTTGCAGAACCCATCGAGGATAAGTCTTCGCTAGGCAGCGCTGAGGTCGCCGCCGAGCGTCCATTCTTCCGTGCGTGGTGCATGGAATGCGGACGCGAGTATCCCTATCTTTCCACTTCGATGATTGCAAGCACGGAACCCCCACTCGACAAGCAGCACCGGCAGATTGAGTTCACCAGAATCCGCCCGAGGGCGCGCGTCAACCGCGCGCACGCCTGAGATTTAGTCCTGTTACGCCCTTTCTCTGCGTAATCCCAGCCTGGGTGCGGGCAGTTGCTTCGCCTTCATGGGGGAGTTGCGCTTCGCGTGCCGTTCGCACCAATCAGCAGTGGCGTGCGTGAGG
>Ga0137364_10000294_pt1 | contig 18987 bp, 22 predicted proteins | sample SagtaG_10_FD_104798 | JGI IMG/M metagenome (GOLD analysis project Ga0137364, IMG submission 104798) | Vadose zone soil microbial communities from Sagehorn Ranch, Mendocino, California, USA - Sage1_L_20_16 metaG | ecosystem: Environmental > Terrestrial > Soil > Vadose zone | place: USA... | reverse complement strand
GCAGAAAAATTCGGCGATCCGAGATCGAAGCCATCATAAAGCCGCACCATGTCCTCGACGGTGTCGATAGCCACTCCGCCCTCACCGATTTTTCCGAAGACACCATCCGCGTCGCTATCGATGCCATAAAGAGTAGGCCCATCGAACGCAGTGCTGAGCCGGTGGGTGCGCTGGTGCCGGGTCAGATAATGGAAACGCTCATTGGTATCTTCGGCCAACATCAAGCCGGAGAACAAACGCGTCGGCTCTTCGGCTTGAGGCAATGGCGGTCGCGCTGATGGTTGCGGAGGTTCGGCGTTCTTTTCGAAGCTTTCGATCTCGCGAACCGGCTCCAAATACATCTCGCGATACGCGCCGTTTAGAAATGGAAACTCGCCGGGTAATCCTTCGCCGAAGAGATAGCGCGCGATCTCGCCCGCCTCATCGATCTCGGGCAACGCTACACGTGGCAACGGCAATCCTGTTGGCGTTCGCGTGGCTGGAATTTTCGCTTTGATGTCGTTCCAGCGGCCCAGCAATTCGCGCCCGAATTCGTCATCGATGCGCGCGCGCCTCACCTGGTCGAGAACGAACTTGTTGTACTTCTCGATCGACTCAACAACTTGGCCGAGCTTGCTCATAAATCTCCTTTCACAATTCTGTCATTCCGAGCGAAGTCGAGGAATCTCTAATTCCTTTTTCGTCTTTGAAATATTAGGAGATGTCTCGGCTTCGCTCGACATGACAAATGCGGTTATCCGCGCCCAGAAATTGAATCGAATAATTCATCCACGCCAGGATCGCGATGCCGTTTTGCAACGGTATCGATCAGGCGCTGATTACGCCTGTTTTGTTCCAGGCGTTGCTCGATTTCGGTATGCGCGGTCCGAGCGCGCTGAAGATCGCTTTTGTTGACCACCACGGTATCGGCAAGATCGAGCATCACGATTTTTTGCAACTGCAACCTGCTTCCGTAATCGGGGTTCATCACCAGGACGGTCGAGTCGACAATGCCATTCTTTTGGAACGGCATCGCTTCCTGACCGGTGCCAACGGTTTCAATGATCACGTAATCAAACCCCGAACGGGCAAGCAGTGCCAGACAATCGTGTGTAGCGGGCGAAAGCCCCCCGGCCTGTCCACGCGTGGCCATGCTGCGCATGAACACACGATCGTTTTGGGAATTGATCATCGTGGCCCGATCGCCCAATAACGCTCCCTCGCCGATTACGCTCGGATCATGCGACAAAATGGCGATCCTTCCCTTCGGATTCTGATTCAGAAAACGCAGCACTAACTCGTCAATCAACGTCGTTTTACCGGCACCACCAGGGCCGGTGAAACCGATGACTTTTGTATTTTCGATTTTCGATTTTCGATTTTCGATTTTTCTATTGCGCGTTGAGCGTTTGCCTTTGGCGTACGCGTCCTCAATCGCCGTCAGCTCGTGGGCAAGATCCTGGTCGGGGGATTTTGCCCGCAATCGTTTCACGCGCGGCTTTCCGTAATGCTTGCGGACATAATCGGTCATTTCTGCAAGCGAGGTCCCGGCGAAGAAAATGTTGTCCACACCTTTGCGCTTCATTGCTGCGGCGTCCTCATGCGTGATCGTTCCTCCACCGCCGCCAAAGACTTTGATGTCGTTTGCGCCACGTTTCCGCAAAAGAGCAATGACTTCCGCGAAGAATTCGATATGGCCACCGTTGTAGCTTGAGATGCCGATGGCGCGCACGTCCTCTTGAATAGCGGCCCGCACAATATCACCAACCGAACGATGATAGCCAAGATATACGACCTCGATTCCGTGTCGGATGAATTCCAGATTGATCGTATTGATCGCGCTGTCATGCCCGTCGCAAATCGGAACGGCGGTTAAGATTCGAATAGGTAAAGCCATCGGAAAAATCTAGCGTTGAACCGTTAAATCGTTAAATCGTTAAATCGTCAAATGCCTGATCTACTCGATTTCAGTGGCAAAGTCGTGCTCGTCACCGGTAGCTCGCGCGGGATCGGCGCGGAGATAATCAAGGCATTCAGCCAACGCGGCGCACAATGTGTGGTGAATTATGTTGTGGACGCGCAGGGACAAAATAAGGCAGATGCGACCAATGTGGCTGGTGAACTCAACGAGCCACTAGTCGTCGAATCCGACGTGGCGCAACCGGCGCAGGTCGAGGCCATGATGAAGCAAATACAGGATCGACATGGTGGACTCGACATTCTCGTGAACAATTCCGGTATCATCAGTGATCGCACGATCAAGAAAATGTCGGTGGAGGATTTTGAGAGCGTAGTGCGCGTAAATCTCACCGGCACTTTCACGGTCACGCAAAAGGCCGGCGCGATTCTACGAAACGGCGGGCGAATCATCAACATGTCGTCCGTGAGCGGCGAGCTCGGGTTGTTTGGCCAGGCAAATTATTCGTCGAGCAAAGCGGCCATCATTGCACTCACGAAAGTCTCGGCGAGGGAGTTTGCGCGCCAGAACATCACTGTGAACGCCATTGCGCCTGGCTTCATCGACGTCGGCATGAGCAAAGGAATGCCTGACGAAGTGACGCAAAATTTCATAAAGCAGATTCCGCTCGGCAGGCTTGGTGATGTCAGCGAAATTGTAAACGCAGCCCTTTTTCTAGCCTCTCCGATGGCTTCATACGTCACCGGACACGTCTTGAACGTGAACGGCGGATTCTATATGGGGTAAGATATCGCTGCGTTAACGTTTCAGCGTTTAAACGTCAAAGAGGCTTAGTCCAGCTTCTGCACCAGCAACCAAACCAACGCCGAAAGCATCGCGGCAAATGTCGATAAGACGAATGTCGCACGCTTCGTCTGACGTATTTTGAAGGCAGGCTTGGGGATGTCGTCGTGAATATGACTAGCCTCGAACAGTTTCATTAGCGCAAACGCGACAATGAAACCGACAGCAGCCCATTTCAGGCATCCCAGAAACATGTCAAGCATCCTGGCCGATTCTAGCGCAGGCTCCCGCCGCGCTCAACTAACGAAAGCTTTCGGAGTCAAGTCCGCATGCGTCGGCCGATGCATCGCTTTTTCCTGGCAATCTCGGTTGCGGAGGCTGCAGCGATTCTGTTTTTATCCGCCGGAAATTTGCTGCCATTGGAAATGCGTTGACTGCGATCCTGCGCGTTATTTACGCTCGCTTCCATGACTAAAAGATTTCTTACTCTCTTCTTTGCAATCGGACTTGCCAGCGCTTGCGCCGTGCAAGCTCAATCGCCTACTCCGGGCGCGTCGCCGGCAAAACATCGCGGAAGCAAGAAAGCTGAAACGACGGCAGGAACTAGCAAAACCGCTGCGTCGCCTGCGCCTGGAGAGTCGCCAGCTGGTGCACCAAAAGCGAAGCGCGGTGGCAAAAAAGCAGAGGCTACGGCAGCAACGAGTCCGGCCGCATCGCCTGCCATGTCGCCTGCAGCCGCGCCGAAAACAAAAGGCAGTCGCAAAAAAGCAGAAACAGCGATGAGTCCTTCGCCATCGCCCGCCAAATTCTCGCTTGGCGATCTATTCAAGCCGAAGAGTTCGGCGGCCGCCAGTCCGGCAGCCGCGACCGCTCCGGTTACAAAGAACAGAAGCACCGAGGCAGCGGCTAATCCACCGGCACCCGGCGGTGGCCACGGTCTGGTGTGGGTTAACACAGATTCGCATGTGTACCACAGGGAAGGGTCGCGTTTTTACGGCACAACCAAGAAGGGCAAATACATGACAGAAGCCGAGGCGGTCAAAGAAGGAGACCGAGCCGCAGGCAAAGGCGAATAAACCCAAGAAAAATCAGCCGAATCGGGTTCAATTTAGAGTTAGTCCGGGTGTAGCGGGTACGTCTGCTACGCCCGGCTGCTTTCGATGCTCATTCCTCTGCCAGACTTTGCACCGCGTCAGCTAACGTCTCGAACGTGGCGATTGGGATCTCGGGACCGTAATGGAATTGCGACAGGATATTAAGTCCAATGTCCTTGTGCGGATCGGGCATCACTCGCGTCACAGAGGCGACTCCTTTTTCACTAAGTGCGTCCATAATTTCGGCGATATGATGTGCTGTTGCCGAGTCCATTGATTCCAACCATCGGAAATCAGCAAGAACGCGGAAGCGAGGTGCAACATCGCGCAAAAGTTCACGCACCTGTTGGCCGGCGAGCTTTGCCTGCTCCGCCGTGACTCGCTGCAGAGCGCTGATAACGAGGAGACGTTTCGATCGATCCATCTCAACTGCATACATTCTTCGTGATCACACGATGCAGCCGCTCCCGCAAGTGTTCGCGCTCCCGGCGACAACCGGTTACACGACAGGTGTTGGGTTGTCGCTAACACGTTTTGCTTCTTTATTCTTCTGGTGACCGGGACAGATATTACGATTTGGATCATGTCCGCGCTTCTCGCAATCGGTATCGGCTGGAGCAAGTATGCGAAGTGGAAAACACGCGACAAATTCGTGCGCGACCTGGCAGCCATGGATCCGGAGCGCCGTGAAAAGATTCTCAGCCGCATGAACCCAGAGCTCGCGATGGAAGCCCGGCAAGAATTAATGCGGCGATTTCATATCAGCTGATCCGTCGTCTACTTTGTTTTCGAATTCGTACTTCTGACTTTTTCCGGGATTCTCCATGTCGTCCGCACGTTTCGAAATGATCGTTCCGGTGCTTCCGGGGGATATCGACGAGCAAAATCACGTAAACAACACTGTTTATCTGCGGTGGGTCCAGGACGTTGCGACCGCGCATTGGCGATCTGTTGCCAGCCCGGAAGCGCAAGAGGCCATTGGTTGGGTGGTCTTGCGACACGAGATCGATTACAAAACGCCTGCCACGCTTGGTGACGAAGTGCTGCTGCGCACCTGGGTCGGCAAAGCTACGCGGCTAACGTTTGAACGATTCACAGAAATCCGACGCAATGGCGACGGTCGACTTTTATCCGAGGCTCGGACTCTCTGGTGCCCAATCAATGCGCAAACCAGCCGACCGGTCCGCGTATCGGCGGACGTACGGGCGCAGTTCTCAACCTGAATTGAGGTAGTTGATCATTGAGCATTGAGCGTTGAGCGTTGGGGCGTTGGAAGTTTCATCTCCTGATTCACGCCCGGTCATCGCCTGTTATTGCGCCACATTTCTGAAACCAGAGATGTTGCATATCTATCGGCAAATCACAGCCCTGGAGCGATGCGTTCCCGTGGTGATTACACAGAAACGCGAACAAGCCGGGAAATACCCATTTGAGTCGATTTATATCATTCCTAAGCCGGCGACGCATTTCTTGCGACGTTTTTGGTTCAGGCAACTGCGTGATGCACCATGGCAAATTTCGGACAGAGAACTGCGTGCGTTGCAGAGCATTCTGAGCGAGACCGACGCGCGCCTGTTGCACATTTATTTTGGCCAGATCGCAGTGCATCTCCTGCCGTTGATTCGCGCATGGAAAAGACCGTCCATCGTTTCCTTTCACGGCGCCGATGTGTTAGTGGACATGAACACGTCGGCGTATCGCGAAGCCACGCGCCAAATGCTCAATGCAGTCAAGCTGGTCCTTGTTCGTTCCGAATCGCTGCGGCGCGCAATCATTCAGCTTGGCTGCGATGAGAAAAAGATCGAGATCCAGCGAACTGGCATTCCACTGGATGAATTTCCCTTTCGTGAACGAGACTTTTCGTCCCGCAGCGAGGGAAGCGACTGGCGATTCGTGCAGGCTGGTCGCTTGATTGAGAAGAAAGGTCTGCCAGTCACGCTGCGCGCATTCGCAGTTTTCCTGGGCCAGCATCCCAATGCGACGCTAACAATCGCAGGAGAAGGCACGTTGTTTGGCCAACTTCAAAATTTGGCGCGTGAACTAAACATCGAAGGCAACGTTTCATTCACGGGTTTCATTTCGCAGGAGCAACTCCGCGTTATTTATTATGCGTCGCACATTTTTTTGCATCCGAGCCAGACGGGTCGTGACGGAAATCAGGAAGGTATTCCGAACTCGATGTTGGAAGCAATGGCCAGCGGTCTGCCGGTGTTTGCTACTCAACATGGAGGCATTCCCGAAGCAATCGAGAACGGCGTCAGCGGGGAACTTGTGGCTGAGCGAGATCATGAAAAATTGGCTACTGCCCTTCTCGATGCAGTGAAAAATCCCGTGTTCCTTTCGCGAATCGCGCGCAACGGCGCCCAGGTCATCCGAAAAAATTTCGACCTGAACTCACAAGCGCGACGGCTCGAAGATATTTATCTGCGACTAATACAAGGATAGCAGATCCGTCATTCTGAGCGAAGCGCAGAGAAGTCGAAGAATCCCGCGATGTTATCATTGGATAATGAAACGGGATTTGATGCGCTCATTTCCCATTCGCTCAGCCACCAGCCTTCCCATCCAGCTCGCGGCTTTCCCAGCCGCTCCATTCTCGACTTCGCTCGGGGGCGACGGATCCGGAGTCAGAGTTCTCCGATTGATGCGGCTGGATTTATCAGGGCGTGCGAAATAGAGGTGCTAATATGAACTCGTTCCAAGCTTCATTCATTGCGCTGTTTTTCTTCCTGATTAGCGGCTTCGCCGCGCAGTCTCAAACGCCGGGGGAAAAATCGTCCAGAACCTTGAAAACCGTTGCGGTGCTTCATCCGACCGCGGGAAACAAGGTGAGCGGTACTGTCACATTCACCGAAGTAGCCGATGGCGTGCAAGTCCGGGCGGAAATCAGTGGCCTTACTCCCGGCAACCATGGCTTTCATGTCCATGAATTCGGCGATTGCAGCGCAGCCGATGGGAGTTCGGCTGGCGCTCATTTTAATCCAACCAGCAAACCGCATGCAGGACCCGAGTCGGCCGAACGGCATGTGGGCGATATGGGAAATGTGCAAGCCGACGCTTCTGGGAATGCAAAGCTCGAATATGTGGACCATCAAATCTCATTAACGAATGACGAACGCTCGGCGATCGGGCGCTCAGTGGTGGTTCACGCGAAAGCGGACGATCTCAAATCACAACCGGCTGGCGACTCCGGCGCGCGCGTTGCCTGCGGGGTCATCGGGCGCGCGAAAGATTAGCGACTTCCGAGGCTGTCGCCGAGCTGCAGTGCGTCATCTCTTTGCTCGACAGATCGGATTTCATCTGGTCAAATTGGGAAAAACATCGCCCGTACACGCTTATGCCACGAATACCTAAAACTGAATTGTCGCCGGATAACGGCTGCGTCATCGACATGAAATGGAAAATCGGTCCGCTGAGTTATCACTCTTCTGCTGCTGGAAAAGAGCCGGTACCGCTGGTGACGCAGTCAACTCGTCTGCCGGAAATCGTGCTTTACGATCATGTCGGGTTCAAAGGCGCCTACGCTCGCACAAACTTGAGTTTCCATTATGTGGGCGATTTTTGGAACGATCGCATCAGTTGCCTCATTGTGGTGAGCGGGGTGTGGCGTTTTTACCGCGACGATTACTACAAAGGACCGTACTGGGACCTCGGGCCGGGCTATTACGAAAGCTTCTTTGCAGCAAAGGGCCCGGACGATGTCGTCAGTTCCTTCCAGTGTATCGCGTTGACGTAGCGCAGTACTGTTTTGGGAGTACCCGTTGCTACAACCGCGCAAGATCAACAACTTCACGCGCACAGCCCCAGGAAAGTGTGAACCCGGAGCCGCCATGGCCGTAGCTGTGAACGACAGTGCGACCGTCCACCAAGTGAGCGCGCTCGAGGCGAACACCTGATTTTCGATACGGTCGCAGCCCGACCCGCTCGGCGAGAACATTTGGTTTGTCGATCTTCAATGAACGGCTGCACTCGGCAACGATTCGAGCGGTTGTTGCGGGATCGGCGGCAAAATCGTCGCTGAGATCATTTGTTCCTCCGAAAACACAATCGTTCCTGCGCGGGATTGCGTACATCAGGGGGGCGTCGTCACAAACAACCGCGTATGAAACATCTTTGATTTTTGGCACAATCGCGACCTGGCCGCGGTGCGGCTCTAGATCAAAGTCGTGGACGAGTTCCCGGGCACCGATTCCGGCACAGTTAATTACAAGATCGAATTGTTGATCGATTTCTTCGAGTTGTTCGAAACAAACATTTGCGTTGATTTCGCCGCCTGCTTTCAGAAAACGCATGGCGAGGTAATCCAGATAAATCGTCGTGTCCATCAGTGGAACATTCAGCACAAAGCCACTGATGAAATCTTGTAGCTGCCTCGCTGTGTCGAGGCGCTTCCCCTGCGATCCATCCGCACGGCGATACAGCGCCGTGGCTACAGCAGAAAGTCTGCACGCAGCGAGCGGGATCGCCCAATCTGGAATCTGAATTTCTTGACTGCGCGAAAATTGGCGGAGCTCGATCATGGAAACACCGCTTTCGAAATCGTGTGCAAGATCCACAAGCACCCGGAATGTTTCCAGTGCCCACGGGATAACTTTGCCCGCCGGCTCCACATCGTACGGGAACCAAAGCGCGGCAGCAGCCGCGGAAGTTGTTTGCTGTGCGATTTCCTTGGCGAAGATCGTCGCTCGATATCCATGCTCGGCGAAAACGACACCGCAGGTAAGCCCGGAGACGCCGGCGCCGACGATTGCCACCGGATGATTCATCGGAATGATCTACGTGCAATGGGACGCCGCGTCATATAAAATGGCGGCGATGGTTTCTTTAAATCAAGATGAACTGACCGAGAAAGTGCTCGCGGGTGAACGGATTTCGACAGATCAGGCGCTCGTATTATATCGGTGGCCTTTGGAGGAACTCGGTGCGCTGGCCAATGCGAGGCGCGATCTGGCAAAGGCGAAAAGTTATGCCGGACGCGGCAATGAGATCGTCACCTACATTGTCGATCGCAACATCAATTACACCAACGTCTGCAACGTTTACTGCAAGTTCTGCGCGTTTTATCGAACGGAAAAGGACGAAGATCATTATGTTCTTTCATTCGAACAGATCGATCAAAAGCTCGACGAACTTTCTTCCGTTGGCGGCGTTCAAATCCTGATGCAAGGGGGGCATCATCCGAAATTGCCGTTCCAATGGTATATCGATCTGTTGCATCACATCCGGGAAAAATACCCGCACATTAATATCCACGGATTCAGTCCGCCCGAGTTTCAGCATTTCGCGGCGACCTTCCGGATGTCCATATCCGAAGTTATCTCGCAATTCAAGAAGGCTGGACTCGGATCGATACCGGGCGGTGGTGGAGAAATTCTGGTGGATCGAGTGCGGAAAAAAATTTCGCCGTTGAAAATTAACAGCGATCAATGGTTGGAAGTCATGCAAATCGCGCACGAGCTCGGATTGAAATCCAGCGCGACGATGATGTTTGGACACGTGGAAACCATTGAAGAGCGGGTCGAACACCTGAGACGCATCCGCGATCAGCAGGATCGCAGCGGTGGATTTACGGCATTCATCTGCTGGACCTTTCAACCTCAGCACACAGTCTTGAAGGTCAAGCTTCCAACCGGCGTGGCTGAATATTTACGAACACAGGCACTCGCCCGGATATTTTTGGACAACATCGAGAATGTGCAAAGCTCCTGGGTCACGCAGGGTCCGGAGATTGGCCAGATCGCGCTCAGATACGGCGCGAACGATTTCGGATCCGTGATGATGGAAGAGAATGTTGTCAGCAGCGCGGGAACAACATTTCGACTGGATGAGGGGCAAATTGAATCGCTCATTCGCGCCGCGGGCTACGAACCACGCCGACGAAATAACTGGTATGAACTTTTGAATTGAAGAAACGCGCTGCCTGTGGCCAAATCAGCTGCCTAAATCTCGCCTTGACGACTGACCCCTTCTTTCCGATATAGGCGCCTGTCCTGCGTGGGCTCGCTTGCGCGGGGCCGCGCTTCTTAACCTATGAGATATTTTTCTGGATGGATGCGCCCCCCGCCATTTGCAATTTGGGCCGCTTCTATTTGCGCGCTTCTTGGCGCTGCTACACTCGCCCGTGCGCAGGCGCCTCAGGCAGCGCCGCCGACACCTCCGGCACCTCCCATCGTCCGCTCAATTGACGTAGAGTACACAGGCCCCGGCACGGTCAGCAGGGAACGAATTCTTGCGCAGATGCGGACGAGGGTTGGCCAGCCGTATTCAAATGAGATAGTCGAGGACGATATCGCGGCACTTTACAAGACCGGCTCGATTCAAAACGTCCGCATTTTTGCCCAGCCCCAAGGAGATGGAGTGAAGGTGATCGTGGCCGTGCAGACGCGTTCGATTCTGCGCGAAATCGTGATCGATGGAGCCGAGAGTGTGAAAGCGCAGAGGTTGCGCAAGGAAATCAAATTGAGGCTCAACCAGCCCGTTGACGAACAGCAACTGGAAGACGCGCGCCAGAAGATCATCGAGGTCTATCAGGGACGCGGCTATAATGATGTCAGCGTTCAATTTCGAATCGATCCAATCGATCAGAAACGCGGAACGGCCCGTGTTGTTTACACCATTACCGAAGGAGCAAGAGGCGCAGTCAGCCGGATTCAGTTTGAAGGAAACGCGCACATCAAAGCCAGCGCGCTGCGCAAACAGATGAAAACACGCGGCAAGACCGTCATTTATTTCCTCGATAAATCCGGCCGCCTGGACGAAGTCCAATTGCAACAGGATCTCGATAAAATCCGCGAATATTACCAGGACCACGGCTACATCGACTTTGAAGTCAAAGATGTGCGCAGGGAACGCAAAGAGAAGGGCCCATTAATTCTCACGATAGTGATTGCAGAAGGTCCGCAGTACCACGTGCGGAAGCTGAGCGTCACGGGTTACCATGTTGCGAGGGAGGATAAGATCCGCGGCCTGCTAAAAATGAAGGAAGGCAGTGTTTATTCGCCGAAGCAGTTGCGCGATGACGCAAAGGCGATTGCCGATGCTTACGGCAGCGGCGGCTACGTCGATCTTGTGGTCCAACCGGAAGGGTCTCCAGCCGGTCCCGCTTTGATCGATGTACATTATAATATCGAGGAGGGCGTTCGCTCGTTTGTAAACCGGGTCAGCATCGAAGGGAATACGCGCACCAAGGACAAGGTCATTCGGCGCGAAGTGCTCGTTGCGCCCGGAGACGTCTTTAACACCGTCCGGGTGGACATTACCAAGAAGCGTCTGGAGAACCTGGGTTATTTTGCAAAAGTCGAGACTTATCCGGAAGAGACCGACATTCCGGGGCGCAAAGACCTCACCATCCTGGTGCAAGAAAAACGAACCGGTTCGCTTAGCTTCGGCGGCGGATACAGCACCGTCGATCAGTTGGTCGGGTTTGCTGAACTGACACAGGGCAATTTCGATCTGTTCAACTGGCCTTCTTTCACCGGTGGAGGCCAGAAATTCAGGTTACGCATCCAGTATGGCACGGAGCGAAAGGATTTCGTTCTTCAATTGACCGAGCCGTATTTCCTGGATCGACGGCTGTCGTTGAGCTTTCAGGCCTTCTATACGGAGGCAAATTACTTGAGCGCCCAGTACGACCAGCGAAATTACGGGTTCTCGCTTGAACTGCGCAAGCCGATCAATACCTATATGTACGCAAGCGTCGGGTACATGCTGCAGGACGTGGACATTTTCAACGTGGATCCCAATGCATCCGATTTTATCCTGTCACAACAAGGCTCGTCTGTGGAGAGCAAGGTTTTCCACAGCGTGGTGTTCGACTCACGCGACAATCCCCTGCTGTCGCGCCGCGGGCAGCGGGTCACCCTTTCACCTTACATTGCCGGGGGTTTTCTTGGAGGTGATGTTCAGATTTACGGGTGGGACCTCGAAGGATCCCAATATTTTCACCTTCCCTGGGATACCATCCTGCTGATCAACGGCGAAGTCGCGACCGTGAGCCAATGGGGGAACGGGGATGAAGTGCCAATTTTCGAGCGGCTCTTTCTGGGAGGATCAAATAATCTGCGCGGATTTCCATTTCGCGAGGTTGGCCCGCAAGACGAGAATGGCGAGCCTGTCGGTGGACAGTCCATGTGGCGCACGACCATTGAATGGACTTTCCCGATCATCGAAAAAGCCAGGGGCGCGGTTTTTTACGACACCGGTTTCGTCAACAGCAGCGCGTGGTCTTTTGGTTTCAACCACATCGCCTCTGACATCGGTGTGGGACTCCGGCTGGACTTGCCAATCGGCCCGCTACGCCTCGATTACGGCTATCCGATACAGCGTGACGGATATAACGGAGGTGGTCATTTCAATTTCAGCGTGGGCTATCAATTTTGAACGAATATATGCGGTTGCAGTCTAACGCGATTCCGAGCACTGTATCCTCCATTTTATGAAAAACTCTCTATCCATAATCTCTGCTCTGACGCTGGCATTTCCGATTGGGGCTTTCGCGCAAGGCACAATGAAAATCGGAACGGTTGATATGCAGCGCGCATTCAAGGAATACAATAAGACCAAGGACGCCGAACTAAAAATCAACGACGCCAAAAATGCGGCAAAGAAAGAGTACGACGATCGAGCGGAGGCTTACAAGAAAGCGCTGGACGAAATCAATAATCTGAACAAGCAACTCGAGTCACCGGCCTTGAGCGCGGATAAGAAGACGGCAACTGCCAAGGAGCGGGATGACAAGATCGCCAACATCAAAAACATGGAGCGCGAGATTAGCGATTTCCGTCAAACCCGCGAACGACAATTGCAAGAGCAGTTGATGCGCATGCGAGAGGGAATCGTAAAAGAAATCACCGATGTTGTGATGGAGAAAGTTAAAGCCAACAATCTGGATCTGGTGTTCGACAAATCCGGCATGAGCATTAACGGCGTGCCCGTGCTGATGTACTCACACGATAACATTGATTTTACGAACGACATCATCTCCGTGCTCAACAAGCCGGGACGCGCTGCGAGCTCCACTGCGAAAGCAAATCCATCCGCCGCGCCGTCAAGACCTGCGAAGCCTTAATATTTAGATTCGACAATTTGGAAATACACGCGAGCTAAACTCGCGTGTATTTTTTTTCGTACGAATGAAAAGCCGCGACCGATATGAAAGGGAAACAATTGGCGGGCGATTGGGGTCTGCGAAAATATCCATCCTGATCCGACTTCGAATCCTGCTGGCGACGTTTGCGTTTCTCGCGTTCTGTTCCAGTTCGCTTGCAGAGAATTGGCAGGCGACGCTCAGCAAAGATCCGGCGGGAAATTTTCCGGAGCTGCGGCCCCTGCGGGCATCGTATCGCTTTGGATGGTCCGGTCTTACCGCGGCCACCGGGGACGTTCACTTTACAAAGCCATCTGAAAACAAGTTTCAACTCGACGGAGCGGGCCGAACGATTGGCTTGGTCCGGGCGTTGTGGAAACTGGATGCGAATTATCAAGCAGCCGCCAGTGCACAGACCTTGCGACCGATCGAAACCCGGCAAATCGAGAGTTATCGATCAAAGGAATTTGTCACGCGTCTCACTTTCACTAACAACGGAGTGACTCGCGTGAGAACAGAGGGCAAAGGCGGAGCGGAAGCGAAGACTCGCCAGTTTAATTTTCCCAACCTCTTCGATCTATTTTCGGCGATGCTTTATTTGCGCAGTCAGCCGCTTCAAGATCGCAGCGTTTACCGCGTCGTGGCCTATCCCGCGACCAATGCTTACCTTGCTACCATCACCGTGACGGGCCGGGAAAAAATCTCAGTGCACAGTGGGAATTACAATGCGATCAAACTCGATTTGCAGCTTAAGCGAATTGGCAAGCATCTCGAATTGCAACCGCACAGGAAATTTCGCCACGCCACAATCTGGGTATCGGATGATGCCGAACGACTGCTGCTTCGCATTGAAGCGCAGGTCTTCGTCGGCACAATTTTCGCCGAACTGCAATCGGTGCACTTCGACAACCCTAAGTAGCGAATTAGCGAATACGTCTCGCTCGCTGCGGCTGGTCAAACGTCACTCAGGAACCCATTGACCGCGAACCGGCGGGCCGGGCGGGTTCCGCCAACGTCTGCGAGATGGATCGTAAAATGGTTGGTGCGGTTGCGGTAACAGGCGCAGCGCGGCGAGCGTTTGTAAATCAAGCCGGCCTGTTACCGGAAGTCTGGTCCGTGTTTGATAAGCTCGCAGGGAAAATTCCAGTGCTGGCCCATAGACTCCATTGACCTCGTCCCGATAAAGGCCGCGTCGTGCGAGCGCGATTTGAGCAGAAACTATCACGTTGCGTTGCACGTCGGGTGGCGCCGCTTCAAACGGCGTTTGAGCAAGAACTCCCGCCAGGGAGGCCTGCGGGGCGACCGGGTTGGAGGGATACACTCGCTGATCCTGCGTTGCATTCGAAAAAGGCTGAACCGGTGCCGGCGTCATGTTAGCTCCCTCGGTGGGAGATTGTTTATCAGAATTGGGTGCAACGAGATTGGGCGCTGCGGGTTTTGCCGCAGGTTGCGCGGAAGCGGAAGAATTAATTCCGAGCGATTGAAGCGTTTCACTGTTGAGCTGACCATTGACCTGCAATCCGCTGCGAATTTGATACCGTCGAATGGCTGCGGTTAAATCCGAACTCATTTGACCGCTGATTTCACCGTAATAAAAGCCCTGATTCTTCAAGGCTTGCTGCACGCCTTCAATCATTTGGTCTGCTTGCGCGAGCATAAGGGACCCGACGAAGATCAGCGCAGCGATCTTGACCTTCATTGTGATGTTATTTTGACGCCCTCGTTTCCCGCCTATTCAGCGCTTTCCCGGATCCGTTACGGCCAGCGTTGGTTTACGTCGACCTGTCGCATCGCGATAACGTAAAATGCCGTCAGCCACAGCTGCGGCGATCTGGTCGCGGTAATCTTCGCTCACGAGTTTAGAAATATCCTCCTTGTTCGTGAGAAATCCTCCTTCGATTAAGGCCGCTGGGGAAGTCACGTTTGCGATCACAAAAAATTGTCCAGGTTGCGTGCCCCGATCGATTGCTCGTGTGCGAGCAACCAAGGCTTCCTGGATGGATCCGGCGAGCCTTTGACTTTCAGGATTCGGTGAGTCAGAAAGTGGCCGCCATAAGAAAGGCAGCCACGAGGCCAGAGAGGAGCCTGCAGCGATCTGATGCGGGGCGTAATAAGTTTCGACCCCGCTGGCAACCGGCTTGTTACCCTCGTTGAAATGAATGCTGACAAAAATACAATTTCTGATTCGATTAGCGAACGCCGCGCGATCTGCCAGCGAGACATAAGTATCTCCCAGGCGAGTCATCAATGTCGCGATTCCTTCCGAGTCGAGTAACCGATCGATGCGTCGCGCTACGTCCAGAGTGAGATCTTTTTCAAGTAACCCTCCGCACATTGCACCGGAATCCTGCCCGCCATGACCGGGATCAAGAATGACTACTGCAAAGGGACTAGCTGCAGCCAAGGGCTGCGCCTGTTTCGGCTCTGCGGCCGACTTAGCTCTTTCCGTCTGGCGAAACTGCATCCAGACGAAAGACGCCATCATCAGCAACAAGCCCGAGAGAGCCAGGATATTCCGAAGCGGTTTCACATGTGACGTCCGGACAGTGATCTTTTCCCATATATTAATCGCGAATCAAAGGACGTAATTCCTTATCTGGCAACGAACAATAGCGAATTGCCCTGTTGCCGCCGCGCTCAAGCAATGCCGCTTCAATTCCAGCATTAGCAAGCTGTTCCTGTCGATGCTTCCTAACCGCAGCATGCTCTGGTGTTTTTTTTGTATAGCCTGTTTGTAAAGTCATATGCCCGATGCTCCATGCGTCGAGCGCGGAGTTGAGCGCCGCTTCAAGGGTGGCATCAGACGCATGCTGAGTCGCGAGAAACGTTTCCATGAGTTCTCTCGATTGCTCTGTCCCGCTGAGTGCGGCAAAGTCCTGCCGCGCTTGTGCGTAAGTTGCGCCATTAGTCGCAATCTCACCGTCGTACTCCACGCGTAAAAACAAATCCTCATTGGGCCGGTCTCCGACCTCTGCAAAGAGCATCCGTGCCAGGTACGGTGCCCCATAGACCTGTTCAAACGCGCTCTTCATTGCCGGACTGAGCGAGTAATGCACGAGCCGTCGCAATGAAACATCCGTCGCAGATCGAGTGAAACCCTCCGTGCTGGCCAATTCGATCGCCGCCATTCGCAATCGCTCGATGTCTCCAGGATGACCAATCGCACCCATCGCGATCCGGTCGTAAATCTCAAAAATCTTCTGACGCGTCTGGCCAAGTGTCACAAATAAAATGCCGTCGCGACAACCGAGCGCCGCGATCGGACTGCCTGGAGCGAGCTGGGCTTCGATGTACTCGCGGCGATTAGCAATCGCTTCGACCCAACGATACGGTTCTTCAATCATGCGACGGTTTCCTTGAACACCGCAGCAATTTTGCTTTCCGGCAAAGTGGTTATGCCTTCGTGCGATACAATCTTGATAAGCGGATAAATCTTTCCACTGCGATCTACGCCGCCAGTCGATGTGTCGGATTCCGCAGCAGTATCCAACGCACGCAGGGCGATCGATACCGCCTCGTCTTCGCCTAGTTCCCGTAACGGCTTGGCGCCCCAATTGTTTTCGTAGTAAAGAATGCCGCGCACAGCCGGAGACCCGGAACCCGTTGCCGCATAATCAGTCACTTCAAATTGTGCCCCCATCGCATCGTAAAAATAAAGACGCGCCTCAGGTTTCGGGTAAAAATCATAGGTCGCGAAAATCGGTACCACCACTCCCACGCCCTGCATGACGAACCCGAAATTGTCACGCAGAAGCTTGGATAAAGCGCGCACTTTGCCATCGACGCTCATTTCCTGCAGCTGCGTTCGCCGAAAATATTGGAATGAATGTTCGAGCACGCGCGCCATTTCCCAAGCCGTCGCTGGCACGCCGGCGATCGCCATGATCGAGTGCCGATCGATTTCCAAAACTTTGTCCGCGCGATCGTACACAACCGTGTTGCCAGCAGTCGCGCGACGATCGCCTGCCACCAGCACACCTCCTGAAAATTTGAAAGCGAGAATTGTGGTTGCCTCTGTAGGTTGCCACACTTTCTGAGGTGTTCCCGCTTGTGGCAGCCCACTCGCAGTCGCCGGAGCGAGCAGGCTCCTGCGCCGCAGCAGCGCAGGAAAATCGCCGGCTGCGCCAGAAAAATTCTGGTCAAACGCCACCGGGGAGCGCTCCATTATTGTCCGGTGCGCTGGCGATAGCGCTTGGATTGATTGGGATCCACCTTGCGCATTTTTTTTAGAAGATCCTTCGTGTCCGGCCTTGAAACATCCGGCGAACGCGGGCCACCACCATCACCTTGTTTTGGACCCCACGGAGCTGGTTCCACCGGCTTTTGAATGCGCTCTGGCATAAAAAAATCTAAGAGCAAATATTGGAAAGGCAAGCTACACCCGTCGTGATTCGTCAAAACGTTACATCCGATTTCCGTTTCAACGATTCAATGCTTTAACGATTCAACGTCGCGAAGCTGCTTGCCAGACAAATCTGCTAATGGCAAAGTCTTGCCCCGATGAAGCTCGCATTGATTTTTTGTGCGACGTTCGTTTTCGGGTTGCTTTGCACTACGTCTGCTCAAACCGCTGCGGAGAAATCTCGCAAGCCGGATGATGCAACTCAGCTTGAAGCGCTCGTGAAAAAGATAGACGAACAGAACGCGAAGATTGACGCGCTTTCTCAGGAAATCCTCAAGCTGGAACAGCAAATCGCCCACATGCGCCCGGGCGTGATGATCGGAGAGAGCACTCCCTCGGCGGCCAGCCCTTCGGCTGCAACTGCATCTTCGCCACATCCGGCAGGCGCAAATACGCACACCGTCGCTCGCGGTGAGACACTCACTTCGATCGCCAAAATGTACAGAGTGACGGTGGAAGAGCTTCAAAACGCCAACCATATCGAAGATGGCCGCAAGCTTCAGGCCGGACAGAGCATCATTATCCCGGCTGCGTCGCCCGCCGCTTCCAGTTCGCCATCGCCAACAGAGTAATACAAGGCTCGTGAATCAAAGTTGGTTTCTGCGCAAACACGAAGACGGAAGCACCTTTGGTCCGGTGCGTTTTGATCAAATCACACGCTGGGCAGCGGCGGCGCAAATCGCGCCACACGATATGCTTTCTAACGACCGGCAGACCTGGGTAAAAGCGCCGATGTTGCCCCAGCTCGGCATGGACTGGTTGGTAGAGCTCACCAGCGAACATTATTACGGCCCGACAACGCTGGGCGCCCTCCAGGAATTTATTCGACTCGGCGAAATCGATGCTGAAACTCTTGTCATCAACACTCGTAACGGCGCATATTGTAAGATTCAGGAGATGCCCCAGTTGTGGGAAATGGGACAACCAGACAGCGGCGCCGCTCAAACCGAAATTCAACTGGACGATCCTGTTGGGCCAGCGGTGGCGAGAATGTCGTTTCGTCTCCAAGAGCAGATTCGGGATCTAGAACAAAGCTTGGAGGACGAGCGCCGCGCGTTGATTGAAGCCGAGCGACGATATGCTGAGCTAAAAGAAAAGTACGATGCGGTTATTCAGCGGCTCGGAACATAACGCGACGAATCCGCGCCCGACTAAGTCAGGCTCCGCCAAATAAAGACCACGCAAAGGAGTCTCGTGGTCCGAGTCACTGAGGCCTTTATCAGCAGACCGGCAGTTCTTCCTCTGTCTCGGCTGTCTGTGTAGAGACAATTTCTCCTGGTGGTTCCGTCTGCCGCGTCGGAGACGTTTCGAGCAAACTTTGCTGGCATAGTCGCGCGTATTTTCCCCCGAGCGCGAGCAATTCGTCATGTGTTCCGCGCTCGATGATCCGCCCATGATCGAGCACCAGAATTTGGTCCGCACGCACGATTGTCGAAAGCCGATGCGCGATGACAATCGATGTGCGGTTCGCCATCAAACGCTCGAGGGCTTCCTGGATCAGGCGCTCTGTCGCAGTGTCCACACTCGCAGTCGCTTCATCGAGAATCAAAATCGGTGGATCCTTCAATAGCGCACGGGCGATGGAAAGCCGTTGCTTTTCGCCCACGCTCAATTTCACCCCACGCTCGCCCACCACGCTTTCCAGACCGTCCGGTAAACGTTGGATAAATTGCTGCGCGTTCGCTGCAAGCACCGCGCGCCATAACTCGGCTTCAGTCGCTTGCGG
>Ga0137364_10000292_pt1 | contig 19055 bp, 20 predicted proteins | sample SagtaG_10_FD_104798 | JGI IMG/M metagenome (GOLD analysis project Ga0137364, IMG submission 104798) | Vadose zone soil microbial communities from Sagehorn Ranch, Mendocino, California, USA - Sage1_L_20_16 metaG | ecosystem: Environmental > Terrestrial > Soil > Vadose zone | place: USA... | reverse complement strand
TCAAAGAGACCGCTGTCGATGGCCGTGTAGAGATGGATGAAGCCGCCGGAATTGGCGCAAGTGGAAACGTGCGCGGTCACCGATGGCTCACCGGGTTTAGCCAGGTATGGATTCGCGCTCGCCATTAGAGGCGTTATCAAGCCACAGATCGCTATCAGGTTTGCAAGTTGGGTACATAACCGCCATGCAATGTAAGAACGATCTCTTTTCATAGTTCCTCCCAAGTTTCGTCTTAACGTCTCCGGCAAACAACTGAAGAGCGAACCGTTCAATCATCGCCGGTATAGCGGCTTTGACTACAGACTGTCAACGTAAGCAAAGCCATGGCGCGTAAGTTTCGTCATTCCGCGCGGACGAGATTATCCGAGATGATCTGTTTATTTTCCGCAGAGCTGTCCGATGTCGTGAGTCGACCACTCTTTTTCAGCCTTGACTTAAGGCTTTACGGCCTATACTTATTATTTTGCTTTGGGTTTGAAAGGAGACTTCCGTGAGGCGAGTGATGAATTGCTGGATTCGGTTTTGGGAAATCGTTGCCATCATAGCTTACCTGGCGTCCAGTAGCGCATTTGCGCAGCAGGCGAATGTCGAAGCGGGCAAAAAGGAAGGCAAAGTCGTGGTGTATGGTTCCGTCGTGCCGCAGGCGATGGAAGGGCTGCATCAGGCCTTCAAAAAGAAATATGGAATTGATGTCGAATACTGGCGTGGCTCTTCGACGCAAGTTTCCGAGCGGGCGCTATCGGAGTGGCGCGCCGGACGGCCGGGCTTTGATGTGGTCGAAGGTAACCGCGGCGTGCAACTAATCATGAAAGAGGAAGGGCTTTTCGCCAAGTACGTGCCGCCGGCCGCCGAAAAATTTCCGGCTCAGTTTAAAGAAAGAGACGCCCTGATTACCCCGTGGCGCGTGTTACCCATCAGCATTCTTTACAATACGGAGCTTGTGAAGCCGAATGAAGTGCCGAAGACCCTGGATGACTTACTCAACCCTAAATGGACGGGAAAACTTTCAATCCCCGATCCGACCCGTCACACGACGACCGCGCAGTTTCTCCGGAATCTAGAAAAGTTCAAGGGCGATAAATGGCTGGATTACGTCAAAGCCTTGGCGAAGCAAAAGCCGATCTTGGTGGAGTCGCTGGCGCCGGTGACAACGACGATCATTAAGGGGGAAGCTTCGATCGGCATTACCTATATAAAATACATCAAGCAGTATAAAGGACCGGTCAGTTATGTTCCCATGGATAAGTATTTGACCGATCCAAACTATATGAGCCTGAGCGGCAAGGCGACTCACATGAACGCGGCCAAGCTTTATATCGATTTCGCGTGCACGCCCGAGGGGCAAAAACACATAGCCGAAGACGGGGAGTTTGTCTTGGCGCCGGGAGTCTATCCACCGATCAAAGACGCCGACAAGGTGGCTCCGCGGATGGTCTTCATGGACAACCCGTCTGAAGAAGAGTTTAAAAAGCTGATGACTGGTACGTTCCGGGATATTTTCTTCGGCAAATAACATTCCGGTCTTTTGCGCGCTATGAACCATGAAAAAGGGGACTGGCCGATAATTGGCCGGCCCCTTTCGTTTTTTCGCGACCGTGTTGCATCTGGCGAAAGAATCAAGGGCGCGTTGTCAAGCCGGTCCTTGGAGTCTTTTCGCCGCGACCCGCAGCTCGCGGTGGTTGTCTTCGTCGGGATCATTATTGCCTACTTGAGCCTCTCCCCGACGTTGATGCTTTTCTACGGCAGTTTTCTCAGTAAGCCACTGGGGGTTCCGGGTAAGTTTACCTTGGCCCATTATGAAAGCGCGTATGCTGACCCGCTCACCTATCAGCTGTTGTGGAATTCGTTTATTTTCGCCGCCGGCTCTTCGATTCTGTCGACCGTGTTGGCGGCGACGCTCGCATGGATCGCGATTCGCACCAATGCTCCCTTCAGAAAAGCTTTCGAGCTGACCGCGATTATTCCTAATATCTTTCCCCCGGTGATGCTCGCCGTCGCTTGGACCGTATTGCTGAGTCCGCGAACCGGTTTGATCAACCGATTTTTGATGCAGCTTCTCGATCTCGAAAACGCGCCGCTAAATATTTATTCACTGTGGGGCATGATATTTGTCGAGGCGCTCATCACGACGCCGCTGGCGTTCTTGATCGTTTCCGCGTCGCTTTACTCGATGGACCCATCCCTCGAAGAATCGGCCAGAGTGGCCGGTTCGAGCAATCTGCAGATCGCGCGGCGCATTACCTTTCCAATCGTGCGACCCGCTTTGCTGGCAGCCGGGATGTTGAATTTTGTCCGCGCCATTGAAAGCTTCGAAACGCCGGCCATCATAGCCCTTCCCGCGCGAATCGAGGTTTTTACGACCAAGATTTACCGGGAGGCGGTCGGAGCATTTCCACCGAACCAAAACTTGGCTGCCACCTATGGGGTTTCGCTGCTCCTGATCACGATGTTATTCGTTTTCTTTTACCGGCGGTTGACCCAAAGGTCCGAGCGATACGTGACGGTTACCGGCCGCGGCTATCGGCCCACGATCATCGATCTCGGCAAGTGGCGCTATCTAGCGGCGGGAATCGCCGGGCTGATTCTTCTGCTGATCGTCATCTTGCCTTTCCTCGTATTGATCTACGTTTCCGTAATCACTTACGTTCATGTCCCAGGTCCCAAGACTTGGGAGCTGCTGACTCTGGATAATTACAAGTCGAATCTGACCGATTCGCGCACCTATCGGGCGTTGCAGAATAGCCTGATGCTGGCGGTTTCCGGAGCCACATTGTGCATGCTGCTAGCCACCGTCACCGCGTGGGTAACGACCAAGACGAAAACGGCCGGACGCGGAGTGATCGAAGGGTTGACTTTTATCCCGTGGGCTTTTCCGGGAACCGCACTCGCTATCGGTCTACTTTGGACCTACGTGTACGTGCCGCTACCGATTTACGGGACTTTGTGGATTCTGCTCATAGGCTACATCACGCGCTTCCTGCCTTACGGCCTGAGGGTGATGACGAGCACGATCGTACAACTTCACGATGACTTGCCACAGGCTTCCATGGTTTGCGGCGCCGGATTTTTTACCACCTTCCGGCGTATTTTACTGCCGCTTCTTCGACCCGGCTTCATTGCAGGTTGGATCATCCTGTCGACGATCTACCTGCGTGAGTTTAGCACGTCCATCTTTTTATATTCGCCGAGCTCAGAACCGTTGGGCCCTTTGCTCTATCACTTTTACGTGGACGGCAATCTCGGGCCCATGTGCTCGCTGGCGATCATCGTCAGTGGGATCTGTATTGTAATGATTATCGCCGCCCGTCGTCTCGGCCACGTCGGCGAACAATTCGAAGCACACTGAGTGTTATGGACGCGCAAACGGCAAAGAAAATTATCGAAAAGAATCTTCAATACGATGACGTCAAGCGGCTGCTGGTGCGGCTGGTTCAACATGCCAGTCCCCAGACGGAGCTGCTCGAGGCTGAGCCGAGAGTCTTGGCTTTGATCAGCGATGTGATCAAACCGGAACTTGAACGGGCGGGCCTCCATCCTTCGATCGATCAAAAAGGCAACCTGGTCCTGCGGCTCAACGGCCGAGGACGGGGGGATCGTTTAATGCTCGTTGGCTACGCCATGAGCGCCGCCCCCAGCAGCATGCAGAATCCTTATTCGGGCGAAATCGTCGATGGCGCCCCGTACGAGCTGGAAGGCGAATGCGTCTGGGGCCGCGGGGCTTGTGAGCAAAAGGGTAGCCTGGCGGCGATGCTGGCGGCGGCGCGATTCCTCGGAATGATTAAAGTCGAGCTTCCAAGCGATCTCTATTTCGTGGTGAGCACCGCGGGAGAGACCGGACGGCACGATTCGCTCGCCCATGTGCTGGATCATGACAACGTTGAGGCCGACTGGTGCATCATCGATGGTCCACCGGGAATTCAACTAGGCAACAAGGGCCGGGTCGATATCCTGGTTACCGTCAAAGGCAAGCAGGCCCACAGCAGCCGACCCTGGGAGGGAGTGAACGCGATCGAAGGCGCGATGAAGATTTTGGAGAAGTTAAGGCCGTTGATACCATATCCAGAAGACAAGGCCCACCCCGAACTTGGAAAGGTCAGTTTGACAGCCAACGCTATCGAGAGTTTTCCCAAGGCAACCCACACGATTCAAAGCGAATGCCGGATCATGTTCGACCGTCGGCTCCTTCCGGGAGACGATCCGAGAAAGGCGATCCGGCAAATGGAGGAGACCATCGGCAAGATCGCGCCCTTCGAGATCGAAGTTCAGCCGCGGGATTTCATGTATCCGAGCGAGGTGGAAAAGGACGCTGAAGTCGTGCAGGCCTTGGAAACCGCAATCCGAACCGTGTCGGGTCAACAGCCGACGTACAGTTTTTCCACCGCGGCAAACGATACCGGGCTTTTCAATTTCAGGGGAATTCAGGCGATCAATTACGGCGCGCGCGATATCCGCTTTCAGCATACCGATCATGATCTGGTTTCGCTCAACAAAGTGTTCGACGCTGCGAAGGTCTTCGCCTTCCTGGCGATTCACCGGTAAGCAATGATTTCAATGGCTTAGGGGTTATTTGTCAGGTAAAGGTTTGCCCCGTGAGTCAAGTTGAGATCCAGAGGCGGTGGTTGCGTGAATTTCGTCTGGAGCAGCGCGGAATAGGGCGACGGTCCGTACATGTTCATCCAGTTCACCAGCGGACTCTGTGGATCGACAGGAGAGAGAAATTCCAACAAATGGGGCCCAACGGTGTAGCGCATGCCTTTGGCTCTAAGCCGCTCGTCATTGATTATCTCGCCCTCGATTCCTACGGCCTTGTACCAGGGCTCCGGAGTCGAAGCGTCACCGGTGGCCATAACTAACTTCTGGATTCCAGTGACGCCATTCCTGTGCTCACACTGTCGGGGAATCCGCTCTTCTCTGGGCGTGACATCCTGGATGAGAAAGGGCGCAGCGCCGCGGTGGTTGCCCGTTGCCAGCGATAAAAGCCATTTCAGCTCATAGCCATCGGGTCTGGTTCGCGACCAGGGGACGGGGTCGTTGATCGCCACCCCAGCGTCACGAAACTTTTGGGTATCCCCTCTCAGATCGTCCGTCTGCATGCAATAGTCAACCAATCGTTCGCCTTTCTGCAACGGAGCCCACCAGCGATGATCCGGAGCTTCACGGTAAAAAGCGATAATCTCGAGGTAAGAGCCATCGCGAAAAGCGATGAGCGCATTATGGCTGCCGACGGGATGACGACCACCCGGCACCACAGTAAAACCCAGTTGCTCGTAGTCTTTGGCCGCCTGTGGCAAATCTTTGACGACGATCACCAGGTGATCAATACCTTTAAGCATCGGGTCAATCCCACTAAAACAATTATAGAAATGCGGGCGCGACTTCTTTGAGAAAACGGTTGAGTTGTCCCGTCTGGTCCCAAGACGTCATGCGCAAGGTGATGTGATCCAGCCCGGCAGCAAAGTAAGCCCTGAGCTCCTCAATACATAGATTGGGAGTTCCCGCCGTGGTGAAGCCTTCAACGAACTTCATGCTGAAATTGGCGGTGTAGTACTTGTCCAAAAACGCTTTGCTTTCGTCGAGCGCGGCTTTTCGATCTTCTTTAATGTTGATGTTGTGATACAAGGAACTGCTCATCTTTGCCGGATCGCGGCCTTCTTCGCGCGCCATCGCTTGAATGCGCTTCCATTGCGACCTGAATTCTTCCGGCGTCACTTTATTGGTCATCCAACCATCGGCGAATCGCGCCACGCGGCGCAACCCGCGCTCCACCGCGGCGCCCGGCGCGCTGGCGCCGTCTTTCCAGGTAAGGCCCGTGGGATTGCTGGCGATCCAGATCGGCACGGGATTCTGCACGGGGCGTGGTTGGATCGTGACGCCTTCGAACTCGTAGAAGCGACCTTTGTGCGATGCTTTTTCCTCGTGAAAGAGCTTGCGAAGAATGGTGATGCCTTCTTCAAGCCGGCCCACGCGCTCCGTATCTTTGATGCCCATCACTTTGTGTTCGAGCGCCTGCGCGGGGCTCTGCTCGTTGGGCCCGCCCAAACAGACTGCCAGCCACGCTCGGCCATTTGAGATGACGTCGAGGCTCGCCCATTGCTGCGCCAGCAAAGCGGGATGGCGATGCGGAAAAGTCGCCATACAACCGACGGCCAATCGAACTTTTTTGGTGATTGCCGCCAGCGCCGAGAGAAGAGCTATGGATTCCAAGCGAGGTTTGGCGAGGAGGCTATCGCCCACCCACACCGCGTCGAATGCTCCGGAGTTTTCTCCTCGCCGCGTCATGTCAAAGAGTTCAGGAACCGTGACCGCGCCGATGATGACGCCGCGGTTGGCTAACGTTAATCCGAACGAGGCCATATTTTGCACGCTCCTTCCCGGTTCCTATAGCATACGCCATAGGCGATTCGAAGCTAAGAGCGCATTGACAGGATTTTTCATCCATGGTTGGTTTAGCCTTTCATACCGGGGGAAGAACTCATGGCGGCAAATTTTAGAAGTTATCTCGACGCGCTGAAAAAAAATCACGAGTTGACTGTTATCTCAAAGAGCACGGACCTGCGCGACGTGGCGGCGTTGGTGCCGCAGTCGAACAAGGCGCTTTTGTTTACCAACGTTCGCGGCTATGCGATGCCGGTCGCCTCGGGCCTGCTCCAATCGCGCACTCGCATCGCCATTGGCATGGGTGTTCCCTATGAAAAGATCGAGGCGAAACTGCGGTCCGCCATGGAACATCCCGTAAAGCCAAAGCGCGCCCAAAGGGCGCCTGTTAAAGACGTCATTCTCACGAAGAACAAGGTCGATCTTTATCAGTTGCCGGTTCCGGTCTTCTCTGTCATGGACGGCGGTCCCATGATTACCGCGGGAGTGGTGATCGCCGAAGATCCGGAATTCGGATTGAACGCCGGTGTCTATCGTATGATGCTCAAGGAGAAAAACATCACCGGCATCGACATCGTGACGCCGAATAATTTGCGGAAATTTGCCGAGCGCGCGTTGCAAAGGAAAAAGCCTTTGCCAATCTCCGTCTCCATCGGAACCCATCCTGCCGAGCTGGTGGCGTCCACATTCAAGGCGAATTTGGGTGTGAATGAGTTGACTTTTGCCGGCGGACTCAGAGCGCAGGCAATTCCGCTAGCCGACGGAGAGACGATTCCGGTTCCTTGCATCGCCGATGCGGAGATCGTCTTGGAAGGGGAGATTTTGCCGGAGGGCTGGGTCCATCCCGAAGGGCCGTTCTGCGAGTTCAATCGCCTGATGGGCGGCATTCACATGAATCCCCGCGTGCGGATCAAAGCGATCATGCACCGCAAAGATCCCATTTACTACGCGCTGCATATGCCCTGGGAAAATATCTGGATGAGCGCGCCAATCTACGAGGCGGCGGCCTGGCGCGTGCTTCACGAGGCCGGCGTGCAGGCGACGGCGATCAATGTGACCCCGGGGGGATGTTGCCACTGGCATATTGTCGCTGCGATCAAAAAGCAGCCGGGCGACGGCAAGAACGCCATCCTGGCGCTCCTCTCCGTCGCCGATATCAAACATGTGACGATTGTCGACGACGACATCGACGTCTTCGATCCCACCGATGTCGAATGGGCCGTCGCCACTCGTGTGCAGGCGGACCGCGACGTACTGATCGTCTCCAACGCCCGATCCAAGCCGTTAGACCCATCGTTGCCGCCTACACCGGGTCGCATTCCAACGACCGCAAAGATGGGAATCGACGCGACCATTCCAGAAGATGTTCCAAGGATTCGTTACAACCGGATTGTTTACTTCAACCAAAACAAGATTAAACTCGCCGACTATCTCGAAACCGTAGAGCCTGCCGCGAAGCCGGCAGGAAAAGTTAAGGCGGCCGAAACCGTTGAATCGATGACCGAAAAGATTTTAGAGAGTTTGGCTAAGTCGCACCGATTCTTCCCGGGCCTATTGGAAGTCTTTCCCAAGGAAGAATTTCGAACCATCGCCGAAGCGCTTGGGATGCTTCATCAACAAGGTAAGATTGTGCAGGATAAGGAAGGGAAATATCAACTCAAAGAGCAGATTTAGGCTGCCATCGCCGTTGGCGCTTCCGTTAGGCCGGACCGACTAACTGATCAAGTTCGCCGCTTGCGGGTGTAGTGCCGAATCCTGTGCTGGATTTGCTCGGTGCGTAGGATCAGATCCTCTTCGAAAAGCTCCGGCGAGTCGTAGCCGCGAAAATCCGTTCTACCTCTTATCAACCTCACTTCAACGTCTGACGGTTCGAGGTCCACGGCTATGCTTTTATCGTTGTGTGAGATTGACGACCATTGCCGGATCAAACTCCAGATAATCGAACCTAGGAGAAGCACCGAACCGGCTGTAGCGCAGTAGAAACCACCTAATAGGATCTTCTCGGCTACCATGAGAATTCCGGTTCAATAATCGAAAGCTGCCAGAAAATGGCTCACAAAGCGACCTGCTCTTATGTACCTTTCTGCAAGCCTGCTCTCGCGAGACGAGCCAACCTATATCGCCGGTCCCAGGAAGAAGTCAAACACCACAAAAAGGTGCTACTCCATGCCCGCTTTCAAATCGGCGTAGAGAAGTTTATGGAACAAGTGTTCTCCCGCCTCACGGCGGACCGACAAGCGCCCGGGTTTATAGGCGCGTGAAGCGAGGCCGCGCTTGACCGATTCGCAGATCGCTACGTCTTCGGCTTGAATCCGTTCACTCACGGCGATACTGGCGAGATTCTGTTCCCGAGCTTGCTCGGAAATAGTCTCGAAGTAAAAATCGAAGATAACTTCGGTCCGATCGATGCCGCGTGGAATAACGAGATTGGTGTCCATGGCTCCTTCACACCAGTTGATCATGAAATTCGGATAAATCCAGAAATAGAGAGCACGGTCGCCTCTTCGGACCGCAGCCGTATCTGAATCACCTCGATCGTTCACAATCGGGGATGACTGTAAACAGAATCGCTCGCCGGTTTCGATGGTGTACTGGCTGTAATCAAGAACGCTGTTTAGCTCACGGTGGAGATGGGGGACGTGGTAGCCACCATCGAGATAATTGTCGACGAAGACTTTCCAATTGCAGTTGAGGGTGTAACTGCGTCGCTCGAGCCAGCGAAGGTTTTCAATTCCCGACTTATGGATGCGTCCGGTGAGATCGGCGCCGAGAAATCGTTCTAGCGATGGACCGTGAGTCTCAACCTTCACGAACAGCCAGTTTTGCCATAGCGCGGTCTGACACGGAACGAGCCCGTTTGCCGAAGGATCGAAGTTCCGAACCCCAGCGAAATCCGGCGTTCCTTTAAGCTCTCCTTCCAGCGAGTACGTCCAGCCATGGTAAGGGCAGCGAAGATTCTGCGTGCGGCCCTCACGCTCAGTCATGATCGCCGCACCCTTATGACGGCAGACGTTGAAAAATCCGCGAAGCACATCGTCACCGCCTCTGACAACCAGAATCGGCTCTCCAGTTATCTCAGCAGTGATGTATTGTCCCCGCTCGCGAACCTGATCGGCGCGTCCGACTGTCTGCCACGACCGGCAGAAGACCGTCCGTTGCTCCAATTCGAAAATGCGCGGATCTGTGTACCACGCGGCCGGAGGCGCGCATGCCTCGGCCAGCGATGCGCCTTCCTTGTAGCTTTCGACGAGTTTTCTGAGGGACGATCGCATAACCTACGAACACTCCTGGGTTAAACCGGGCCTGTTGCTGACCCGCGGCACTTCTTCCTATTATGTTTGCGCCGGTTTGAAATCAAGTGAAGTTTTGTTATGAAACCCGGCTCTTAGCTCGTTGTCAAAGATAATTTTCGAGGCTAGAGTCGGTGAACTATTTGCAGTTTGTCTGCATGCAGGAGGATACTGATGAAAAAAAACGCTTCGCTGGCGCGGAAGGTGGCGCTTTCGTGCCGCATTCTCGCCAAATTGGGTCTGTTCAAAGAAACCACCGGCCATGTGAGCGCGCGAAATGATACAGATCGGATGCTGATCCGTGGCCGGGGGCCCGCCGAGACCGGGCTTCTCTTCACCATGCCGGGCGACATTATCTTGGCTGATTTTGCAGGGAAGAGCCTGGAGAGAAAGGCCGGGCTCAAACCTCCCAATGAAGCCGTCATTCATGGTGAAATCTATAAAGCGAGGCCGGAAGTGACTTGTGTGGTCCACGCGCACCCGCCTTCAGTTGTTCTTTGCAGCATGGCGGGAATAGAGCTGAGGCCGATTTTTGGCGGTTACGATCCGCATAGTATGCGCCTGAGCCTAAAAGGTATTCCCGTCTTCCAGAGCAGCCTCACGTTGAATACCAGGGAACAGGTCCATGCGATGCAGAAGGTCATGGGTGATGGCGACATCTGCGTGCTCCGAGGTCACGGCTTGATCGTTGCGGGAAGTAGCGTTGAGCAGGCGACCGTGACGGCCATAAAAGTGGATACATTGGCCAAGATGAACTTACAGGCCGCTTCGCTTGGAAACGTTCCGTCCATTTCGGATGAGGACATAAACGAATTCCAGAGCCGGATGGGCAGGGGAAACAGTTCAGCGGAGGGTCTGTGGAGATATTACTCCGAATGGCTTATGAAAGGATGAGAATGTATTTTTCAAATGGTCATGTTAATTGGCTCTTTCACTTAGGAGACCGCATATGCCTGTAGCAGAGATTGATGGCTTAGAGGTTTACTATGAAACCCGCGGCTCGGGAGCGCCGTTGTTGATGCTCGCGCCGGGTGGATTTGACTCGACGATAGACAAATGGTTGAACGCGACCGCCTGGAAAGAGATCGACGCCCTGGACAAGCTTTCATCGGAGTTTCAAATAATCGCTTACGACCGGCGGGAATCCGGAAGGTCGGCCGGGAGAGTAGAAAAACTCAGCTGGGAACTTTACGCCCGGCAGGCAAAAAGTTTGCTGGATTTTCTCAAAATAGACTCGGCCTTCGTGCTCGGCGGATGCATGGGCTGCTCTGTCGCTCTTGCCTTCGCCGTCTTGTTTCCAAGAGCCACGCGCGCCCTGCTGCTCCACTGGCCCGTCGGAGGTTACCGGTGGAAGGCGACTAATCGCCGGAAATTCGCTGCCCATGCAAGCTTCGTGAGAGCCAATGGACTATCCGCCGTGATCGAGCGCGCTAAAAAAGGTAAAGGCTTTCGCGAGGATTCGGAATCCGGTCCATGGGCGAAGTACATCGCTCAAGATGCTCAGTTCGCAGATGCCTTTAGATCGCAAGATCCGGAGCGCTACTTGGGTATCGTGGAAACCACCGGGCGTATCCTGTTCGACCGCGACACCGCGCCGGGCGCGACGGCAGAAGAGGTGATGGGGATCAAAGCGCCCGCGTTTATCGTCCCGGGCGACGACCCTTCTCACGGCACTTCCGCCGCGCATTATTTAAGGGAATGCCTGCCGAACGCGAAGTTCTGGAACGTGATGCCCCCGGAACAACACACCGAGGAAGTCTGTAATCTGATCATCGAGTTCTGTCGCGGCAAATAAACAAACGCCGGCGAATTTCAGGCACACGCTGGTTTAGCGCGCCTTGACAGAGCTGCGCTAGGGTTATTAATAATTGGTCCTATGCCGGTCAACGACGGAATCTTGGGGCACATCGTTTTCAATGTGCGCAATCTGAAGAAGTCGGAAGAATTTTATCGATCGATTCTCGGCATGAAAGTCTCAGCTCGCAACCGGCGCACCAAAATGTCGTTCTTGAGCTTCGGCCGAGAGCACCATGACATCGCGCTGATGGAGTTGCCGGCGAGCGCCAAGCACGTGAGCGGGAAGGGAACGCCGAAGCTTCATCACTTCTGCGTCTATGTGCGGACGCCAGAAGAGGTTGACGGGCTGGTTCCGATCCTTAACCGGCGAAAGGTTACGATCGTGAGCGGGCCGGAGAATCTAGAAGTTGCGGGCAACCGGTCCGTCGCGTTTCTGGACCCGGACGGTAATCGAGTGGAGATCGCCTGCAATATGAATAAGTTCAAATTCGATAGCCGCAAATAGTTCTCTGGGGTCGATGCGATAGTCAAAAGACAATAATTGCAATACTGGTTTTTGAGGTTATTGATGTCTGCTGAAGCTATTTTAAGCGGCAAGACTTTATCGACCAAGGAATTTTCCGACGTTCTGATCAACGAGGTGAAGAACGGACATGCCCGTCTGCATCATCCGTTCTATTTAGCGCTTTATGACGGCAAATTGTCGCTTGATGAGATCCGGATTTGGGCCAAGGAGGCTTGGGGCATCTTTGCATACAACGTGGCGATCAACACCGCGAAGCTGGTGCGCTGCCAGCTTTCAGGCATTCACGATCCCGAGATTCACAAAAAATTCGTCGAAATCATCCAGTCGGAAGTTGGTTATCAATATTTTGAGGGCACGCCTCGAAAGGTGCCTGGTCACCGGGCGCTGTTTCTCCGCTTCGGCGAAAGTATCGGCATCCCCCAGGCCGAGCTGGAGCGATGCGAACGGGACAACGATTTTCTTCCGATGACGATGCTGGCGCGAGCAGGTTGGCTCGATATCGCTTTCAGAAGCGATACGATTCTGGAGCAGGTTGCGTCAACCAATTGCTGCAATGAATTTTCCAATCAGCTAACGGGCGGCAAGTTTTTCAGAGCCTTCAAGAACCACTACGGATTGCAAGACCATGACATCGAGTTCTTCGCTGAACATGGCGAAGCTGATACCGAGCATAGCAATATCGGCTATGAACTGGTGGAACAATTCGCCACGACCAACGAAATTCAAGTCAAGGTCTTAAGGGCGCTCCGCAAAGGCTTGAGTATTTGGTGGGCGGTGACGGACGGTGTGGTGCGGGAGTGGGAGAAGCGGAAAAGATAGGAGTGATGGAGTAATGGAGTAGGATTCAAAACCAATACTCCAGTACTCCGACACTCCAATTTTCCACCAACTATAACTAGAGGTGCCCATGGAACCGCTCAGCACATATCACTTAAAACAGTGGGTGGACGCAAACAAGGACTACTTCAACCCGCCCTTCAGAACCAATCGCCTGATCGTTAGCCACAAAGACTTTCTCGTCATGATCCTGCGCGGGCCGAATACGCGGCTGGATTTTCACATCGAACCGGGTGACGAGTTTTTCTACCAAGTCGAAGGCGATATGGAGTTGCATCTCAAGCCGGAAGGGGAGGAGCGGCGTCAGGTGGTCAAGATCAAAGAAGGGGAAATCTTTGTCTGCCCTGGCGGACTGCCTCATTCACCCCGGCGATTCGAGAACACATGGGGGCTGGTGATCGAGCGCAAGCGCCTGCCGGGGGAGAAAGAAGAGTTTGGATGGTTCTGCGAGAAATGTGACGAGCGAGTGCTTTCACGAGTCATGGATCCAGATAATATCCCGGCCCAGGTCTCGCGGGTTTACCAGGAGTTCAATGAGAACGAACAGCTCCGCACATGCCGGGCCTGCGGGTATGTATTTTCCGAGACTCCAATGGCCGAGAGGCTAGGATTTTTGGAGACGAAGAAGTAGTCCTCGCATCGCTCTTACAAAGCCGGCGAAACCCCTGTTTTAGGCTGTTTCCAAAGGTCAGCCTATAAATAATCCACAAATCCAAGTAGTTAAATAGTTCAGATATTTATTGACAAACGGGTTCAAACGCTCATACTGCGGTTGTTTGCGGCGGGTTTTGTAAAAAACGATGATGGTTTGACGGGTGTTCTCTGAAGAACATTTTGTTAGCATTCCTGTTTCGAAAGAAACCAATTGTTAGGGCAGTTGTTTCGTAAATAACAGTTAAAAACGCGTCCGGTCTCGGGCGAAACGACCGCGGAAACTAAAGACAGTTGTGAGGAAGTCTCGTTCGAGGAGAGCGAGCCGAGCTTTGTCACGGAGAGTAATTGATGAAGAAAGAAGTCATAGATCAGGTCTTGGAGGTGGCGGCACAAGCCGCTCCCGGAGTCGAGTCGGCGGTATCGGGAGTCAAGGACAAGCAATTGCGTGGGGTGATCGCGGGCGTGATCATGCAACGAATACTGCAGGAGGTCGGCCGCGATCAAGGACGTACTTTTATGAGTCCGGCGTCAAGTTTTGCTGATCTCAAAGACGCGGGTAAGAAAGCTGGAACCCAGGCGCGGATCTTAAATTTGCAATCCGATAACTTCTTTCGGGACCCGCGCCGTTTGGAGCAGGTTTTGGAAGAGCTTCGAATCAGAGGCTTTCATCACAACCAATCCGACGTGCGAATGAGCCTGCTGCGCTTAGCGCGAAAGAAGTCGCTTCGACGCATACCTTTAGGCGAGGGTAGGCAGAGGATGTACTTGTACGTGGATCCTTAGTGTTCTGTTCCAGAAATTCGCAACAAAATTCAGTCGTCATTCTGGCAACCCCGGATCACAGTCCGGGGTGGCGCGACCCAGGAATTTCAAGATTTCTGGATGCCGGTTTTCACCGGCATGACGGTAAGGTAGCATACATTTTTTCACCTAACTTATGAGACATCAGACTATCTGGATGCCAGTGCTAAGTTTATCGACGGTCTCATGCGAAAGGAGGAGGGAACTAAAATGGCGCGCAAGACTACTAAACGCGGCAGCAGGACAAAGCGGAGCACGAAAACGCAGCGCTGGTCGGGCGCGGTTACGGCGCGCAGCAACGCGCTCGATCTCGATCGGCAAGTTTTTACCTGGAAAGACCCGCGCCGGATTGCCGCCTCCCTCAAACGTTCCGCGGAGCGGAGCAAGCGCCGAAAGTCGAGTCCCTACCAGTCGGCCATGTCAATGCTCAATTTTTATATCAACCGCGGCGGGAAAAATCTCGGAGCCGCGCAACGGCGCGTACTGGAGAGAGCCAAGAGCGAACTGCGCAAAAAGTTTGGACGCCTGTGATGGGAGTAAGAGGATACGTCCGGCAATGCCAGAGCAAAACAGGCCAATCAGATCTTGGTCAGCCATATTGCTATTATACTGACCGGCTTTCTTCGCTCGACAATAGCTTTAAAAAAGCTTCACAGGTTGCCGTGAATTAAGAGAATCGGTTGAAATTATCGAAAAGACGGGTTTGCAATATACTAGAGCACACCAACTTGAAACGTCATAAATTTTGGCTAAAATCTGGCCAGAATGCGATTTGAGATTGTCCTGGCACCGGAAACGGTCGAGGACTTGAGGTCGTTGAAGGCTAATGTCCGATCCACAGTTCGGGATGCCCTTGAAACGCATCTTCGTCACCAACCGATGAAAACGAGCCGAAGCCGGATCAAGCGATTGCGGGGTTTTGGCGCGGCCGCAATACCGGCTCCGTGTTGGCGACGTTCGAGTATTCTACGACGTATCAGCCGAGACCGTTGAGGTCTTGGCCATAGTCCCCAAATTGGAGGCTGCAAAATGGCTGGAGCAATTCGGAAGTCCCGAATGAAAGAGGTCCCTTTATCTGAAATCAAGGATGATCTCTCACGGTTTCTCCGGGAAGCAGAGAAGCGTGAGATTGTCATAACTCGTCATGGAAAACCTGCGGGTATCTTGATTGGGTTCGAGTCAGAAGATGACTGGCTCGATTACAAGCTAGAGAACGATCCACGGTTCCTTGAGCGTGTCGAACAGGCACGAAAGAGCTTACGAGCCGGTCGCGGCACTCGCCTAGAAGATTTACCGGAGTAAAGGCGGCTATAACCCGCCGCTTGAGCCGACTGCAAGATTTGGTGATTGATGATTCCTGTTTTCTGGTGACGGCTCAGCGGCACGACTTTAGACCGCTCCAGACCAGCATATGCGCGGAACAGGTCCTGTGGCATATGGCGCAATAGTCGCGATGCTCAGCCTCTTAGCGACGGTAACTCCGCCGGTGGCGGGGACTACGTCGGCCGAGGTGCTGAAGGACGAACGAACCAGTCTGAGCGTTTCGGGCGGTACACTGCACGGCTCTCTCCTAGTCCCGCCCGGTTCGGCTCCAGTCCCGATTGCCCTCCTAATCTCGGGCTCCGGCCCAACGGATCGTGACGGCAACACGCCACTCCTGCCCGGTAAGAACGATTCTCTGAAACTTCTGGCCGAGGGACTTGCGGCACGAAACTTTGCCTCGCTCCGATACGATAAGCGCGGCATAGGCGAGAGTGTAGGCGCAGGACGGAACGAAAGCCGGCTTCGGTTCGAGAACTATATCGACGATGCGGCCGCTTGGGGCCAGCGGCTCCGAAAAGACAAACGCTTCTCATCGCTCGTTATCGTCGGTCATAGCGAAGGCTCACTGATTGGAGCGGTTGCCGCCCAAAAGATCCCGGCGGATGCCTTTGTTTCTCTCGAAGATGTCGGTCAACCGGCACCCGATCTCATACTTGCTCAGCTTCGGCCTAAGCTATCGCCAAACACCATGGCCGCCGTTGAGGGGCTCGTTGCGAAACTCAAAGCGGGTCAAACCGGTATGGTCCCTACGGGATTAGAGGCCCTATTTCGCCCGAGTGTTCAGCCATACCTAATCTCTTGGTTCAAATACGATCCGGCTCGAGAGGTGAGCAAGTTACGAATGCCGGTACTGATCATGCAGGGAACCACAGATATGCAAACTGCGCCAGCAGATGCAACACGACTCGGCAGCGCCAATCCGAAGGCGAGAGTTGTAATTCTAGACGGTATGAATCACGTCCTAAAGCGAGTGCCCCTTGATGAGGAGCGCCAAGTTGCTTCGTACTCGGACCCGTCGCTCCCCGTCGAACCACGTCTAATCCAAGAGATCGCTGACTTCGTCCTCAGTCTCGGGCGAGCGGTGCAGTGAGTAATGAACGGAGTGGTCTAACAACAAGGAGTTGGAGCCGACCGCACGCAACCGGGCGAGCTTCATGCGGTGGGCGGTGGCTCAATGCCCGGTCGTTAAGTCGCAAAGACCATCTTATGGAAAAGTCCGTTGATAGTACCCACCCGGATTTCTGGACTAGCCGCTACGCTGCTGGTAAGATGCCGTGGGATTTTGCCGGTGTGCCAGCGGCCTTGAAGTCGTTTCTTGCGAGGTCTTCTGCCTCGGGCAAAGTTCTCATCCCGGGTTGCGGCTCTGGCTACGAAGTTCAAGCATTCCATGAGGCCGGGTACGATGTCACAGCGATTGATTTTTCGCCTGCTGCCGTTGACCAAGCCAAGAAAGTACTGGGCGTTTTAGCTGAGAGGGTTATTCTTGGAGATTTTTTTACGCAAAACTTTGGACAGGGGCGCTTCGACCTCATTTACGAACGGACATTTCTCTGTTCCATGCCGCCTTCCCGTTGGCCCGATTATGCGAATAGGATGGCAGACTTATTATCGCCCGCAGGGAGATTGATTGGCGTCTTTTTGTATGGACAACAGTCAGAGTCACCGCCCTATCCTATAACGGACAAGCAGGTCGACCAGCTTTTCCAAAGATGCTTTCGCCTCGTGCGGAGTGAATTGGTGACAGACTCCTTGCCCTTATTCCGTGGCATGGAGAGATGGCAGGAATGGCTAAAGATCGATCAAGCCTAGTCACTCGCTGACCTTTTACGTTAAGCCGTCTTCGAGCGCGCACTGAGCAAAAGATGGAAAACGTCACGTCTCTGAAAGGGCCCGTGGAGAACATCGAAAGACACTTCCACCGATGTCGGAGCAAAACGGGCCAATCAGATCTTGGTCAGCCATATTAGTATTAGACCTTGTCCTGGCTGTTCATCTGAGAGATATCGATGGAGTTTCTTAGCAGGCTCGTTCTTGACGCACCCGCGGCGGTGCTGTCGTGGCTCGGGCGGCAAGGCACACGTGCAGTCGCAGCGCTCATTGTCATTGGTATCGTCATGCCACCGATCGGTGCCCTACTCAAGCCGTTTGTCACCGAAGCGGTCTTTGTGCTGTTGTGCATTGCCTTCCTTAGCGTGGACGCCGCAGCGTTTAGGAACTACCTGGGACGCCCCACGATCGTGCTCGCCGCAACAGCATCAACATCCGTGGTGATCCCAACCTTGTTTGGCGCGAGCTATCTGGCGTTCGGTCTCAAAGATCACTCACCCGATCTCTTCCTCGCCCTCGTGCTACAAGCAATTGCTCCGCCCCTGATGGCGGCTCCTGCATTTGCCGCGTTGATGGGGCTGGATGCCACGCTTGTACTCTGCACCATGGTAACGAGCACGGCGCTGTTACCGTTTACGGCGCCCTTGTTCGCCTATGCTTTCATCGGACCTGCGCTCACACTCTCCCCATTGGCACTCGGACTTAAATTGTTTGCGATCCTCGCGGGCTCCGCTCTTGTCGGCTTCACCGTGCGTCGGATCGCTGGCGTCGCTGTCATCGAGCGGCAGAAAGAGAAGATCAACGGCTTCAACATTCTCGTCCTGTTTGTCTTCATAGCGGCCATCATGGAAAGCGTCGTCGCTCGCTTTCTCGCCACGCCCATGATCACAATTGGCCTCGCCGCGCTTGCCTTCATGGTGTTCCTTGCAGTGTTTTGCCTGACCACCCTCTTCTTCGCACCCGCGGGCCGGAAGCGCGCCCTGACGCTCGGATTTATGGCCTCGCAACGCAATGTGGGGCTGATGCTGGCGGCGACCGGTGGGGCGTTGCCCGACCTCACTTGGCTGTATTTCGCCTTCTCCTACTTCCCTATCTATCTGTCGCCGCTACTGCTCCAACCGCTGGCGCGCCGGATAATCGGCCCGAGCGCAGACTACTCCCACACCGCCACAAGAGCCAACAACATGACAAGTCAAACTTGAGGTCTAACACGCGTATCCACCTGACCACCGCAGCGGGGCTTGCGATTCCCGTGAGCTGTCCCGCGGCGGCAAGTGATGCGCGGCGTTAGCCATTCATGCTCCGTTCTCGATTTGTCCGAGACCAAAGGCAGCCCTAACAGTTATTTCTGATACAGCTTCGCGACGAATCCGCTTTTTTCGATTTCCTTTAAGAACGTCGCGTCCATGAATTGCTCGGGCTTGGCCTCTTTGGCGCGCGGGTCGCGCTGCGCCATCCAGGTGAGTTGTGTCTGTATGGCCGCAGCGGAAGGAAAGGGAATGGGCTGATAGATCTCGCGATAAATGCGATAAGTTTCTTCCAGGGCTTCGCGGTCCTGAATCCTTAAGTATTTGCTCATGGCCCGGATGCTCGCTTCGCGATCATTCTTGAAAAGATGGATGCCC
>Ga0137364_10000284_pt1 | contig 19317 bp, 15 predicted proteins | sample SagtaG_10_FD_104798 | JGI IMG/M metagenome (GOLD analysis project Ga0137364, IMG submission 104798) | Vadose zone soil microbial communities from Sagehorn Ranch, Mendocino, California, USA - Sage1_L_20_16 metaG | ecosystem: Environmental > Terrestrial > Soil > Vadose zone | place: USA... | reverse complement strand
GGCCGCTTGCGGAAATTTGGGCGCGCCCTTGAGCCCGCCGTGAATCGGATCGATGATCGCGGCGATGCGCTGCGCCAGCGTGTCGAGGTCTGAGCGGGCAATCACGACCTGACCTTGCGGCCGCGCGCGTTCGGACAATCGCTCCATCAGCGCCTGGCGATTGTGTTCGATGCGCGAGGGCTCTTCGCGAAACAAGCGCGCGACTTCGCGCAGCACGTCGACGAACGCCGGCCGGCCATAGCGGGCGGTTTTGGGAAAATAGGTCCCGCCCCAAAACGGCTCGCCGGCGGGCGTGAGAAACATGGTCAGCGGCCAGCCGCCTTGCTCGCCCAGCATGTGCAGCGCCGACATGTAGATCTGGTCGACGTCGGGGCGCTCTTCGCGATCGACTTTGATGTTGACGAAGAGCTCGTTCATCACACGCGCCACGCCCTCGTCCTCGAAACTTTCGTGCGCCATGACGTGACACCAGTGGCAGGCCGCATAGCCGACCGAGAGCAGGATCGGCTTGTGGCTGCGCTTCGCCTCTGCCAGCGCCTCCGGTCCCCAGGCCCACCAGTCGACGGGATTGAACTTGTGCTGCAGAAGGTATGGGCTGCTTTCCCGCGCCAGCCGATTTTCAGGGTGCGTTTGGACGGCGGTCATCGGGGTCTTTCTCGAAAGGGCTCCCACCAGCATAACGTCCCAGGGCGCATCGCGGCGCATCGCGAAACCGAAAACCCTGAACCGACTGGTCATTGGAATGAATATGGATTCATTTCTTGACACATGAGCCGCTTGGGATGAGCAGCCACGATACCATTTTCGCGCTTTCCTCGGGGCCGCCTCCGGCGGCCATCGCGGTGATCCGGATCTCGGGCCCCAACGCTCGATTCGGCCTCGAAACGTTGATTCGCAGGCTTCCGGCGCCGCGCCGGGCATCCCTGGCCAAGCTTTTCGACCCAACGACCGGCGCGGTGCTCGACGAGGGCTTGGCGCTATGGTTCCCGGGTCCGCGCAGCGAGACTGGCGAAGATATGGTCGAGCTGCACCTGCATGGCGGCCGCGCGGTCATTGCGGCGACGCTTGCGGCGCTCGGGCGCATCGACGGCTTGCGGCCGGCCGGGCCGGGCGAATTCACCCGGCGCGCCTTGGAAAACGGCCGCATGGATCTCACCGCGGTCGAAGGCCTCGCCGACCTGATCTTTGCCGAGACGGAAGCGCAGCGCCGGCAAGCGGTGCGCCAACTGCAGGGCGCGCTCGGCGAGCGCGTCGAGGATTGGCGCAAACGCCTGATCGACAGCATGGCCATGGTGGAGGCTCGCATCGATTTCTCCGACGAGGCCGACGTGCCGGAAGATCTGCTCGGGCCCGCGCTCGCCACCGCCCAAGCCCTGCGCGAGGAAATCCTCGGTGCGCTCGCCGATGATCATCGCGGCGAGCGTTTGCGCGACGGGCTTACCATCGCGATCGCCGGCCCGCCCAATGCCGGCAAATCGAGCCTGCTCAACCGCATTGCGCGACGCGAAGCGGCGATCGTCTCGCCCTATCCGGGTACGACCCGCGATGTGATCGAGGTGCACCTCGATCTTGACGGCTATCCGGCGACCTTGCTGGACACCGCGGGCATTCGCGAGCCCGAACATCCGGTCGAGCAGGAGGGGGTGCGCCGCGCGCTGGCGAGGGCCCAGGCGGCGGACCTCGTGCTGTGGGTGGTGGATGCCAGTCTCGAGGACCAAGTCGCGCAGCCGCCGCCTGACCGGGGCGGCAGCACTGTCTGGATGGCGCGCAACAAGCTCGATCTGCTGAGGGCCGGATCGAAACCCGGCGCGGATTTGGATCCCTCGGGGCGGCGCGCATTTGCGATCTCGGCGCAAACCGGTGCGGGGCTCGACACGCTCGTTGCCGCGCTGGCCGAGCATGCCGCCCAAGTGTTCGTCCTGGGCGAACCCAGCATCGTCACGCGGGCGCGACACCGCGGGGCGCTGAATGAAACCGTCGAGGCGCTGGGCCGCGCGATCGAGGAGGGGTCGCGCGGAAAAGAGGATCTGGTCGCGGAGGAACTCCGGCTGGCCGCACGCCGACTCGGACGCATCACCGGCAGGGTCGATGTCGAGGATATCCTCGACGTGATCTTCCGCGACTTCTGCATCGGGAAGTAGGTGTTTCACGTGAAACAGGAATCTGCGGTCGATTCGGCGCCGTGACGATGGTCATGGGCCCGCGGCTCCGCCGCATGGGCTCCCTACCTCCCCGGAGGGGAGGCATAGGCGGCCTTCGGCCGCCGTTTGAACAACGCCAATGCAAAGCATCGGCTATGGAGCGCCAATGCGGCTAGCTGGGTGGGGTGAAGAGCGTCACCCCACCCCGGCAGCTCGCGAAATGGCTCGCTGCCGACCCTCCCCTCCGGGGCGCGCGTTTTGACGCTGCGCCGGCCCTTCGCTACATCTGCGCGGCGAGAGCATCGGCGATGGAAGAGAATTTCGACGTCATCGTGATCGGCGGCGGCCACGCGGGCTGCGAAGCCGCGGCCGCGGCGGCGCGCATGGGCGCCCGCACCGCGCTCCTGACCCACCGGTTCGCGACCATCGGCGCGATTTCGTGCAACCCCGCGATCGGAGGGCTCGGCAAAGGCCACCTGGTGCGCGAGATCGATGCGCTCGACGGCCTGATGGGCCGCGTAGCCGATCACGGCGGGATCCAGTTCCGCGTGCTCAACCGCCGCAAGGGCCCGGCGGTGCGCGGGCCGCGCGCCCAGGCTGACCGCAAGCTTTACGCCGCAGCGATGCAGCAAGCGATCCGCGAAACCGAGAGGCTCGAAGTGCTCGAGGGCGAGGCGGACGACCTGGTTCTCGCGGAGGGCCGCATCGCGGCGGTGCGACTCACGGACGGGCGCGTGTTCACGGCGGGCGCGGTCGTATTGACCACCGGCACCTTCCTGCGCGGCCTCATTCACATCGGCGAGCGCCAGACGCCCGCGGGGCGGGTGGGCGAGGCGCCGGCAATCGGCCTTGCACGCACGCTCGAGCATCTCGGCTTCGCGCTCGGCCGCCTGAAGACCGGGACGCCGCCGCGGCTCGACGGGCGCACGATCGAATGGTCCGGGCTCGAAATGCAGCCCGGAGACGAGCCCCCCGAGCCGTTTTCGGTGCTCACCGAACGCATCGAAAACCCGCAGATTTGCTGCGGTATCACGCGGACCAACGCGGCGACCCACGAGATCATCCGCGCCAATGTACACCGCTCGCCGATGTATTCGGGCCAGATCCGCAGCCGCGGTCCGCGCTATTGTCCGTCGATCGAGGACAAGATCGTCCGCTTCGGCGAGCGCGACGGACATCAGATTTTTCTCGAGCCCGAGGGCCTGGACGATCCGACGATCTATCCCAACGGAATCTCGACGTCGCTGCCGGAAGAAGTGCAGCGGCAGTTGCTGGCGACGATTCCCGGGCTCGAGCGCGCGCAGATGATGCGGCCCGGCTACGCCATCGAATACGACCATGTCGATCCGAGAGAGCTTGAGCCCACGCTGGAGACCAAGCGCGTCGTGGGCCTGTTCCTGGCCGGCCAGATCAACGGCACGACCGGGTACGAGGAAGCGGCGGGGCAGGGCCTGGTCGCCGGGCTCAATGCGGCTGCGCGCGCCAGCGGCGGGGCCGGCGCTTCGATCGTGTTCGATCGCGCCGACGCGTATCTGGGCGTGATGATCGACGATCTCGTCACCCGCGGCGTGAGCGAGCCGTATCGGATGTTCACGTCGCGCGCGGAATATCGATTGACGCTGCGGGCCGACAATGCCGACCAGCGCCTGACCGCTGCGGGCATTCGCATCGGTTGTGTGGGCGGCGCGCGCGCCTCCAAGCACCGCGCCAAAACGGCGGCACTGTCCCAGGCTCGTGCCATGGCACAATCCCTGTCGCTCAAGCCCAGAGAGGCCGAGCGGCATGGCATCCCGACGAACAAGGACGGCCAGGCGCGGACCGCGTTCGAGCTCCTGTCCTACCCGCACATCGGCTTTGCCGACATCGCCCGCGCGTGGCCGCAGTTTGCGCGCCTCGAGCCGAAGATCGCGGAGCAGCTGGAGATCGACGCCAAATACGCGGTCTATCTGGGGCGCCAAGCGGCCGATGTCGCCGCCTACCGACGCGACGAAAGTTTGGAACTGCCGGACGCGCTCGACTATTGCGACGTGCCCGGCCTGTCGCATGAGGTGCGGCAGAAGCTGCAATCGATTCGGCCCCGTACGATCGGTCAGGCAAGCCGAATCGATGGGATCACGCCGGCGGCGTTGACCTTGCTGGCCGCCCGCGTGAGACGCAGGCATGCCCGGCGCGCGACCGCCGCGCATTGATGGCGAGGATCAAAATCCCCGTCGCAGCAGGGGCATAGCCACTGGCTTGTCTGCCGCATCGCCGCGATGGCGGCAAGCCGGCCAGCGCAGTTGACGCATCGATGTCGCCCCGTCGCGCGCGCGATCCAAAGACCCTCGATCTGTCCGAGGACCGCGCACGCGCGCTCGCGATGAATCCTGTTTCACGTGAAACGGCGCAACGCCTCGATCGATTTGTCGAGCTGCTGTTGAAATGGCAGCGCGTCAGCAATCTGATTGCCGATTCCAGCGTGGGTCACATGTGGACGCGACACATAGCCGATTCGCTGCAGCTCATCGCGCTGGCGCCGGACGCCCGCACCTGGGTCGACCTCGGTTCCGGCGCCGGGTTTCCCGGCCTGGTGCTGGCATGCGCGCTTGCGGACACGGCCGGCGCCATGGTGCATCTCATCGAGAGCAATGCAAAGAAGGCCGGCTTCCTGCGCGAAGCCGCGCGGGCCACCCAGGCGGCGGCGACCGTACACCACGGCCGCGCCGAGGATCTCATCCCGGCGTGGCAGCATCCGGTCGACGTAGTGACCGCCCGGGCGCTCGCTCCCCTCTCCATTCTGGTCGGATTGGCGGCCCCGATGGTAAAAAAGGGTGCAAAAGCCCTGTTCCTGAAGGGACAAGATGTAGAGGCAGAATTGACCGAGGCGACTAAATATTGGAACATCGAGACAGTAATTGTGCCCAGCCGTACCGATTCCAGAGGCCGCATCGTCGAGATCCGCGCAGTGACGGCGCGCAACGAGCGATTGCATTGAGAGATTTGCCATGATGCAGACAGGCCCCCGGATCCTCGCCCTCGCCAACCAGAAAGGGGGGGTGGGCAAAACGACGACCGCGATCAATCTCGGAACCGCGCTGGCCGCGATCGGGGAGCGGGTGCTCATCATCGATCTCGATCCGCAGGGCAATGCCTCGACCGGGCTCGGCATCGACCGCAAGATCAGGTTGCGCTCGACCTACGACGTGCTGATCGGATCGACGCCGCTACGGGGCGCTATTTTGGAAACCGCGGTGCCGCGGCTGCACATCGCGCCCTCGACCCTGGACCTCTCGGGCATCGAGCTCGAAATTGCGCAGGAACGCGATCGCGCGTTCCGGTTGCGCAATGCCATTACGACTCTGGGTAGCGAGCCCGATCCGGCGTTCAGCTACGTGCTGGTGGATTGTCCGCCGTCGCTCAATCTGCTCACGGTCAACGCGATGGCGGCGGCCAATGCGATCCTGGTGCCGCTGCAATGCGAATTCTTCGCGCTCGAAGGCCTTTCCCAGCTGCTCAAGACCGTCGAGCAGGTCAGGACGACGCTCAACCCCGGCCTCACGATCCACGGCATCGTGCTGACCATGTACGACGCGCGCAACAACCTGTCCGGCCAGGTCGTGGCCGACGTGCGGCAGTTCATGGGCGAAAAAGTCTATCAAACCATCATTCCCCGCAACGTGCGGGTTTCGGAGGCGCCGTCCTACGGCAAGCCGGTGCTGCTCTACGATCTCAAGTGCGTCGGCAGCCAGGCCTACTTGCGGCTTGCCTCGGAGATCATCCAGCGGGAAAAGATTCTGCGCGCAGCGTGATTCGGTGTGAAACGCGGCTCTTGTCATGGCCGGGCTTGTCCCGGCCGTCCACGCGGCCTTCTAGCTGATCCGCGGACGCTTGGCGCAAGGTCGGGCATGACGATTCGGCTGATTGACGGGAGGCGGCGATGGCGGAGGAAGCGGCGAGATCGCGATTGGGGCGCGGCCTCGCGGCGCTGATCGGCGACGTCGGCGAGGAGACCGCGGCGGTCGAGCGCGCGCGCGGCCAGCGGCGTGTGCCGGTCGAGTTCCTGCGGCCCAATCCGCGCAATCCGCGGCAATCCTATTCGGAGGTCGAGCTCGACGAGCTCGCGGCATCGATTCGCGCGCGCGGCATCATCCAGCCGATCGTGGCGCGCACGTTGCGCGGCTCCGCGGACCATTACGAGATCATCGCCGGCGAGCGGCGCTGGCGCGCCGCGCAGCGCGCCGGCATGCACGACGTGCCGATTGTTCTCTTCGAGGCCAGCGATCGCGAGGCGCTCGAGCTCGCGATCGTCGAGAACGTGCAGCGCACCGATCTCAACCCGCTGGAAGAGGCGATGGGGTATCAGGCGCTCGAGGAATTCGGCCACAACCAGGACGACATTGCGCGGCTGATCGGCAAGAGCCGCAGCCACGTCGCCAACACGCTGCGCCTGCTCAAGCTGCCGGACGCGGTGAAGATCTATCTGCGGGAAGGCAAGATTTCCGCCGGCCACGCCCGCGCGCTATTGGGCCAGCCGGACCCGGAGAAAATGGCCCGGGTCATCGTCGAGCAGGGCCTCAACGTGCGCGCCGTCGAGGCGATCGCGCAAGAACGCGCCGGCGCCGCCGGCAGGACGGCAAAACGCCGGCCCAGAGCCGAAAAGGACGCCGACACCCTGGCGCTCGAAAAACGATTATCCGACGCGCTCGGGCTCAACGTCAGTGTCGAGCATCGCGGGAAGGGCGGCGAGCTGAAAATCCGCTACCGCAGCCTCGAGCAGCTCGACGAAGTGGTCCGCCGGCTGGAGCGCGGCTGAGCGAGCGCTCGGCAACGGACAGGAAAGTCAGTCAGTGCATCCTCCGCCGCGCCGCCTGCGCGATGCCGAGCAGGGCGCGGCTCACGAGCGGATCGGACAGCGCCGCCGCGGATCCGGTCAGTTGCCGGATCTGGAGCCCGGCCTCTGCAAGCTGCGCCATGGTCTGCTCGAGCCGCGCCGCGGTCCAGTTTTTCAGCGCCGCTTCGACCGCCGGCACGCGGCGGAACTGGGCTTTCGGCGTAATGCGATCGACCGCCTCCGTCATCGGCGTCCCGGACTCGACCGCGAGGCGCGCCCGGTGCAGCTGGCTCAATTGGATGAGCGCGGCCGAGACGATCCGGCCCGGTGCGATGCCGGAGGATCGCGCGCGGGCAAATTCCTTTTCCACCTCGGCGGGTTTCCCGGCGAACGCCGCGTCGACCACGCCGTCGAGCGCCAGCGCGGCTGCGTCGGCGACGACCGCCAGCACGTCCGCGAGCTCGACCCGCGCTCTGCCGCGGGCGTAAAGCGCGAGCTTGCGGATTTCGCTCAACGATGCGCGGCGATCGCCGCCGATGAGCGACGCCAGGGCGGCGCGCGCGTCGGGCGCAATCATCAGTCCGGCGGCACGCATCTCGTCGTCGACGAGGCGCGCAAGCTCGCGCTCGCCGTCGGCATAGCAGGGGATCGCCGCGACGTTGCGCGCCCGCTCGCACAAAGTGCGCAAAGCCGCGCCGCGCCGCAGATCGGAGGCCTCGATCACGACCCGGCAATCGGCCAGGGACGTGGCGATGAGCATCTCGACCGCCCGGACGAAATCGCGCCCACCGGCCTTTACCCAGATCGCCCGCTTGCCGCCGAACAACGGGATCGTGCCGGCTTCATCGAGCAGCCGGGCGGGGTCCGCCGCAAGCTCGTCGCCTTCGAGCCGAACCAGGCGAAACGGGTCGCTCAGGTCTTCGACGGTGGCGCGCAAAATCGCCCGGACCCGCTCCGAGACGAGGCCGGCATCGGGTCCGAATACCAGCGCAATCGGTTGGGTTGGATTGGGCTCGGCAAGGTAGGCTTCGATTGCGACTCGATTCAGCGCGACCATGCGGCCCTGCGCTCAGGTCCCGGCGACGAGATAGGACGCGAGCCGCGAGCGGATCTGCTCGGCGATGACCTTTGCGGCGCGGTCCTCCGCGTCGCGTCGCGCGCGAGAACTGGCGAACCGCTGCTGCTGGCCGGGAACATCGGAACTCACCCGGGCGAACGCCGTGGCGTTGACCACGGGCCTGCCGGTCGCGAGCTCGGTCAGCGTGTATTTCACGTCGATGCCGGTGACCTCCGCCTCGGTCCGGCCGGTCTGCGGGTCGACGATGAGCGCGGAGCGCGAGGTGGTCATCTTGATATTGAGACGATGGGTGGGGGCGATGCTGCCCTCGCCGCCGGTCAAGTCGAACAGCAGGGCGTTGCGCAACTCGACGGCGATGCGGGCGTCGTTGCTACCCCGGGCGGCATCGACCTGCTGCACGTCGACGGCCGCCAGCGCATTGGCGAGCGTTGGGGCGCCGCTCAGCGGCGGCTGGCCGTACAGCGGCTGAAAGCACGCCGCCAACAGCCCGGCGCTGCCGAGGGCCAGGGCCGAGCGAAGCAGGCGGCCGAGCGCCGCCCTATGGTCAGGCCACCACATTGACGATTCTCTGCGGTACAACGATGACTTTTTTAGGGGTTTTTCCGGCGAGCGCCCGCCGCACCGCCTCGAGCTCGAGCACCGCGGCCTCGATGTCGGGCTGGCCGGCGTCCCGGGCCACCGTGACGTCGGCGCGCTTTTTGCCGTTGACCTGCACCGGTAGCGTCACGGTGTCCTCGATCAGCAGCGTCTTGTCGAGCGTGGGCCAGGGTTCCTCGGCAACCAACGACGTGTGGCCCAGCCCCGCCCAGCATTCCTCGGCGAGGTGCGGCATCATCGGCGCAAATAGTTTCACCAGCATATCGCCGGCTTCGCGAAGCGCAGCTTGTTCCGCGGCGGTGGCGCCGCCCCGGCCGGCCGCGTCGCGGACGGCCATTTCCAGCAGATTTGCCTGCGAATACATGAACGCGACCGCGGTATTGAAGCGCAAGTCCTCGATCGCGCGGGTGACCTTGTCGAGGGTCTTGTGCGCGTCCCGGCGGATCTCCAGCGCAGCCTGGCGATCCTTGCCCGGGCGAGCCTCCGCGGCCGTGATCTCGGCGATGTCGTTGACGAGCCGCCACAGGCGTTGCGCGAAGCGGCCGGCGCCCTGCACCCCCTCCTCGGTCCAGATCACGTCGCGCTCCGGCGGCGAATCCGACAGCATGAACCAGCGTGCCGTATCGGCCCCGAACGTGCCCATGATATCGTCCGGGTCCACCGTATTGCGCTTGGACTTCGACATCTTCTCGATCGGGCCGATCTCCACCGGCTCGCCCGTGGCGGCGAGCACCGCGTAGCGACGATCGCCGTCGACCTTGATCTCGACTTCGGCAGGCTCCGCATGGGTCCCGTCCGCCGTGCGATAGGTCTCGTGGACGACCATGCCCTGGGTGAACAGGCCGGCGAACGGCTCGTCGAGCCCGATATGGCCGGTCGCCCGCATCGCCCGGGTGAAGAAGCGGCTGTAGAGCAAGTGCAGAATCGCGTGCTCGATGCCGCCGATATATTGGTCGACCGGCATCCAGGTATCGACCACCTCGCGGTTGGTGGGCGCGGTTTCGATCCAGGGATCGGTGAAGCGCGCGAAATACCACGACGAATCCACGAACGTATCCATCGTGTCGGTCTCGCGCCGCGCCGGCCCGCCGCACGACGGGCAGCGGACATGTTTCCAGGTCGGATGGCGGTCGAGCGGATTGCCGGGCCGGTCGAAATCGACGTCCTCGGGAAGTTTCACCGGAAGATCGCGATCCGGCACCGGGACGATGCCGCAGGTCTCGCAATGGATGATCGGAATCGGACAGCCCCAGTAGCGTTGGCGGGAGATGCCCCAGTCGCGCAGCCGATATTGCACTTGCCGCTCGCCGACGGGAACAGCTTCTGTAAGGTGGAGCATTTTGCGCTCCTCGAACAGTTCCTTCTGTCCGACGACGAAATACCGCCGGTTAGGATGCCAATGACCAGGCAGCAGGCCCCACTGACAAGATTTTGAGTCGAATTCCCAATTAATATCAAATGGGGGGACCGGCCTGCCATGCGCGTCCCGGACTACGGGCGTAACCAAGGTCTCTGATTTTTCCTCTGTTCCTGGAGGAAGCACCAGCTTGTACCCCCAGATCTGCTTTTCTAGCCGACTCGCCACTTGCTTCTTTGCCTGCTCAACAGTCATGCCATCAAGGAAGCGCGAGTTGATTATCGTGCCATCGCCTTCATAGGCAGTGTCGGTGACCACGAAGGTCTTCGCATCCTGGCCGGGCGGACACACCACGAGCGTATTGCCAAGGCCGTATTTGTTCGCGAAATCGAGGTCGCGTTGGTCGTGGGCGGGGCAGCCAAAGATCGCGCCGGTTCCGTACTCCATCAGGATGAAATTCGCGACATAAACCGGTAGCTTCCAATTTGGATCGAACGGATGCACCGCTTTGATTCCAGTATCAAAGCCAAGCTTCTCCGCAGTATCGATCTCAGCCTGCGCGGTTCCGCGTTGCATGCTCTGCGCACTGAATATCGCAAGTTCTTGGTTCGTGCTTGCGGCCGCGAGCGCAACGGGATGATCAGGTGCCAGTGCTATGAACTTGGCCCCAAACAACGTGTCTGGCCGTGTAGTAAATACTTCGACCTCGGTTTCCCGCAATGGCGCCGTTGCGGGATCCAGCTTGAACTTGATCCGCAGCCCCTCGGAACGGCCAATCCACTTCTGCTGCATCAATCGCACTTTTTCCGGCCAGCGCTCGAGCCGGTCGAGCGCGGCCAACAGATCGTCCGAGAAGGCCGTGATCTTGAAGAACCATTGCGTGAGCTCGCGCTGCTCCACCGGTGCGCCCGAGCGCCAGCCGCGGCCGTCGATGACCTGCTCGTTGGCCAGCACGGTCTGATCGACCGGATCCCAATTGACCTTCGACTGCTTGCGCTCCACCAGGCCCGCGCGCAGGAAGTCCAAAAACATCTTCTGCTGATGTTTGTAGTAGCCGGGATCGCAGGTCGCGAGCTCGCGGGTCCAGTCGAGCGACAGCCCCATCGATTTGAGCTGCGAGCGCATGGCCTCGATGTTGGCGTAGGTCCATTGCCGCGGGTGCACCTTGTTGGCGATGGCGGCGTTCTCGGCCGGCATGCCGAACGCGTCCCAACCCATCGGATGCAGGACGTTGAAACCGCGGGCGCGCATGAAGCGGGCGACCACGTCGCCCATGGCGTAGTTGCGCACGTGCCCCATGTGGATGCGGCCCGACGGGTACGGAAACATTTCCAGCACGTAGTATTTGGGACGCGGATCCCCGTTGGGGGTGCGGAAAATGCCCCGCTCTTCCCATATCTTCTGCCAGCGCGGCTCGGCCTCGCGGGCGTTGTAGCGCTCCGTGGTCATCGGCCTGGTTAAGTTCCGGCGGTCGCGAAAAATCGTCCGGACTAGGCCACGAAAGCCGGCATGGGGTCAACCGGGCGAGCGCGCAAGCGCAAGCGCCGCAGGCTCCGTCAGGAGGCCAGCGTGCCCGGGTCCGCGCCGGACCAATTGATGAAATTGCAACCATCCGCGATCAAAATGCACCGATGGGGGTTGAAAACCCATGAGCGATGCCCGCGACCCTCTCTATTTAGATCATGCGCACCCCGCGGTCACGGCGCTTGCGGCCGTGCGCCGCGACATCGCGGCGGCTTGCCGAAGGGCTTCGCGCGATCCGTCCGCGGTGACGCTCGTCGCCATCACCAAGACGTTTGCGGCCGAGCTGATCGAGCCCGTCATCGCCGCGGGCCAAAGAACATTCGGAGAAAACCGCGTGCAGGAGGCCAAAGCCAAATGGCCGCGGCTGAAACAGCGCGATCCCGATCTCGAGCTGCATCTGGTCGGGCCGCTGCAATCGAACAAGGCAAAGGAGGCGGTGGCGCTGTTCGATTGCATCCACACGGTCGACCGGCCCTCGCTGTGCGCGGCGCTCGCCAAGGAGATCGCCCAGCAGGGACGGCGGCCGCGCCTCATGGTTCAGGTCAACACCGGGGCCGAGCCGCAGAAGGCCGGCGTCCTGCCCGAGGCGGCCGACGATTTCGTCCGGCGCTGCCGCGGCGAGTACGGGCTCGCGGTCGAGGGATTGATGTGCATCCCGCCGCTCGAGGAGCCGCCGGCGCCGCATTTCGCCTTGCTGGCAAAGATCGCCGCCCGCAACGGGCTTGCGCTGTTGTCCATGGGCATGAGCGCCGATTTTGCCCTCGCCATCGAATTCGGGGCGACCCACGTCCGGGTCGGTACAGCGATCTTCGGCGCGCGCGACAAACAAGGGTAAGCACCCGGTGCAATCCGCCAGCGTCACCCGATCACGATCCGCGTGCCGGGGCCCAGCCGGACGAGAAGCCGGCGAAAGCTCTCCGGTGCGAGCGCGACGCAGCCCGCCGTGGGGCGAAACCCGGGCCTGGCCAAATGCAGAAAGACGGCGCTGCCGCGGCCGGCAACGCGCGGACGCGCGTTGTGATCGAGCTCGACGAGGAAATCATAGAGATGATCGTCGCGCCACAGCCGGTCGCCTGCCGCGTCGGCGGCCAGCCGGGTCGGCCGATTGTAGCGGCGGTCGCTCGGATTCTCGCACCAAGCGTCGGCCTCGCCGATGCGGCGGACGGGGAGAAGCGTGCGCGGGCGGCACGCGCGGTCCCGGCGCCACCACAGGCGGACAAGGCGAAACGAGCCGCACGGGGTCGCGCCATCGCCTTCGCGCTTGTTCGCGCGGATCCCCGCGGAGCCGAGCGCCACCGGCAACCGCAGATGGCCGGCGGCGAGCCAACCTTGGGTCGCGCGTCCGGCCCGGGCGCGGACGCGAATCTGCCGCAATGTGGTCCTCCTCCGCAGCGTTTCGCCTTCGAAAACCCGTTTGGGTCGCATGGATTTCTCCGGCCCGTCGGAACGGCGCCGCCGTGCTTGCTCTTTTTCCCGCGATCGGTCTACTTCGAGCCTATCGTCGGTCGTCCGGCCGGCGATCAGTGCGCGGGGCGACATCATGGCCAATTCCCGCAGAATTCTCGTCGTGGACGATGACGCCGACATGCGCGAAGCGCTGGTCGAGCAATTGGGGTTGCACGAGGAGTTCGAAGCCGTTGCGGTCGATACCGGCACCAAGGCCGTGCAATCCGCCAAGGCGGGCGAGATCGACCTCGTCATCATGGACGTCGGACTGCCCGACATCGACGGCCGCGAGGCGGTGCGCATGTTGCGCAAGAACGGCTTCAAAGCCCCGGTCATCATGCTGACCGGACACGATACCGATTCCGATACGATCCTGGGCTTGGAATCCGGCGCCAACGATTACGTCACCAAGCCGTTTCGCTTCGCCGTGCTGCTCGCGCGCATTCGCGCCCAGCTCCGGCAGCATGAAGCCAGCGAGGACGCGGTCTTCACCATCGGCCCGTACACGTTCCGGCCCAGCTCCAAGCTCCTGGTCAACCCCAAGGGCAACAAAGTGCGCCTGACCGAAAAGGAGACCGCGATCCTGCGCTATCTCTATCGCGCCGGGCGGCGTCCGATCTCGCGCGAGATCCTGTTGCAGGAGGTGTGGGGCTATAATTCCGGCGTCACCACCCATACGCTCGAGACCCACATCTACCGGCTGCGCCAGAAGGTGGAGAGGGACGCTTCCAATCCCTCGATCCTGGTGACGGAAGCGGGCGGCTACAAGCTGCTGCCGTGATGGCCGCATGAGCATCGAGGACGATATCCGGTTCTTCGAGCAGGTTTCGACCCTGGCGCTGCTGGGCCGCGAGCCCTTGCGCATCCTGGCGATCGGTGCGGAGAGCCGCTACGTCCACGGCGGCGACATCCTGTTCCGCACCGGCGAGAGCGCCGATGCGGCTTACGTGGTGCAGGAGGGCTCGTTCCGGCTCGCATCGGAGCAGAAGGGCGAGGCGGGCGTGACGGTCGGGCCCGGCGCGCTGATCGGGGAGATGGCGCTGCTCACCGAGACCAAGCGGCCGGCGACCGCAACCGCATGCGAGCCGTCCACCGTGATGCGCATTCCGCGCACGCTGTTTCTCAAGATGCTGGAAGGCTATCCGGACGCGGCAGGGCGCCTGCGCGATAGCCTGTTGGTGCGCACCGAGCAGGCGACCCGCGACATGCGCAAGTTGCGCGGCAAGCTCGGCGGCACCGAAGGCGGCAAGTGACGGCCGGAGGCCGTCATCCCGGGGCGCGCCGAAGGCGCGAACCCGGGATCCATGACCACGGTCCTGGCGATGTTTCGCAACCCGGTGTTCATCGGTTCCGGGTTCGCCGCGGAGCCTGCCCCGGACTTGATCCGGGGCGGCGCCCCGGAATGACGGCGCTCATATGACAATCACAACTCGAGCGTCGCCACCACCGGAACGTGGTCCGAGGGCCGCCGCCAGGCCCGCGCCTGCTTGGCGACCGTCATGGCGGATACCCGGTCGCCGAGCTCCGGCTTGACCCAGACGTGATCGAGGCGGCGGCCCTTGTCGGCGCCGGCCCAATCGGGCGAGCGATAGCTCCACCAAGTATAGAGCTTGGTGGGCTCGGGGATGAAGCCGCGCATCACGTCGATCCAGCTCCCCGCGGCCTGGACCGCGGTGAGTTTCTCGCACTCGATCGGCGTGTGGGAGACGACGTCGAGCAGCCGCTTGTGACTCCACACGTCGTGCTCGAGCGGCGCCACGTTGAGGTCGCCCACCAGGATGGCGCGCGGATGCGGCGCGGCAGCGAGCTCCGCGCAGACGCGCATCTCGTCGAGAAACGCCAGCTTGTGGGCGAATTTGGCGTTGATCCCGGGATCGGGCTCGTCGCCGCCCGCCGGCACGTAAAAATTATGGATCGCGAGAGGGTCGCGCAGGCCGGCGCGTTCGCCCAGAACCGCCGCGATGTGCCGGCAATCGCTTCTCTCGCAGAAGATCCGCATGCTGGTTTGGTCGAACGGCAGCCGGGAAAGCACGGCGACCCCGTGATAGCCCTTTTGGCCGTTGAGGGCCGAATGCACGTAGCCCAATCGGGCGAATCGTTTCAGCGGAAATTTCTGGTCCGGACATTTGGTCTCCTGCAGGCACAGCACGTCCGGGCGAAACGCCTTGACGAATCTCGCCACCTGATCGATGCGCAGCCGCACCGAATTGATGTTCCAGGTCGCAATCGAGATTCGCATGGGAAAATCGGTGTCGATCCTTCGCGCTACCGCCATTCGCGGCCGTGGCGGCGGTCGCGGCCTACTGCAATACCCGCTCGTAATTGATCGTGAACAGGCTGGGGTCGGGCCGCCTGCTACTGTCAAGATTGTAGAGCGCGACCGTGGTGTCGTAGCCCTGCGGATCGGTGATCGTCCATTGCCGCAGCCGGAAGTCCTTCGCGCCGAACATCAGCATCAGCCGGTGGGTGCCGCCGATCACGTGCCGCTCCTCGATGACCAGGCTCACGAACAGATCGTCGGCATAGACCGCGACCAGGTTGGCATCCCGGAGCAGATCGATGCGGTCGGCGAGCAGGAACCGCAGCGGCGTCTGCGACAGCGGATAGAAATCCTGGGTGGCGAGCTTGCGGTCGCGGACCACCAGCGACTGGCCGTCGGAGATCAGCTCGACCGGGCTCGGCGGGTCGTATTCGAACCGGACGCGGCCGGGTTTTTGCATGTAGAACTGGCCCTCGGTGCGGCTGCCGTCGGGACCGACCTGGACGAAATCGCCGACCAGACTCTGCACGCTGGTCAGATAGGCGTTGACGCGATCGATGATGGAACGCTGCTTCGCGTCGAACGGGACGCCGTTGGGACCGACCACTACGGCTGGCCCCGGCTTGTCGCCCGTGATCGCCGGCGCCGCGGGCGTCGCCACGACCTGGGCGGTGACGACGTGGCCCGGCTTCGGGGCCGGCGCGACCGCGCTTGCGGGCGGCCGCGCGGGGGCTTCCGCGCCGGGAATCGCCGCCGGCGGCCGGGGCGCGCTCTCGGTTGCGGCGGCAAGCCCGGTCTTGGGCAGCGGCGCGGGGCGCGGCAGCGGCACATTGTCGGCGCCCGCGGCGCCCATGAAACCCATCAGCGCCACGCCGATCCCCAGCGCGAGGCTTGCTTTGCGCATACGAATTCTCCGCGCCAGGGCGTCCGCCCCGCGCCGATTGCGGTAGCGGCCGCATGTGGCGATTTCGCGACTCGATGCGGCACCGGCGCCCGTTTTTCAATAGCGGCCGTCGTTGCCTTCGCCAACCAGGATTTCGCGCTTCCCCGCGTGATTGGCCGCGCCCACCACGCCCTCTTCCTCCATCCGCTCCATGATCGAGGCGGCGCGATTGTAGCCGATTTGCAGCCGGCGCTGAATATAGCTCGTCGAGGCCTTGCGGTCGCGCAGCACGATTTGCACCGCCTGTTGATAAAGGTCGTTGGCCTCGCCGCCCATGGCGGTCGCATCGAACACGGCGCCGTCTTCCTCCTCGAGCTCGTCCGCCGTCACCGCGTCGAGATAGTGCGGCGCGCCTTGGCTCTTGAGGTGGCGAACGACCTTTTCGACCTCCTCGTCCGACACGAAGGGGCCGTGGACGCGGCTGATGCGGCCGCCGCCTGCCATGTAGAGCATGTCGCCCTGGCCGAGCAATTGCTCGGCGCCCTGCTCGCCCAGAATGGTGCGGCTGTCGATCTTCGAGGTCACCTGGAAGGAGATCCGGGTCGGGAAATTCGCCTTGATGGTGCCGGTGATGACGTCGACGGAAGGCCGCTGCGTGGCCAGGATCACATGGATCCCGGCGGCGCGCGCCATCTGCGCCAGGCGCTGGATCGCACCCTCGATGTCCTTGCCGGCGACCATCATCAGGTCGGCCATCTCGTCGACGATCACCACCACATAGGGCAGCGGATCGAGCTCGAGGTTCTCCTTCTCGTAAATGGCGTCGCCGCTCTCGCGGTCGTATCCGGTATGCACGGTGCGGGTCAGCGTCTCGCCCCGGGCGAGCGCCTCGGCGACGCGGGCGTTGTAGCCCTCGATGTTGCGCACGCCGAGCTTGGAGATCTTCTTGTAGCGCTCCTCCATCTCGCGCACCGCCCATTTGAGCGCGACCACCGCCTTCTTGGGATCGGTCACGACCGGAGTGAGCAGATGCGGGATGCCGTCATAGACCGAGAGCTCGAGCATTTTCGGATCGACCATGATCAGCTTGCATTCTTCCGGGCGCAGCCGATAGACGAGGCTCAGAATCATGGTGTTGATGGCGACCGATTTGCCCGAGCCGGTGGTGCCGGCGATCAAGAGATGCGGCATGCGCGCCAGCTCGACGATCACCGCTTCGCCCCCGATGGTCTTGCCCAGGCAGAGCGGCAGCTTGGCGCCGCTGGTGGCGTAACCCTCGCTCGCGAGCAGCTCGCGCAGATAAACCCTTTCGCGCCGCGGGTTGGGCAGCTCGATGCCGATGGCGTTGCGGCCGGGCACCACCGCGACGCGGGCGGAGAGCGCGCTCATCGAGCGCGCGATGTCGTCGGACAGCCCGATCACCCGCGACGACTTGATGCCGGGAGCCGGCTCGAGCTCGTAGAGCGTGACCACCGGCCCCGGATGGGCATTGATGATCTCGCCGCGCACGCCGAAATCCGCTAGCACGCTTTCGAGCGCGGTGGCGTTCTCCTGGATCGTTTCGGCGCTCAACGTGGTGCGGTCGCTGGATTTCGGGGCGGTCAGCAGCGAGAGCGAGGGCAGTTCGAAGCCGCTGCGCGACCGCTTCGTGCCGGTCCGCGCCGGCGACCGTGCGCGCCTGCGTGGCCGCGGCGCCGGCCCGTCCTCTTCGTCCTCCGCCTCCTCCTCCCATGCCTCGTCATCGGACTCGGCGGCCGCCGGTTCGATCCTGATTTTCGGCGCTTGTGGCGCGGCCCGCCGTCCCGCCGTCCTGAACAGGCGCCCCAGCCGTGCCCGGAGGCTGAGGATCCCATGATGGATCCAGCCGAGCGAGATAAAGCTGCGCTCCTCCGCCGCCGGATCGGACGCCGCATCCTCGGGCTCGCCCTCGACGCGGTCGCGCCATCCCAGGCACATGCTGAACGCGAGCGCGACCATCGCGGCCATGCCGGTCGCACCGCCGATGGCGATGCGCAGCGCGCCGGAAAGCGGCGCATGCATGAGCGAGGCCGGGATCCGCAGCAGAGCGTCGCCGATCACCCCGCCGAGCCCGGTCGGCAGCGGCCAGGCCCGGCTCGCCGGCAACGACGAGGCGAACGCCGTCGCCGCGAGCGCGCCGAGGATCCACAGCACGAGCCGCAGCCACTCGCGGTCGAGCGATCGATGGGTGAGCAAGCGCCAGCCCCACACCGCGATCGGCAGGACGAGCGCGATCGAGGCAAGCCCGATGAGCTGCATCAGAAGATCGGCGACGATCGCGCCGGGAGCGCCGAGCAGGTTCCGGACCGGTGCGGCCGTGGCATGGCTCAGCGACGGGTCCTGCACCGACCAGCTCGCCAGCGCCATCGCGGCGGCGGCGGCGATCGCCAGCAAGCCGATGCCTCCGATCTCCCGGATCCGGCGATGGATCGCGCCGCGGACATCCTCGGACAGGAAATCCTCGGCCAAAAAACTCGTTCGGATCGCCGGCATGCGTTGCCCCCCCGCCCCCGCTCCCGCTCAGCCCAGCGCCGCGACCAGGCGGTGCAGCGCTTCCGCCGCGGTCTCCCGGTCGGCCACCAGGGCGAGGCGGATGTAGTCGGCGCCGGGATTGCGGCCGCCGGCCTCACGGCCGATGTAGCGCCCCGGCAGCACGCGCAGTCCGGCTTCCCGCCACAACCGCAAGGCGACGGCCTCGCTGCCGCCGTGGGCCCTCACGTCGAGCCAGAGAAAGAATCCGCCGGCCGGCCGGCGATAGCCGTAGCGATTGCCGATGACCTGGTCGGCGAGGTCGAACTTTTGCGCATAGAGCCGGCGGTTGGCTTCGACGTGGCTCTCGTCGGCATAGGCCGCGACCGCGACCTCCTGGGCCGGGACCGGCACCTGCGGGGCGGACACGTTGCGAAGGTCGGTATAGCTCGCGAGGAAACCGCCGTCGCCGGCCGCGAAACCGACCCGCAGGCCGGGGAGATTCGAGCGCTTCGAGAGCGAGTGGAACACCACCACGTTGGCAAAATCGCCGGGCGCGGCTTCGAGCATGCCGGGGGGCGGATCCCGGGTGTAGATCTCGCCATAGCATTCGTCCGCGAACACCAGGAACCCGAATTTTTGGGCGAGGCCGAAGAGCGTCCGCAGATATTCGAGGTCGGCGACCGAGCCCTGGGGATTGGCCGGGGAGGCGAGGTAGAAGGCGACGGTGCGCG
>Ga0137364_10000280_pt1 | contig 19376 bp, 18 predicted proteins | sample SagtaG_10_FD_104798 | JGI IMG/M metagenome (GOLD analysis project Ga0137364, IMG submission 104798) | Vadose zone soil microbial communities from Sagehorn Ranch, Mendocino, California, USA - Sage1_L_20_16 metaG | ecosystem: Environmental > Terrestrial > Soil > Vadose zone | place: USA... | reverse complement strand
TAATCGCGGCAAGCGCAGCCTGTGCCTCGATCTCAAACACGAAGAGGGGATCGGGATCGCGAAACGGCTGGCTCGGGATTGCGATATCCTCATCGAAGGCTTCCGGCCCGGCGTTGCTGCCCGTTTGGGGATTGGCTACGACAGCCTGGCCCGTGACAATCCGGGCCTCATCTACCTCTCGGTCAGCGCGTTCGGGCAGGAGGGCCCTTACTCGAAACGTCCGGGCTCGGATTCCGTCGCGCAGGCGTTTTCCGGCCTGGTGTCGGTCAACGTCGGTAACGACAAGACCCCGCACCGGGTGGGTACAATGATTTCCGACGTCGCAACCGGAGTCTACGCATTCCAGGCGATCGCAACCGCGCTGTTCGCGCGCGCGACCGTCGGTACCGGCCGCTGGATCGATGTCAACCTCACGCAATCGACCGCCGCCTTGCTCGGCCACAAGGTCGCCGAGCACGTGCTGGAAGGCGGCGCGCCGCGTGCGCTCAATGTGCCGGCGGGCTCGTACCAGACCAGGGACGGCTGGATGATGGTCACGCTGGTGAACGAGCCGCAATATAGGCGCCTTTGCGCTGCCATCGAGCGGGACGACCTCGCCAGCGATCCGCGGTTTGAAGATTTCGCCAGGCGCGCGGACTCCGCCGACGCGCTGATCTCGCAACTACGCGATGTTTTCCTGACCCAATCCACCGAGACCTGGCTTACCCGGCTTCACGCGGCGGATATTATCGCCGAACGCATCCTCAATCCCGGTGACTGGCTGCATAACGTTCACGTCAAGGCAACCAAAGCCGCGGTGCGCCAGGAAACTCCCGGGGTTGGATTGGTATACGCGCCGCGCACGCCGGGTATTGCCAGTCTTTCTGAAGACCAGTTGCGGCCTGCGCCGGATATCGGTGCGGACAGCCGAGCGGTGCTGCTCGATGCCGGCTTCGATCGCGAGGCAATCGAAAAACTGATCGGCGCCGGCGTCGTGCGCGCCCCGGTGCGCTAGGCCAAACCAACCGGAGAGGCGCCATGGGTACTGAACTCGTTCACTACGCCGTCTCGGAGGCGATTGCGCAGATCACGCTCGACCGCGCACCGGTCAACGCGCTGAGCATGCCGCTGATCGACGCCCTGCTTGAAGCGTTGGAAAAGGCGAGGGCGGATGAGTCTGTACGCGCCGTAGTCGTCTGCAGCGCCCACAAGGTGTTTTGTGCCGGCCTCGATCTCGACATCGTGCGCGGCAAACGCGGCACTGAAACCAAGGCCTTTCTCGAACGGCTCTATTTTGCACTTAACGACGTCCAATATCGAATGGGCAAACCGACGATCGCGGCCGTCGACGGACCGGCGCGGGCCGGGGGCATGACGATTGCGATATCGTGCGACATGATCATTGCAGGAGAGGCCGCGACATTCGGCTATCCGGAAATCGATGTGGGGCTGATCCCGGCGCTGCACTTTGTGCATTTGCCGCGGCTTGTCGGCAAGCATCAGGCCTTCGGCCCGCTATTCCTGGGTGACTCATTCGATGCCTCGACGGCGTTTCGCATGGGCCTCCTCAGCGAAGTGGTGCCCAAGGGAACCGCGCTTGACCGTGCGCGGTCCATTGCGCGCCGCCTCGCCCAGAAATCACCGATCGTCATGAAGATCGGCCGTGATGCCTTCATGCGGGCTATCGATGCGGATTATCGACGCGCGATCGAAAACGCGGCCGAGAGTTTTGCGCTTGTGGCGACCACGCAGGATTGCCAGGAAGGGCTCGACGCGTTCGTCGAAAAGCGATCGCCAAAATACACCGGACGTTGACCGCTTTCTCAGACCACGGGCACGCGTTTCGCTGCGATCGCCGCAGGCGAAATGACGTCGATGTCGAGCGGCACGCGCCATCGCTCGGTCAGCCGCACCCGCGGCGCTTCGTTGCGGGCCTCCGCTCCTTCCATGATAAAACCTTCGAATCCGTTGGTCATGACCTCGTTGCACTTTTGAACGTAGACCGGAAAACCGCCGATATAGGGCATGAAGACGCGCGGGCGCCCCGGGATGTTGGCGCCGACATACCAGGAACTGCAGGTCGACCGGAGCGAGACTTTCGACACCTCATTGACGTGCTCGATCCATTCGTCCTCGTAAGTCTGGATCGGCTCGACGGTCGGAGCCCCAATGTCTCGCATGTGGGCCATGCAGTCCGCCATCCAGTCGACGTGCTGCTCGATCGCCTGGATCATGCTCGCCAGCACTGACGGGCTGCCCGGTCCGGTGATGGTGAACAGGTTTGGAAAGCCTGTCGAGGCAACGCCAAGATAGGCGCGGGGGCCGGCCCGCCATTTCTCGGCCAATGTCAGGCCATTGCGGCCGGTGATCTGCATTCTGTCGAACGACCCCGTCATCGCCGCAAAGCCAGTGGCGCAAACGATCGCGTCCAGCGGATATTCTGACCCGTCAACCTCGATGCCATCAGCCGTAAAGCGCTCGATCGGCGTCTGCGACACATCGACCAGTTTTACGTGCGGAAGATTGTAGGTCTCGAAGTAACCGGTATCGACGCATAGCCGCTTGCAGCCGAACACGTTATCCGGGCAAAGCAGCTCGGCCGTCGCCGGATCCCTGACGATGCTGCGAATCTTCTTCCGCGCAAACTTGGCGATGGTGTCGTTCGCGGCCTTTTCGAACAGAAGGTCGCCATAGGCGCCGAGGAATGGCAGGCCACCGCGTTCCCAGGCCTCCTGATATTGCCGTTCGCGTTCCTCTGGCGTGGCTTCCAGGGCGGGCTTCATGTTGAACGGGAAGTAGAAGCCGGTTGGCCGCGCGCGCGCCTTGGCGCGCAGCGCCGGGTAGTCGGACTTGATGGTCTTGCGATACTCGGGCGTCAGCGTTTCATTCCAGGCCGGCACGGAATAGGTGGCCGTGCGCTGGAACACTGTCAGCACGGAAGCTTGCTGCGCGATGATGGGAATCGATTGGATCGCCGAGGAACCCGTGCCGATCACGCCGACGCGAAGCCCGGTAAAGTCCACGCCTTCATGCGGCCATTCGCCGGTGTGATAGATGGGGCCGCGGAACTCCTTGTATCCCTTGAAGAGCGGACGGTTCGGCGCCGACAGGCAGCCAACCGCCATGATGCAGAATTTGGCGGTGACCTCGTCGCCACGGTCGGTTTCGATTCGCCAGCGCTTTGCGGTCTCGTCGAAGGTGGCCGCCGTGACGCGCGTGTCGAACCGGATGTGCTGGCGGAGATCGAAGCGGTCGGCGACATGGTTGGCGTAGGCGAGAATCTCGGGCTGCGGCGCATACTTTTCCGACCAGTCCCATTGCTGGTCCAGTTCTTCGGAGAATGAGAAGGAATACTGCATGCTCTCGACGTCGCAGCGAGCACCCGGATAGCGGTTCCAGTACCAGGTGCCACCGACGCCGCTGCCTGCTTCATAGACACGTGCCGTAAAGCCAAGGCCGCGAAGGCGGTGCAGCATGTACATGCCGGCAAAGCCCGCGCCCACCACGACAGCGTCGAAAGCAGCATCTGCTTCCGGAGAACGTTCAGGTCGGTTGTGAGTGCTCGGCGACATAAGCAAATCCCTCGGTCTTTTCTTCTTGGTTGCTAACCCCGCCGCACGCTGGCGCCGCCGTCGACCGGCAGTGTCACGCCGGTGATAAAACTGGCTTCGTCCGACGCCAGGAACAGGGCGGCGTTGGCGACGTCCCAGCCGGTGCCCATCTTCTGGCGTAGCGGCACTTTGGCGTCGCGCTCGGCTTCGACCTCGGCGCGGCTCTTCTTGAACTCGCGGGCGCGGGTGTCGACCGCCATCGGCGTATTCATCAGGCCGGGCAGGATGACGTTGGCGCGGATGCCGTACTGGGCGTTCTGGCAGGCAAGCTGCTCGGTGAAGGCGACCATCGCCGATTTGGTCGCCTTGTAGGCGACATAAGGATATGTCGTGATCGCCGCCATCGAGGAGATGTTGATGATGACGCCGCTTTTTTGTTGGCGCATGATCGGGATCACGTGCTTGGCGGCGAGGATGCAGCTCTTCAGGTTGATCGCCACGCAGCGGTCGAACGCCTCCTCGGTGATCTCGAGCAATTCGGCGTCGCCGCCGGCAAGGCTGACGCCCACATTGTTGTGCAGGATGTCGATGCGGCCCCAGCGGCGATGCGCATCCGATACCATCGCCTTGAGCTCGGCATTTTTGGTGACGTCGGCCTTGAAGGCGACCGCGGTGCCGCCCTTGGCGCCGATCATGTCGACGGTCTCCTGAGCCGACTGGAGATTGTGATCCACGCACAGCACCTTGGCGCCTTCGCGCGCGAAAGTCAGCGCCGTGGCGCGGCCGTTGCCCATGCCTTCGCCGGGGCTCTGGCCGGCGCCGACGACAATCGCAACACGATCTTTCAGGCGCATGTCATTTCACTCCGGGAATTGGGTACTGCCGCAGTACCTCTTTGTAAGTGGGTTCATTGTCGATCCTCATGGTGGCGAGCACGCGGACCACGGCGCAGTAAAAGGCGATGGTGAGCACGAGGTCGGTCATGTGTTCGTTGCTGAGCTCTTTCTTGATCTCGGCGAAACTGGTATCCGACATGGCAAGCTCGCGCACCATCTCGCGCGCACCCTTCAGGATCGCCCTGGCCAGCGGTTCAAGCTTCGAGGCCTTGCCTTCGGTCTCGGCCATCATGCCAGCGATATCCTCATCGGTGACGCCGAACTCCTTGCCGATCTTGACGTGATGGGTGAATTCGTATTCCGATTTCTCCAGCCAGCCCACCTGAAGGATTGCAAGTTCACGCAGCCGCGGGTCGAGTTTGCTCTTGAAGCGGATGTAGCCGCCGATGCCGCTGAAGGCGCGGGCCATGTCGGGCGAGTTGACCAGCAGCTTGTGCAGATTGGTGTTGCGCTTGAGCATGTCGCGATATTCCGGTGCGACCTGGTCGGCCTCGAGATAGGGCAGGCGGGCCATCTTGTTCGTTCTCCTCCATGGCGTGATCAGTGATCCCTTGAATCGCGTTCCGGGCCTTGCAGCGTGACGCCGCCGTCGACTACCAGCACCTGCCCGGTAATGTAGCGGGCGTAGTTGCTGAGCAGGAATTTCACGGCGTGGCCGACGTCCCAGCCGGTTCCCTCGGTTTTCAGTAGCGAGGCTTTGGCACGCTGGGCGCGCGCGGCCTCGCTCATGCCGCGGGCATAGACCATCGGCGTATACATCGGGCCGGGGCAGATGCAGTTGACCCGGATATTGTCGCTGCCGTGATCGACCGCCATCGCCCGGCTCAGCCCGATGACGGCGGCCTTCGAGGTCGTATAAGTGGTGAGGCCGCGCGGCCGGAGCGCCGAGATCGACGAGATGTTGACGATCGAACCGCCCTTGGCGGTATTGATCATGGCGGGAATCGCGTGACGGGAGAGCAGGAACATGGTTTCGACGTTGACTTGCATCACCCGCCGATAATCTTCGGGCTTCTCGTCGACGACGCTGCCGCGGCTGCCGATGCCGACATTGTTGTCGAGGAAGTCGAGCCGGCCCCAGCGCTCGACGGCGGCATCGACCAGCCGCTTGCACTCGGCCTGCTGGGTGACATCGCCGGCGTGTGCCGCCGCCGTGCCGCCCTCGGCCCTGATCATTTCAACCGTGCGTTCGGCCAACCCAAGCTCGCGATCGGCCACCAGCACCTTGGTGCCGGCGCGTGCCAACAGGATCGCCGCCGCCCGGCCGTTGCCAATGCCGTCGCCCGCCGCGCCGCCTCCGCTTATGATGGCGACCTTGCCGGCCAAGCCGGAATCGTCCTCAGGCCCCTTCATCGCGCTTCTCCCTGTGGTCGCCGCCTGCGGTTGCTCTTGCGTGACCTTCGCCCCATTAGGGATGATTTCACGCGTTACAACAAGCTCCGCGGTGTCCGCTGAAAGACGATCCATCTTCGCAAAATGCAGGGCTCACCGGTTTCATCCCTTTCAGCGAGAGGGGCTGACCGGTTGCGCGAGTTTTGGACTTGGATAGTTTGGACTTGGGTAGTTTGGACTTGGGTAGCCAGAAAAGCTATCATGGCGAATGTCGAACGCCATCGGCGTGAGCGGCCTGGCAACCGGGATATTCCGCATGAAGGAAGGACGCTACCGGCTGATCGGGTCTACGGCGTCGCCCTACGCGCTCAAGCTGCGCGCGCTGTTGCGTTACCGGAGGATCCCGTTCGATTGGGTCATCATGACCAAGGCGTTGCGGAAACAGACCGAGCATCTGCGGCCGAATTTGATTCCGGTTCTTCAATATCCTGACGGAAGCTTTCGCGGCGAAACCACCGCACTGGCTTATGATCTGGAGACCCGGCACCGGGATCGATCGGTCATCCCCCAAGACAAGGCGGTCGCGTTTGTTTGCGACCTTCTGGAAGATCTCGCCGACGAATGGGCGGTGAAACCGCTGTTTCTCTATCGGTGGTGGGACCCGGAAGATCAGGCCTATGTCTCGCGATGGGCGGGGGAAGAATGGTCGGTCTCCGACGCTGAGCCGGGAAGCGCCGAAGAAATCGAACATTTCCGCTGCAGGCAGATATCGCGCATGGCGATTCTCGGCGCGACGGCCGAAAACAAGCCGTTGCTGGAAGCAAGCTACCAACGAATCCTGGCGGCGTTCGAAGCTGATGTTGGGATGACGAAATATCTGTTCGGAAGCCGGCCGTCGCTGGCGGATTTTGCCTGGTTCGGGCAATTGAGTGAGCTTGCGACCGACCCGACGCCGATGCGGATCATGCGGGAAAGGGCGCCGTTTACCGATCATTGGGTTCGGCGGCTGGACGATGCCTCGGGGGTCGAGGGGGAGTGGTATCCGCGTGAGCGGGCGCTGTCGGGCATGACGGAGGCGCTGCTCAGGATTGCCGGCGAACTCTATCTGCCGTTTCTGGTCGCCAATGCGCAAGCCTTTGCGAAAGCTGTCGATCGGCTGGAGATCAATGTCTGGGGCCTGCCGTACGCGCTGTCGCCGTTCAAGTATCAGGTCAAATGCCTCGACCTGATCCGCGCCAAATTTGCGGCACTTGATGCAGAGCATCGGACGGCGCTGCGGCCCATTATGGAGCGTACCGGGTGCTGGGCGCATCTCGCTGCGGGATAGGCATGCGCGGCGACGGCCGTTCACTTTCGGTGCCGGCTTCCCAGCGCCGCCGCGATCGTGCCAGGGTTTTTGATGCGCTCGATCAGCAGGTCGATGCGGTCGCCGCCCCAGAACAATTCGCCGTTGAATACCATGGTGGGCACGCCGAACACGCCGAGCGTCTCAGCCTCATCGATGATGCGGTCATGCTCGGTGCGTGCAGGACCTTTGACGTAAGCTTCGAAATCAGCGGCCGAGCCGCCGACCGCGGCGATCACGCCCGAAATGTCCGACAGCTCGTCGATTTCGAGGTCATGACTCCAGAACCGCCTGAACACCGTGTCATGGTAGGGTCGGAACAGGCCGTGGCGCTGCGCAAACAGCATGCCGGCGCTCGAATAGAAGGCATCGTAGATTCGCCGTGGCCCCTTCATGGTGAGCCCTTGCGCGTTGGCGTAGCGCCGTGCATCCATATAGGCGTAACGCACCTTGCGCCAGAAATGCGGCGTGCGCTCCTCGACCGTTCCCATGAATTCGGGGATGCGCAGCGTATACGGCAGCCATTCAAGTTCGACGCCGTGTTTTTCCTCCAACTCGAACAGCCGGTTGTTGGCGACAAAGGCGTAGGGGCTCTTGTAGTCGGTGTAGACGCGTACGCGCGGCTTCTCCATCGCTTAGCCTTTCGTCTGATGATACCTGCGCAGGTCGGAATCGTGGGTCATCGCCCAATAATCCACGAATCGCCACGGCATCGCCGAAAACACCCGGCCCTGCTTGTTGCGATAGTAGGTCGTCATTCCCGGATGGGTCCAGATCATCTGCTCGTGTTCGGTGTCGACCTCACGTACATATTGATCGTGAACGTCGTGGCGAACGTCGATAGCAGCGAGGCCGTGTTCGATCATGGCGACCAGGCACGCCGTGATGTAACGGCTCTGGCATTCGGACTGGAAGATCACGCTGCCGCCATGCGCCGGACCAGAATTGGGACCGAGCATGGTGAAGAAATTCGGAAAGCCCGGCACGGTGAGGCCGAGATAGGCGGTCGGATTGTCGTTGGCCCAGGCGTCGGCAAGCCGCTCGCCGTCGCGCCCGGTAATATTGAGACGCGCTGCCATCTCCGTCACCTTGAAGCCGGTCGAGACCACGATGATATCGGCAGCACGCAACTTCCCGTCCGAGGCAACGATGCCTTCGCGGCTGAAATGGTCGATTTGATCGGTGACCAGTTCCACATTCGGTTTCGTCAATGTCTTGAACCAGCCGTTGTCGAGCAGGATGCGCTTGCCATAGGGCGGATAGGTCGGCACGCATTTGTCGATCAAGTCCGGACGGCCGTTCAGCTCGGACAAGATGAACTCCGTGAGTTCCTGGCGATGCCGGTCGTTGCCCTTGTTGACGGCGCGATCGGGATACGGCCAGTCCGGATCCTTGCGCAGGAAAGGCAACAGCCCGTCGCCATAGCGCCAGAACATGTTGAAGCGATACCACTGCACGTAAAACGGCAAATGCGCGAGCAGCCATTGCGCGCCTTCGGTGATGGGATCGGAATAGCCGGCAACCGGACGCGCCCATTGCGCGGATCGCTGATAGACGGTGACCGACGCGACGCGATCGGCGATTGACGGCACCAGCTGCATGGCGGTGGCGCCGGTGCCGATGACTGCGACATGCTTGCCGTCGATCTTGACGCCATCCGACCACAGTGCGGAGTGCAGCGTCGTGCCGGTAAAATCCTCTTCGCCCTTGAAATGGGCGCGGGAGGGATCGTTGAGCTGGCCGATCGCACTGACAAGAACCGCGGATTCCAAATCTTCGCTGCCGCCGCTGGTTTCCAAGGTCGATATCCAGCGATGCTTCGCCTCGTCCCATCGCGACGACGTCAGTCGCGTGTTGAAGCGGATATGGCTGCGCACGTCGTGCTCGAGCGCGACCTTCTTGAGATAATCGAGCAACTCCTGGCGTTGCGCGAAGTAACGCGTCCATGGGTTTCGCGCGCCGAACGAGAATGAATAAGAGTGGTTCGGCGTATCGACGCCGCAGCCGGGGTAACGGTTGATGTACCAGGTGCCGCCGAGTTCGGCATTCTTTTCGACGATGGTGTAGGGAATACCCAGGCGGCCGAGCGCCACGCCGAGCGCGATGGCGCAGACGCCGGCGCCGACTATCAGCACATGATCCCTCTGCAGTTGCTCGGCCGGCGGTCGCCTCTTCCACCGGACATCGCGCGGAATGAATCCCATTTCCTCGCGCATCATCGGCGCGTATTCCGGCGCGACGTTTTCGCCGAGGCAGGCGCGCATCATCTTCAGCATCAATTCGTCGCCGGGATCGGTGATGGCAGGTTTTGGTTCACCGCCTGCGAACAGGTTCAAGACGGCGGCGCGGATTTCGTCCTGGATTTCCTTGGGGACTCCGGCTTCCGGATCGGGGATCAGGCGCACGTCGCGCCTTGGCTTGTAAGGAGGTTCAAGCCAACGCTCATCGCCGGTCATGTGAACCAGCACCATCAGCAAGACGCGGATATCACCTTCGGCGATGGCCGATGACAGATCGAGCTTCTTGCGCGGTGTCTCGATGTTCATGATCTCTACCTGACTTGCATTCCCGGAGCTTCCCGCAATCCGCCGTAGGCGTCCCAGGTCGAGCCTGCGATAAATCCGGCATCGACGGGAAGATTGATTCCGGTCACGCCGCCGCTCATGGGGCCGAGCAGCCATGCGATCGCATGGGCAACCTTGATCGGCTCGACGCGATGGCCTTGCTCGGCAAGAAGGGTCGCAGTCGCCGCGCCAATGCCGCGGCTGCCGCCGGTCACCAGGACGATGCCGTCATTGGCGGTCATGGTTGTTTGTCCCCATCATGCGGGGCGAACAGGCCGCGGGTAATCAGCTTCTCGTAGGCCGAAATCACATGATCCGGCACGGCGGTGACGGCGCCGTCGGCGTAGGAATAGCGGCGGCTGAGGTAGCCGCGCGCGCCCATGAACATGTGCACGATGGCCTCGAACTCCTCGTCGCTGAAGTCATCGATGGCGCCGGCCTGCCGTGCGCGCTTGAGGATTCGGACATAGGCCGTCGAGATATTGTCGAGATGCTTCTGATAGCCGATCGGCGCGAAGAATTCGGCTTCGTTGAGAATGCGCAGGAACTCCGGGACCTCGCGAATGAAGTCGAAGAAGGCGCCAAAGCGCTCGATCTCCTGCTTCGCCGCCCGCGCCGTGCCGGTGCGCGCGCGGATGAACCGCACCATGTCCAGTCCGATCTTCGGCAGCAATTGATCGAGCAGTGCCTGACGATTTTCGAAATGATTATAGAACGTGCCTTGCGCGACGCCGGCCGCTTCGGTGATGCGGGCGACGGAGGCCTCGGCGTAACCATATTTGCCGACGATCCTGGTGGCGGCGTCGAATATCCTGCGCCTGGTCCACGCATTACGCTCGACGCGATTGAGTTTTGTGACCTTTCCGGACCTGGGTTCGGGTACGTGCGTCATGGGTTTGCCTCGAGCTCCGCGCGCAGCACGCGCTTGAGCACCTTGCCGGAGGGATTGCGCGGAAGGCCATCGCGGATGATGAGCCGTTTGGGCACCTTGAACGCCGCCAGCCGTTTGCGGCAATGCGCGGTCAGGTCGGGCAGTTCCAGCGCCGCATTGTCCGCGAGCACCACGACCGCGACCGGCTTTTCGCCCCAGCGCTCGTCCGGCATGCCGATGACGGCCACTTCGCGCACTTGCGGCAATTCGTAGATCACGCGTTCGACCTCGGAGGAGGCGATATTCTCGCCGCCGGAAATGATCATGTCCTTCTTGCGGTCGGTGAGAAACAGGAAGCCGTCGTGGTCGAGATAGCCGACATCGCCGCTGCGGAACCAGTCGCCGAAAAAAGCGGCCGCGGTTCTCTCGGGATCTTTCCAGTAGCCTGACGTGACCTTCGGTCCGCGCAGGCAGATTTCGCCATTCTCGCCGCGGCCGAGGCGGTTGCCTTGATCGTCACGAATCTCGATTTCGACATGGGCGATGGCGGGGCCGGTCGATCCGATCTTTTCGATCTCGCGGCCGGCCTCCATGAAGGTGTCGCCGCCGCAGGTTTCGGTCAGCCCGTAGGCATCGATATAGCGGGCATTCCGAAAGAACCCGGAGAAGGCGCGGATGCGCGCCTCCGGCGTTCTTTCGCCGCCGCCGATCGCCCATCTGAGGCTCGAGACGTCGTAACGTTCGCGGCCGGGACAGGTGAGTATTGCGGTGGTCATGACGGGCGCGAACCAGGCGGCATTCAATTTCTCCGCTTCGATGGCAGCCAGCGCCTGCTCAGGGTCGAAGTTGCGATGAATGCAAAGCATGCCGCCGTGCCACAGCACCGCGATGCCGGGCAAATCGAGCGCGCCGACATGGTAGAGCGGACCCACGACGAGCAATCGCGTATCTGCGTTGAGTCCCAGTACCAGCGTCTGATCAGCCGATTTCCAGTAGATGTTCTCGTAGCTGAGCATCACGCCCTTGGGCCGGTCGGTGGTGCCCGAGGTGTACATCAGCCGCATCAGGTCACTCGGTTGCCGGTGCACCATCGGCGCAGGGGTGACATCCGGCGCGAGGCTCGCGGCGTTGGATTGAGCCGCTTCATCGAGCAGGATGATGCGCGCGTCGCCTGACGCGCTCGCTGCGAGTTCCTCATCCGCAATCAAAATCCGCGCGCCGGAGTTGCCGACGATGTAGCCGACTTCATCCGCGGAAAGACGATAGTTGATAGGCAGAAACACTGCGCCGATGTGGCTCGCCGCAAAAGCAAGTTCGAGAAACGCCGCGCTGTTCTTCATCAACACCGCGACGACATCGCCGGCACCGATCCCGTGCGAGGAGAGCCATCCGCCCGTTTTCCGAATTCGGTCAGCAAACCTTGCATAGGAGATGGCTTCGCCGCGGTATTTCAACGCACAGCGGTCGGGCGTCCGTCGGGCGTGGAATGCGATGAAGCTCGATAGATTGATCATGGACCGACCGGAACTGCCTAACTCACACTCGGAACGCCCGAGAGGTGCACAATATGAATTCTGACTCGTAATTCATAATTGCCTTGACGTCATCCCGTTTTCTCTGAAATTCTTCGCCCATGGAGACGACACGATCTCCGGCAGGGATTCGAAGGGACGCACAGACGTCGAGGAGGCAGCATGACAAGGACCAGCAAGCCGGGCGTGAGCCGGCGGTCGACGCTGGCGCTGATGGGCGCCGGCGCAGTGACATTCGCGACACCTTGGGTGGCGCGCGCGCAAGCCAAGACCATCAAGGTCGGGATGCCGACCATCCTGTCGGGCCGCGTGGCGCAGCTTGGCACGTCGTCGCGCAATGGCGTGATGATCGAGGTCGATAAGGTCAATGCCGCGGGCGGCTTGGCCGGACGCCAGATCGAGATGGTGATCCGCGATTCCAAGGGGCAGCCGCAGGAGGCGGCCCGGGTCGCGCGCGAACTGGTCAACACCGATGGTTGCGAACTTATCCTCGATGCCGAGGCCTCATCCGGCGCGTTCGCGGTGCATGAGGTTGCGCGCGATCTCGGCGTGCTTTGTGTCCATACCAACTCGGAAACCTCGTCGCTGACGGCCGATCCCAAGCAGCACATCCCCAATGCGTTCCGCAGCGCGCGTCAGGGCGTGCACGATTCGATCGTCGGCGGCGGCTATGCCGCGGCCATCGCCAAGGCCAAGGGATTGAAGAAATGGGCAACCTGTTCGCCGGACTATGCCTACGGTCGCGATACGACGGGTGAGTTCGTCTACTACCTGAAGCAATTCGCGCCCGATGTCGAAATCATCAGCGACGCCTGGCCGAAACTATTCCAGCCTGATTACACCGAGGTCGTGACCAAGATATTGCAGGCAAAGCCGCAAGCATTGTATTCCGCGCTGTGGGGTGGCGATCTCACCTCCTACATCGATCAGGCCAATATCTACGCGCTGTTCAGCCAGATGGAAGTGTTCGCGGTCAACATGGCCGACTATACCGCGCTCACCGTGGTGAAGAACCTGCCGAAAGGTATCCACTCCGGCAACCGCTACATCAAGACCTATCCGGCGACCGCCGAGAACGCCGCCTGGGGCGATGCCTACAAGGCGAAGTTCGGCGAGTATCCCACCAACTGGTCATGGGAGAACGCGACCGCGGTGGCGCTGATCGCCGAGGCATCCAGGAAGGCCAATTCCGCTGATGGCAAGAAGATTGCGGACGCGATGCGCGGTCTGACTATCAAATCGCCGTTCGGCGCCGACGGCACCGTGACAATGCGGGCCGAGGATCAGACCCTGATCGGTTATGCGATCGGCTGGGGCACCACGATTCCTAACGAGCCCTATGTCCCGGAGGTCAAGAGCGGCGACTGGAAGCAGATTCTGGCGCTTGAAGCCGAGTGGAAGAAGACAAAGGGCTATACCTGAGACATCAGCAAGACGCGGAGGCTGCATCGTGGCCTCCGCGTGCCGCCGAGCGATCTTTCCGCCGATGCAACCCGGCACGCCGTAACGGACACCTTTCTTTGGACCTCGACGCGCTCACCGGCTGTCTCGCCAGCTCTGCCTGCGTGGTTACGCAAACCACCAGCGGCTTCATCATTGGAATGCTGCTGTTCCTGGTCGCCGTCGGGCTGACGCTGATTTTCGGCGTGCTCAAGGTCGTGAACTTCAGTCACGGCGCGTTCTACATGTTCGGCGCCTATTTCGCGATGACGGCCTATCAGGTCACCGGGAGCTTTGCGCTGGCGATGTTCTGCGGCGCGGCCGGGACTGCCATCCTTGGTCTCGTCTTCGAGCGCGTCTTCATGAGCCGCGTCTATGGCCGCGACGTGCTGATGCAGCTTCTGGTCTGCTACGCCTTCGTTCTGATCTTCGACGACATGGTGCGGCTGATTTGGGGGCCGGAATTCAAGTCGATGGGAATGCCTGCCGCGTTCCAGGTGCCGCCGCTGTTTGTCGCCGGGGGCGTGGTGCCGCCGTATTACCTGCTGCTGATCGGCGTGGCGCTCGCGGTCGCGGCGATCCTCGGTGTGGGCCTTGCGCGTACGAGAATCGGCAAGGTGATCAGGGCAGCTGCGCATAATCCGGGGATGGTGTCTGCGCTCGGCACCAACACCGGGCTGATCTATGGCGGCGTATTTGCGCTTGGCGGCATGCTGGCGGGGCTTGCCGGCGCGCTCGCCGCGCCGGTGCGGTCGCTGACGCCGGGGATGGGATTTTCGGTGCTGATCGAATCCTTCATCGTCACCGTGATCGGCGGCATGGGATCTATCCTTGGGGCGCTGATCGGCGCAGTCCTGATCGGGCTGATCCGCTCGTTCGGATCGCTCGGCTTCCCGCTGTTCACCGACGGCCTGATGTATCTGTTCATGGTTATCGTGCTGGTCTCCAGGCCGACCGGGCTGTTCGGCAAGGAATTGGCATGACCGAGCTGCAGGCCGAACGCGCGACCGAATCGACGGGTGTTGCGCGCATCGAGACCAGATCAAAGCGCTTGCGTTATGTCGATGTGCTGATGGCAGCGGCAGCGTTTGCCATCCTGGCGGCGTTGCCATTTTTGTTCTCCAGCAAGGCGCTGCTCGATTTCGTGATCCGCTGCTCCGCATTCGGTCTGTTCGCTACGTCGCTCAATCTGCTGGTCGGCTACACCGGCATGATCTCGTTCGGGCACGGCATGTTCTTCGGCCTTGGTGCCTACGGTTTCGGGCTCATCATGCAGCGTGCCGCCGTGCCGATCCCCCTCGCGTTCCTGGCGACGCTGCTGATCACGGCCTGCGTCGCCGCGGTCATCGGGGCCATCTGCGTGCGGCTGAAGGAGATCTACTTCGCCTTCGTCACGCTTGCGTTCCAGATGCTGATCCACAGCCTGATCCTGTCATGGGTTTCGCTGACCGGCGGCGATCAGGGCCTGCGTGGCGGCATTCCACGCCCGGTATTTCTCGGCGTCGATCTGTCAAACTATCTTCACCTGTATATCGTGAGCTGCGCGCTGCTGGTGATCGGACTGCTGCTGATGCGCCAGATCGCACAGTCGCCGTTCGGCTACACCTTGCGCATGATCCGCGACAATGCCGGACGAGCCAGCTTCATCGGCATCGACGTCTGGCGCACCAAGCTCACCATCTTCGTGCTGGCGGCTTTGTTCGCCTCTACCGGTGGCATCATCATGAGCCTGTTCGTGTCGGGTGCGTATCCCGAATTCGCCTATTGGACGATTTCGGGCGAGGGCATCTTCATCAACATGCTCGGCGGCGTCACCACCTTCCTTGGCCCGATGGTCGGGACGGTGCTGCTGTTGATCCTCAACGACACCGTCACGCGCCTGACCGAATATTACGGGATCGTGCTCGGCATCGTGATCCTGTTTTTTGCGATCGGCTTGCGCAAAGGCCTGATGGACTTCGTGGTCGAGTGGCTCGAGCAACGTCGTGACGGCAAAAGGGAGCGCGGCTAGCCATGCTCGAGGTGCAGCAGCTCTGCAAATCGTTTGGCGGCGTCAAGGCGGCGGACGACGTCACATTGACGTTCGATGGTGGATCGCTCACCGCCGTGATTGGTCCCAACGGCGCCGGCAAAACCACGTTCTTCAACCTGATCACGGGCGCGCTCAGGCCCGATTCCGGCCGCATCCTGCTCGATGGCGTCGACATGGCCGGACGGTCGCCGCCCGACATCGCGCGTCACGGCATCGGCCGGGCCTTTCAGGTAGCGAGCATTTTTCCGTCGTTGACGGTACACGAAACGATGTTGGCCGCCGTCTGCGCCGATCAGCGCCGCGCCGGCGTGCTGCATCGGCGATTTCCCCTGGTCGAGACCCGAGACCGTGCCGAACAAGCGATGGAAGTGCTGGGTCTCGCCAGCAAGCGCGACCGGACCGCGGCGACACTTTCGCACGGCGACCAGAAGCTGCTCGACATCGCGCTTGCGCTGGTGGCCGATCCAAGAGTGTTGCTGCTCGACGAGCCGACCGCCGGCATGGGCACTGAAGAGCGCTGGCGGATGATCGACAAGGTCCATGAACTCTGGGAGCGGCAGAAGATCACGGTCGTGTTCATCGAGCACGATATGGACATCGTGTTCAAGATTGCGCCATCGATCGTGGTCTTGTGCTATGGCCGGATTCTCGCCACCGGCACACCTGAGGCGATCCGCCAAAACCCCGCGGTCATCGAGGCCTATCTCGGCACCGAACATCACGCCGAGGCGGCGACATGAGTGGGCAGCCGGTGGTTCAGGTCGAGGATCTCGACGTCTATTACGGCACCAGCCAGATCCTGTTCGGCGTCGGTCTTTCGGTGCAGCAGGGCGAAACCATGGCGCTGCTTGGCCGCAACGGGGCCGGCAAGTCCACCACCATGAAAGCCATCATGGGGCTTGCACCGGCGCGTCGCGGAAAAGTAACGCTGCGCGGCCGCGTGATGTCCGGGCTTGCGCCTCATCACATCGCGCGCGCCGGGCTCGGCTTTGTGCCCGAGGACCGCCAGATCTTTCCGGACCACACGGTGGAGGACAATCTCGTCATCGGCCAGAAGAAAGGCGCCGACGGCCAGGACGAATGGTCTATCCGGCGCGTCTATCAGGTATTCCCGTTGCTGGAGCCGCTGCGAAACCGGATCGCGGGGCGGCTGTCGGGCGGAGAACAGCAGATGCTTGCGATTGCGCGCACGCTGATGGGCAATCCAGCATTGCTGCTGCTGGACGAGCCGAGCGAGGGGCTGGCGCCGATCATCGTGCAGCGGATCGGCGAATTGTTGCGGCAGCTGCGCGGTACCGGCGCCACGATCCTGATCGCGGAACAGAACATGCATTTCTGCCTCGGGCTCGCGAGCCACGCCACGGTCATCGACAAGGGCCAGATCGTCTACAGCGCAACGATCGACGACCTGAAGGCCAATGATGGCGTTCGCCAGCGCTATTTGGCGCTCTAACTGCAAGGCTGCGTCCTGAGCCTGCCGGTTCCCTCGAACCGCCTTTTCGCGATACAAGTATCGGCCCGGTAGTCGATAGACCCAAAACAGCAGGAGCCGCAGTCCCCATGTTTGATTTCGATCGTGTAATTGACCGCCGCGGCACGCACGCGTCGAAGTGGGACATGACGGCAAAGCTTTCGGGGATCGAGGCGGCGGATGCCATTCCGATGTGGGTGGCGGACATGGATTTTGCGGCGCCTCCAGGTGTGACCGAAGCGCTGGCCGCCGAGATCACCCGTGCTGTGCACGGCTATTATGGCGACACCGGCAGTTGGGCGGCCGCGCTCGCGGATTGGATGGCGCGGCGGCACGGCCTGACGGTGAGACCTGAATGGGTCAGTCCGACCTCCGGAGTTGTATCCGGATTGGGCCTCATTCTCCAAGCCGTCAGCGAACCCGGTGACGAGGTCGTGGTGTTTCCGCCGGCCTATCATGCCTTCCGCAGGATCATTCTCGCCAACGAGCGGCGCATCCTCGACGCGCAACTGGTTCAGCGCCGGGGCCGCTACTTCATGGACCTTGATGCGCTGCGTGCGAAGCTGACACCGCGAACCAAGGTTGTCTTTTTCTGCAGCCCGCATAATCCGGGCGGGACCGTCTGGTCGGCCGACGAAATCCGGGCGCTGGCCACTTTTTGCGCCGAACGCGACCTGATCCTGGTTTCCGATGAAATCCATTGCGATCTGCTGTTGGGCGGCGCCACGCACACGCCGACGATTACCGCTGCTCCAGAGATCGCGGATCGCCTGATCACCTGCGTCGCCGCGACCAAGACCTTCAACCTTGCCGGCGCCCATGTCGGCGCGTGCATCACCTCGAACGCGGTGTTGAAGCGCCGGCTCGACGCGCGGATCGCGGCGAGCGGGCTCGGATCCTACAATGGTTTCGGCATGATCACCACCGAGGCGGCCTGGCGGACCGGCGACGCCTGGCTTGACGCGCTGCTGCCCTATCTCGCTGGCAGCCGCGACCTCTTCGACGCCCGCATTCAGGCCGCGGCGCCCGGCGCGCGCTCGATGCGGCTCGACGCAACCTATCTCGCCTGGGTCGATTTCTCCGGAACCGGGCTAGCGCCCGAAGAGGTCGCCGTCAGGGTCAGCAAGCGAGCGCGCATCTTTGCAAGTCCCGGCCAGCAATTTGGACCGGGTGGTGAAACCTGGCTGCGTTTCAATTTCGCCACGCCCCGTCCGATCCTCGAGGAGGCGCTCGGCCGGCTGGATGAGGCCTTTCGAGATCTCCGCGCGTAAGCATTCCGATCCGCGTTCGTCGATGCACAATAGCCCTGCGGCGATCGATAGCTCTCACTCGTCGATCGCAAAAAGCTCCAGCACGCCCGCCAACGGGGCTGATCAAAGGCGCTGCGACTGTCAATTCAAGATTGGCACTAGGGTATTGATCTCATCAGGTGCCGAAATCCCGAACTCCGCAGCTAAGCTCTAGAAACCATCGTAAGCGCCGGAAATACCGAGCTAGACTGGTGCGCGCTTTTCAAGCACCGCCCGGGTCTCAATGGTGGTGGTGATGGCGGTGATGCCATTTCTTTCGCGGGTACATTGCTGGTGCCTGCCCATAAGATGGAGAGTGCTGCTGCCTGGATTCCTGAAGCTTCCGCTGATAGCCGGGGGAATTCATGATGCTTGGGGCACCACCCCGCGCCAGGGCCGGCGCGACATCCGAGAATTCAACGGCGCCGACGAGAAGAAGCAAGGCTGCGGCCATTTTGGCGTGACTTTTCATAGTTCATACCGTTGCGCATTCGCGCTGCTTCGTGGCTAGCAGATTCTGCGGAGCATTCCACGACAGGCCGATGCCGACAACTCACACAAGCGCGATTGCCGAGATGCGACCGGCCATGGCGTTTTCGAGCGACTTGGTCAGGAGCTGGATCCCGGTTCGCATAATTCGCATAAGAAAGCGCGCCCAGACAAAAAGGCTGGAGCCTCGGCTCTGATTCAATCAGAACCGAAAGGGCCCTCGCGTCAGGCGCCGCTCCGGGTCATCAGGCCAAGCGTCACGACGACGATCAGGAGCATCACAGCCAGGGCTTCGGCGGGAAGGATGACAGGCGAGGGCGTCAGGGGCTTTGCGCGTCGTGTGCTGCGAACAAATCCGCGTTGCGCGTCCATTTATATGGCCTCGTGCTTGCGCAGGTCGCGGTCATGATCGAAACGGCTGGCCTGCAGATCAGCGCCGGTGGTCGCGATTTCCGGAAGCGCGGTCTCCGCCATAATCTCTGCGGTGACGTCATTAACTGCCAAATCGGCGATCTCGTGAATGAAGCTGATGTTTTTGTATTCGCCGGAAGCCACCCGCGAGATAACTTCCCGCCGCGTGATTTC
>Ga0137364_10000279_pt1 | contig 19378 bp, 16 predicted proteins | sample SagtaG_10_FD_104798 | JGI IMG/M metagenome (GOLD analysis project Ga0137364, IMG submission 104798) | Vadose zone soil microbial communities from Sagehorn Ranch, Mendocino, California, USA - Sage1_L_20_16 metaG | ecosystem: Environmental > Terrestrial > Soil > Vadose zone | place: USA... | reverse complement strand
TTCTGGGTCCACATAGTCAGCTCCCAACAATAGGCCCCTAGGCTGAATGTGCATCCAGTCCTCGTACAGGAATGCCAGAAAGTTCCTCCCAAACCCACACCCGGGACCCTCGTTAAGATCGGCGACCCGGGTTACGGTCATGCGCCCGATGCGACCCCGACGCACCCGTTCACATATGTCCGAGAACGCTTGCTCCTCAAGTGTGAACGCGAGCAAATCGTAGCTCGGCTCCCCGTGCTCGCGGTCGCGTTCTCGGGTCCGGACAAGACAGGCAAGCAGTCGCTGCTCTACCAAAAGCCAGAAGGGGCACGCGGCTCGCCCAAGCGGCAGAATGAGGAGCCGAGCTCCAAGGGCGCCGAGCGTGTCAGCCTTGAAGAGTCGTGGGGTCGCGGAGGCTTCGGCGAGGACCTCTGCGGTTGCCTGTAGCAGACGACGGCAGCCGTCGTCCGCATCCGGAACCCGCTTCAGCGGAGCCCGGTCCCCCCGCAGGGAAGCTAGACTCTGTCGTGCGAGCTCCACGACGCGGTCGCGCGCCTCAAGCTCGATCTGCGCCATTTCTTGGACGAGAAGCGGCTCCTCGAGGTGGCCGCGATGCCACCGGACACCCACTTCGAGACGAGGCTCGATGCGGATCGCTCTTAGAACCCGCTCGAGATCGTCGCGACTGATTCCTGCAATGGCCGTGAGCCACTCCACATGCTTCGCCATCACGGCCTCCTTGAACGCGTCAACCGGCAGTCCGAGATCCGGGAGGGGCTCGGTGCCGCTGAACCGCGTCACGTGAAGCAGGATCATGAAAGCCTCGGCCCCGCCTAGCGGGTACCCGAGTGCGGCTCGCCACGCTGAAACGACGCTCCGGACGGCGAGGTAACCGGCGAGGTACTTCCTGTGGTATTGATCCAGATACGTTCGGAGGCGATAGGCCCCGCTTCGACCGAGCGCCGCTGCGTACAGGTTTTCTGCGGCCGAGAGGGCTTGTTGAGCGACTTCTTCAACCGAGGCACCCGATTCCTGTGCCTTTTTGGCGAGGGGGCGGTCGAAAAGATTGTAGATGACCGGAAAAACCGGCGAGTGCGCTTCGACGTGGAGCTGCGGATCCGCCAGTTCGCCAAATACGGCGATCCCTTCGAACCAAGGGGCCCACGCGTCCTCCAGGATTTGAATCTTGCGCTCGACCTCGAGGGCCTGCTCGGCCTCCGCGAGGGCAAGCACGTCCGGTTCGACAAGAGGTGCTGGCGCCTGTGTGCGCAGCATCTCTTGCCCGACACCGGTTCCGATGAACGACCACAAGACAAGCTCGAGCTCGAAGAATGCCCACCGCATGGCCAGGGATGCCGTACCGACGAAACCGACCATGCTAAAGACATGGCTCACCTCGTGGTTTAGCGTTAGGAGGAGGTCATCGACGGCCTCCTCACGCTCAAAGGAGTTGTGGTGAGGGACCGCCCTGCGCAGGTTCGGGTGCTCGATAGACCAGGTCGCCCAGGTTGCCTTGGCCGCGTGTGAAATCGGCCCGAGGTCAAGCGCCAGTCGCGCATTCTCCTTGTTGATCGACAGGGCTCGGATATAGTCGAGCCGGTTGAACCACTCCTGCACCGATCCTTCCCAGATCGGAGCTAGGGCGAGAGCAATGCCCTTCGGCTCCACCGGGAGCGCGGGGCGTTCGTCCGGCGGCAGGACCATCCACAGCATCGGCAGGAGCGGCTCCAAGTACGATTCCCGGGATAGCCAGGACCGGAGCATTGGCAACAACACGCCGCGAGTCTCGCCCCCATCTGGGACGCATGCGAGTGCGACCTCAAATGCGTCGAACGCCTCAAGCCGCCGTGTGGGATCGTCTCGGGCAATGTGCCCCAGCACTTGCGCTCGCCGAGCCGCCGCCACCGCGTACGCTGCCTCGCTTGAAGTTCGGCGGGCGAGCGATAAGGCTAGCTCTGACGGCGGCTCCGCGCGTGTGGGCTCGAGCATGACGGCGAAGTTGGTTGAGGTCTGGGCGCAGGCGTGCGCAGACTCAAGATGCCCCGCGCTATCGAGCACCAGCGCGAGCCTGTAGAACCCCTCGGCCGCTTGGGTCGCCGACGCCGGTACAAGCTTCGAGTCGGCTTCGAGTCGCGCCAATCCGGAGCCGGCCTCGAGCACCGCGTCCAGCAACTGCTGTTCGAAGGTCCCGGTACGGCCGGCGACCTCGGGCCATGCGAGGCGAAGAAAGTTCGCCATCTGAATGAAGGCCGAACTCCCGCCGTCGCGCCAGCGCATGAGGGCACCCATCACGATCATCGCTGCGAGGGCGCAGGAAACGTCGATCCCCTCGTCAAGGGCGACGTCCAAAACGTTCTTCGATTCTGTGCTGGCCTTGGCCACGAGACGGTCACACACATCGAGGTTGTCTGCTGCAGACATTTCGATATGCGAGAGAGCCCGACCGGCACTCCCAAGACCATCGACGATGTAAACAACGAGCGCTCTCTCGTCTATTTCCTCCAGTGCCCAGGCGGCGAAGGTATCGGTCATAGTGTGCGGTACCGACACCAATGAGGAGCAGCGGCTGGTGGTAAGTGGACAGGGGCACGAACAATGACCGTGAGTGTCACGGGGGAGACCTCGCGAGGCGCCATACTAAGGCCTAGCGCCAAAGCTGCGGCCTCCGGGCGCGGCTGACAAGCAGGGTTAGATGCCCGCACCGGACTGACGGTCCTCCGCGCGCTCTCTTGATTCCGCATCAGGCGAACGCTCTTCGCCACCACGCTCCAACTTGTCACAAAACTGCCCGTTCGTGTCGCAAAAACGCCCTATCCATGTTTGACGGGAACTACAGATTGAAAGCGCGCGGACCGTCATGAGGCATATTCATCCCGCGCGAGCATCTACCGCGGGAGGACCGGTCTGGCGAGCCAGGGACGTGGCGCCAGCAGGTTCACCAGCTTGGATGCGATCCTTCAAGCGGCGTAGGAACCAATAGCATCGGTACCGACAATGCGACACGGCTTCGTCTACATCCTCCTAAACCCGTCCTTCGTCGATCAGGTGAAGATAGGCCAGACGACCAGGACTTCGGAAAAACGAGCAACGGAGCTCTCCCGCCCGACTGGTGTCCCGAGCCCCTTCATCGTGGTCTATGACGAACTGGTCAGCGATGTTGACGAAGTGGAAGCTAGAATGCACCGGCGTTTTGAGGGCTTCCGTGTCCAGCGCAACCGCGAGTTCTTTAGGGTGCCCATGAGGGATGCCATCAAAGCACTTCAAGAAGAGGCCTCACGACACCGCGTTGACGCAAGTACCGCCCGATCGGTCGAGATCCTTCCCGGGCTCAGGACCCGCTACGGCGACGCGCTACGGCCAGATATCACTTCCGTCAAGATTGTCCAGGTTCGCGACGTTTGTTTTTTGGAGACAGTTCGACAAACGATGCCACAACACCGGGATGAGATCGTCGAAAGAACCGATCTTTCGTTCATCAGCGATGGCTCACAACCAATGTTTCCAGTCGAACGGCCAGCGGAAGAGAATGCGACACGCTTCCTGGCGGACATGGATGGCTACGGCATTATCAATTGCACGAATCTCTTCACTGAGGAAGCTGCGCGACGTATCGCTGCCGAATGGGAGCGTTCCCAATCATGAAGGATCAATGTATGCCCCTATTCAGACCGCCCGTGCTTCCATCCCTGTCATGGATACTGGCTCGATGAATGCTGGCTCGATGGGGGCCCAGCGCGTACCTTGGGGTTGATCGAACGAGGTACAAGAGGTGGGAGGCAAGAGTATAGCTAGCGAGCCGCAGCCGTTTCTCCGGTGGGCTGGTAGCAAACGCCAACTAGTACCTGAACTTGCCAGGTACTGGAGTAATGGCTACGCGCGGTATGTGGAGCCATTCGCTGGGTCCGCATGTCTCTTCTTTCATCTTGCACCTCCCAAAGCTCTACTGGCGGACATCAATCGAGAGCTCATAATCACCTACAAACAGGTTCGGTCGAGACCAGCGGAAGTGGCCGCAGTTCTCCGAAGGCTCCGAAGAGGCAAGAACACGTTCTTGCAACTTCGAAAGGTCAACCCCTACGTACTGCGCCTGCCGGAACGTGCCGCGAGGTTCATCTACCTCAATCGATTCTGCTTCAACGGTTTATACCGCACTAATCGAAGAGGAGAGTTCAACGTTCCGTTCGGGGGGCAGAAGACTGGTGCCAAACCGACGCAGCAGCACCTAAGGGCATGCTCACTTCTCCTCGCTCGAGCTACCATCGCCGCTAACAGCTTCGAGAGAACTCTTGAGCGAGTACGACCTGGCGACTTCGTCTATATGGATCCCCCCTTCAGCATAACAGCCAGAAGAGTATTCAATGAGTATGATGCCAGTTCATTCGGCACAGAGCAACTGCGAAGCTTACGACAGTGGATGATCAGGTTGGAGGAGATGGCTATACCCTTCTTGGTCAGCTATGCCGACAGTCACGAAGCAAGACAGCTGTCACGCGGATTCCATGTGAGAGCTACCACTGTGAGACGGAGCATCGCGGGGTTCGCGGGGGGTCGCGCTCCAGACACCGAACTCCTCATATCCAACCGGTTGCCATCGCATCGAGGTGAAGCGGGCCATGAAGGCTTCTAAAGCCGGCAAGATTCCGAGTGCCCTTACAGCCGCCGTAGTCCCTACGGGAACGCTTCTTCACCTCAAGACCTCTGACATAAAGCCCAGCTCGAACAATCCCAGGGTGCTCTTCGACCCTGAGCCGCTTCATGATCTCAGAGAAAGTATTCGAAATCACGGTGTCCTTGTTCCTATCACGGTATATCCCCTGAGAGGCCAGGCGAAATACGCGATCCTGGACGGAGAGCGCCGCTACCGTTGCTGCGTGGACCTCGAGGCCGAGCACCTTGAAATAGAGATCCCAGCGAATGTGGTGGAGCCCCCGGACCAGATCTCCGGTTTGCTCTACATGTTCTCCATACACAACCTGCGCGAGCAGTGGGAGCTAATGCCCACTGCCTTGTCGCTCAAGGTCGTGATGGAAAAACTAAACGAGACTGACAGTAGGGCACTCGTGAAACTGACCAGTCTCAGTGAGCCTCAGATTGAGCGCTGCAAGATGTTGCTGACTTTTCCCGAGCGGTATCAGAGAATGTCCATGGATCCTGATCCAACGAAGAGGATTCCAGCGAATTTCTGGATTGAAGCAAGACCCATCCTGGACCTCTGCGTTCAGGAAATACCCGCTCTAGCGAAGGAACTTGGTCGCGACGGGATCCTAGATCGGCTGGTCGAGAAGTATCATGCCAAGAAGGTGAAAAGTGTCATTCACTTCCGCCGCATTATGGAGGCTGTGGACCTTGCTGAAGACCAGTTAGCCAAGCGTGCAGTTCTCGACGTGCTGGGCGAGTACATAAGAGACGTACAGCTCGAGACCCGAAAGGCATTCGACGGCTTCGTAGTGGACAACAAGAGGGTACAGGGTGCCATCCGGGCGTGCGAGGAATTCGTGACCAAGCTCGGAAAGTCCAGACTCGAGCACGCCGTAGACAAGGAAGAGCTCACCCTCGCACTGAAACGGGTCCAGGCATACGTGACGACACTACTGGAGCAACTGGCCGGAAGCGATGCTCCAGAACCGGAGTCTTTACCAAAACAAGGCGCAAGACCTACTGAGAAGAAGTAGATGTGGATCCCGCCCACGGTTGCGCCTTTCCTCCTACCGAGTCAGTTCAGGGGGTACAGGCCACAAGCAGTCACGCGCGACTCAATCAACAGGTGGCTTGACCAATTCGACCGGGCGGATCGGGGTGCTCTCATCCACCTCCTCAAACACGTCGTCTACTTCGATCAAGCCGACGTTGAGAAAATTATTGTCGAACACAACGAAAAGCTCCTGAGTCAGTTGGCAAAGGCTGGCATCCCTCCCGAACAAGTCATCTACGTGCAGATAGACGACGCGGGCAGCAGCAGTCCCGTCATGTTGAACCTGCTTCGCGATAAGGGCCGCTTGCTGCAAAGATCCTGCCGGTTGATCGACGGGCGGGATACACTCCGCCTTAATGAAGCGACAGCGGAGCTCGGAACGGGTGCAATTGTCTACGTCGACGACTTCTCGGGAACTGGAGACCAGTTCTCGGCCGCCCATATTTTTGCCTCACAATTCATCGTTGGTGCTTTTTCCGAGTTCTACCTAGCCCCGTGCATATGCGAAGAAGGCATGATTACCATAGCAAGGCTTGGCGTCGAGCCATTCCCGAAGAGGATTCACGCGAAGGATGATCGGCCACTCCACCCCAATTGTACAAGGTTCGACGCTCGCACTAAGGACAAGCTAGTTGGACTAGCCCATTCTATAGACCCGGAGGAGGGGTTGGGCTACGCAGGCCTCGCGACAATGGTGGTGTTCTCTCACAACGCGCCCGATACCGTGCCGCTGCTGTTGCGCGGTAGCATTGGGCAGGACCCTTTCTGCGGCGTCTTTCCTAGGTGGACTGACAAGCCACACGCAGAGGCCTGAACACCAGTCGCAAACCCAAGCTGCTCGACACGTTGTTCGGGCGCTTCGAGGAATCATGAGTTCCTGAATCCAACGACACTCGGACGGCACGGTGGCAAACCGCCATCTTGCCCGGCGGAGCGCACCGAGATCTGGCGCGGAAATGCAAGTCTCCGATTTACGCGCCAATTGGCGCTAGCCCCGGCAAGCAGAGTTACCTGCAAGTGCTTATCTTAGCGCTTGCATGAAACGCCGACGCCGTGATTTCACTGCCGCCGCGCACCTTCGTCTGTCTCTAGTCGACCAGCGCCCCCGGAAAACCGGCCCAGCACGACGCGGTAGGCACCTGAAGGTTGCAGGGCTGTTCGCCGGAATCGGCGGCATAGAGCTCGGCCTGCATCGGGCAGGCCACTCTACGGCACTTCTATGCGAGATCGACAATGCAGCACGGGCCGTTCTCAATGAACGGTTCCCAGGCGTTCCGCTTCACGATGACATCCGCACACTCCCCCGCCTCAAGCCGGAAATAGACCTCTTAGCCGCGGGCTTCCCCTGCCAGGACCTGAGCCAGGCTGGGAAAACGCGCGGAATCAGGGGACGCCAGTCGGGCCTCGTAGCGCACGTGTTCGAGCTCCTCGGGCAACGAGCCGTGCCATGGGTTCTCCTCGAGAACGTGCCCTTCATGCTCCAGTTGGAGGGTGGCCGCGCGATGGAGTACGTGGTCGGTGAGCTTGAGGGGCTGGGCTACCGCTGGGCCTACCGCGTCATCGACAGTAGGGCGTTCGGAGTACCGCAACGCCGCGAGCGAGTTTACCTCGTCGCTTCAAAGAATGACGACCCTCGTCGCGTCCTTTTCAGCGGAAATGCGGACCCGCTCCAAGACGAGCGAGTGCTCAACGGAGCGGCCTGTGGGTTCTATTGGACGGAGGGGACGAAGGGGCTCGGCTGGGCCGTCGATGCAGTTCCCACACTGAAGGGTGGATCAACGGTTGGCATCCCATCGCCGCCAGCGATCCTTTTGCCATCGGGCAGACTAGTCAAGCCAGACATCCGCGACGCGGAACGCCTTCAGGGATTCCGGAGTGACTGGACCCGACCAGCTGAGCGGGTCGCCCGCGCGGGTACTAGGTGGAAGTTGGTCGGTAACGCGGTGACCGTTCCGGTGGCCGAATGGATCGGCCAGCGATTCGTCGACCTGTCCGGCAACACGGCCGTAGACGGTGTCCCACTCCGACGCGGCCAGCCTTGGCCCCGGGCGGCTTGGTACGACGGGTCGCAGCGTTTCGCAGCTGTGTTGTCGACGTGGCCAGTGAAGCGAAAAGCTACGCCTCTCGCCGAGTTCATGAAGTACCCGAACACACCTCTCTCGGTGAAGGCAACCGCGGGCTTTCTGTCGCGAGCCAGGGCCAGCTCCCTGCGGTTTCCTACAGGTTTCCTCGATGCGATCGCAGCCCACCTCCGCCACATGAAGACGCTAGTGGCCTGAGCTGAGAACGCTTGAAGGCGAAGAGTGGCCCCCCGGCACGCCGCAACTCGAACGGATCCAGCCACCTCTCAGCGTATGGCCCGAATACGCCAGCAGGGCACCAGCGCTGAGCTTCTAGTAAGCGGTGTTCTGCGAAGTCTTGGTCTGAGGTTCGGGACGAGGAACAAGGATCTTCCAGGTTCTCCGGATATGGCCAATCGCTCAAGAAGGTGGGCACTCTTCGTTCACGGCTGTTTCTGGCACTCGCATCGCGGATGCGCCAAGGCCACTGTGCCAAAGCGCAATCGGTCTTTCTGGCTGGACAAGTTCACCGATAACCGCACGCGTGACCGTCGCGTCATTCGGGCGCTGCGGGCCAAGGGCTATCGAGCGTGGGTCATTTGGCAGTGCGAGGCGGAGGATCCCAACAAGCTCGAAGCTCATCTCCGGCGCTTGAAACGGATGCTCGGCCCGTCCGTCCGCACGCGGTGAGACCCAAGTCACGACATCTTGTTTCGCATCTTGTAGAGTGCCACGATCTGCTGGAGCATCGTCTCGAGGTCGAGCGAGACATTGCTTCCCGGTCGCCCAGCAGGTGGCGCTAATTGCCCGACATCAAAGAAGATCACGTTGGCGCGGTTCCCTCCGAAGTCATAGAGGCCGATGTAGATGCGCTCGAAGAGCTCCTCGCGATTCTTTGGGGTCTCCCGATTTGCCCGGTGCCTCAGAACCTCCACGATCTGTGCGAACGATGATTTGCCCTTCTTGCCATCGTCGCAGCTGTCGATCGGGACGAATACAATGCCCGCCATGACTGCGAAGGGCTGGCGTTCGTGATAATCGCTCGCCTCGGCACGCAACTCGTTGTCTATTCGCGTTGCATTTTTGGTGTACCGTCGAGACGCAGCGTCTCGGAAGTTCAGGGTCTTGATGGAGACCCCTAGTGCAAGCCCGAGTTCTTGAGTGCTGTAGTTGACGTCGAGCTTCTTCTTGCCCTTCCCGGTCGGTGCTCGCGATTCCTGGCGTGTCCCATCAGGTAGCGGGAGGATGGGAGGGAACGTCGTCCTGAGCCGGTTCGCGATCAGGACCGACAATGCCTTGGAGAACCGCTCGGCGTAGTTCTTCTTGTCCGCTTGCGCCGCGCCCTCAACTGGACGAGGACTAGCGGCATCGAGTGCATCGGTGAACGACTCGATGTGCCTCGTCTCAAGGAAGAGACGGATGCTATCTTCAGTTCTCTTCTTCGCCACGCACGCCCCTCAGTTAGTGAGCGAAGCCGGAATAGGAACCACCACCGAGGCGAGCCGCAAGAGCTCCGGGCACGCAGGTCGTTGGCTACCGCCCCGACTGCAATGGGCGACGCAAGTCAAGCTCGTGCACCAAGAGCCGAATGAGCCGTCGCGGATTGCGACCGGGATTCTGAAGCCACGTAGCTACGCATTGATTGGCCAGGCCGTCGCCGGAGCCATCTGTCCCGTACGCCTCGCTGTATAGTCGGGCGATGTTTTTTGCTAGCACGCGAGCGTATCGTGGGTCGACTTCAGGTGGCTCCACTGTCTCGAACGACCCTTGGGACCAAGACTTTAGAAACGATTGGGCATTGGGAGAGGCAGGTAGATAACCCGCGAAGTCTCGAGAGAGATCATACGCGATGGTCTGGTCGAACCTCTTTGTGACCCCAAACACGCACCAAACGGCCTTCATCGTACAGAGACGACCGAGCACGCCGTAAGCGGTGAGTCTCGAACGAACATTCCAAAGCTGGTCGATCGTCTCCGCCTCGTCGAAAACCAAGCCCAGGCCACCGAGCCCCATTTCGTGAAAGAGAGCCGCCAGGGCCTCCACCCGGGCCAGCGCCTGATCGCGCTTGTAGCCGTAGTTGGACCAACGCAGATCCGCGCCGAGCAGGACCGACCAATCCCCGGAATCGTCCAGGGCCACGTTGTCGCCATTCTCATGGCGCATGATGAGACTCCGGATGGACCACGACAACTGCCACCCCCAGGCCTTGTCAGCAGCCTCCCCCAGACGCTTTCGTGAGGCGGAATCCTCAAGCCACTTGAGCATGACGGCTCGCAACCCAAGGGCATCCCCACCGCATCGCAGGTTTTCTACGAGGATCGAATAAATTCGCTGCGGGTAGTTGAGCGCGGCGCTTCGGGCGTTGAGGTCTATCAGCGATGCTGGAACAGACTTGGCGGCGGCGGCTCCTCTTACAAATGAAAGAAGGTGGCTCTTGCCACTCCCCCACTCACCCTTCACGAAGAGCGGTTGCGCCGGCTGACCACGCGAAAGTGCGGCGAGGCGAGCCGCCACGACCCTACTAACGGCGCCGTACCCAACGGAAAGGCTTTCGAGGTCCTCGAGCGGCACAACCCCTGCTCGTAGGCGGCGAACTGCTGCTCGACTGGACATGGAACCTAGAGAGCTGCTTCCTTGGCAATGCGCTCGGCGACACTGGCCACCTTGCCCTTGAGGTCTGCGGGTACACTGTATTCCGCACCCTGCTGACGCGCACGTTCGAGCTCGTCGATGACGATGCGGGTTAGGAGTCGCGGCTTGGCAACGCGAAAGCGGCTGGCAGCGACGCCGGTGATGAACCGTTGAAGGTCCTGCTCTGAAACACGATCTCTAGCGGATGATTCGTAGGCGATACGGTGGACACGCCGAATGCGCAGGGCCATCTCAAGCATCTCATCCTGGCCAAGGGAGGTGCGGTCAAGGTCTACGACTGGGGCGCGCCAGTTGATCTCATCGCTGACAGGTTGAATCCTCGAGGCTAGAGCGTCGTACCGAGGGAAGTAATCCTTCCCCTCGAACATCTCGGGTGTGGCTGCGAGATACATGCAGAAGTGGCGGAACCCAGCGTCGCCACCCGCGTTGTCCACATATTCCCGAAGCGCCTGCAATGCTTGGTCCTGCCGCTTTCGCCCAAGTTTTGCCAATTCTTCGATCTCGTCGATACACAGCACGAGCCCTGAGTAGCCGGCGGTCTTCACGAGCCAGAGTATCCCCCGCATGATGTCCCGGGCAGTCCCGGTCCCGATTGGCTTCAGCTCCAGAAACGTTCCCTTGGGAGAATCCCCTCCGAGCCGCGGCCGCTGCACATACGCACCGGGTAAGCGCACTGGCGTCTTCACTCCTCGCAGCCATCCGGCGACAGCCTCAAGGGTTTCGTTGTCCCCGGTGAGATAGGCCCGCACATACGCGGCCAGGGCTTTAGCGAATTCGGCAGGCATGTTACTGCGCATGAGCCCCGCTTGGAGGACCGCATAGACTCGTTCTTCCGCGTCGAATGGCTTCGTCAGCGCATTCTCCTTGACTCCAACCTTCCTTAGAAGTCCGACGGCCCACTTGTCCAGCAGATGTCGCAGCGGGTCGGTTACATCGGCGCCAAGCTCCTCAGACTCGCCATGGATCAGATCGTGCGCTGTCAATTTCGAGACGATCTTGGGGTAGAGTGTCTCGAAACGGTCGATTTGGACGCCGTCGATCTTGCACTCGATGTGCGAGGTTGCCCAATTCTGCTCCCTCGCTCGGTCTTGCACTACGGACAGGAAATGACTCTTCCCCGCACCATATGCGCCTCGAACGAACTTGGTATCCGCGTGCCCGTCTTCACTGATTTCGTTGAGGAGCTCGGTCTGCGCCCCGAGCCAGCGCTCATGGCCCACGTGGATGTAGCGCACCCCCGCAGCAATGGCTGTGCCGCGCGTGAGACTTCGGATAAGTGCACGGGCCAATTGCGGAGACGGATCGTCTCGACTCCGAGGTGCGGTCACAGGCCGGCACCCCGCTTATCCGCCACGAATTCGATTCGACCAACGAAGGCAAATCGTCCCTCTGAAGGCTGATGAATGAACAAGGCGTCCTTTGGATCGAGCGGAGGTAGCAGTCGTAATTCACGCCCGTCAGGGGCTGTGGTCGCCCCGGCACCAAGAGCTCTGGTCATTCGTGCCCGAAACTGGTCCAGGCCAATAGGAGTGAAAGCGCCGGCATGGGCGTCGCCCCAGAACCGCTTCGACTGAGACCGAATCACGAAGACCCGGTAGACATCGAGCATCTTCTGCTGGCCACCACGACCGTTAGAGACTTCGTCGTACGCGCTGACTAGTTCCTGGATGAAACCCTCGGGCGAGAACGTGCGAGGTATGAGAGTCGGGACCTTGACCTCCAACGTCTTCACGATTCCAGAGATAGTGGCTGAGCGTAAACGCGTGTGACCTACGGTAGCGCGCCGCTCCTTCTCCTCGACGTGCACCAGGATGCCGCGTTCGACGTACAGATCCGGCCACTGTCCGTCGATCTGCCAACCTCGTGTTCGGCAAGCATCACGTAGATCCGCTTCTATCTTCAGGAACTCTTGGGAAGCGGCGGATCTCCATTGATCGAGAAGCAACACGCGCTTCTGCTCTAGATCAGGGGAGTCCGCGGCAGCCGGCGCGACAGACTCTAGCCAGCCGACCATCGCCGCGGCGTCTTCCGGTCTGCCTTTCAGGATCTTCTTGGCGATGCGCAACACGTCCACGGGGCCGACCGAACGCTGCGTGAGCGCCTCGATCCACGCTCGAGTGTGCATGACGTATTCGGGTTGATCCTCGCCGTTCTCACTCGTCGGTACGGACTCCTTCATGCGCTTTCCCTTAAAGGGGGCAGGGCGCTAGCGATCGTCTGAGCTCTCTCTCGGAAACCAGGCTTCAGGAGGATGAACATCTTTTCCAGATCGTTCCCCGACGCAAAGAACGAGTGTTCGGGAAGGAGACTCCCCTGTTTGATGGCGAGCATCATTCGATGAAACTGTGCCATTTCGATGGGAAAGCCATCAGCAACAGCTCGAATCATGGCCAGGAGCGCGACGCTGTCGAACGGCGTATGTCCCATCGGTCGCCGGATACTTTGATAAGCCTCCCACAGGTATCGAATCGCCACTTCATGGTCGATATCGCGATCGTACCGCGCAGTCGCGCCCGTCACGACGTGGATCGCAGTCCTGGCGAAGCCATGCCACTCCCACCGTCCAGCGTCTTGGGGTACTGCGTGCAACCCGTCGCGCCAGCGCTTGCAGAGAGTGGTTGCTTGGTACTTCCACCTCTTCTTGGGCACCTCACCAGGTTGTTCAGACTGCGGCTCGGGCTTTGTTAGAAAACCGAGGTCCGTGAGCTGTTCGAATCTCGGAATTGCCTGATGGTCCGAACTCTTGGTGGTGTGTTCCCTCTTCGTTGCTCCCCCAACCCCACCCCGGGCAGGGATGCGTCGGGGCCTCGGTGCACGGCGCACTGAAGTGGGACCGAACTCAGACAGCAGGTCGTCGAGGCGAAGCTCGGTCGCAATGACTGTCGCGAGTTCCCGGGCCACCCGATAGGCCGGGAGATCTCGAGGGAGTACATGTGCCTGGACGCGACCCAACACTCCGAACAGTGCCCTACAGGTGAGTTTTCCAGCTTCCGATGCTTCCAGGACTTTACCCTGGTCGATATCGGCCAACTGCGAGATGAGATCGCGGGTTACCTGGTCGACCTCTGCCAGGTGGTACAAGAAGAAGAGACGCTCAGGATCGCTCAGGATGAAGGGGTTCCACGCTGTGGGATCTCCTCCGAGAAACCTCTCCACTTGGCCACTCGGTAATAACGAACGCAGCAGAAGGCCGCGCTCGGTGATCTGATTGCCTCTGCCCACAAACTGTAGGTCATGACCCCAGTCCAAGATCTTGTAGGCTGTAGCCGCAGTGACCGCGAACAGCCATGATGGGCAGTCCTGAACTACGAGAAGTGCCTCTGTTACGGAAGGCTTGTCGAACTTGCCCTGCGCGTGGTCCTTCTGGTACCAAGGCACGCGACGCTGAACATCAGACCACAACGATGGATACTTCTTCGCTGGCTCGAGAAGAGGCATACTGACCTTGCGTGCCAACACATCGTTCGTCGAGCTACGTCGCTCGGGGCTCAGCGAGCCCACCAAGACTTTTAGGAACCCGAGACGCAGGTAGAAGTCCTGGAACTTTGTCCAAGGTAGCGCCACTAGAAGGCCTCGCCACCGTGCGCAACCATTCGAGGGCGCACGTTGCCGACGACGCAGCGCTGAGCGTTGCTGTTCGCGCTGGAAAACAGGGCCTGACCGACGTCGAGCGACCTGATCAGATCCGCCAGGTCCATCTCCCTACCGGCATGACGGATCTTCTCGGGCTCCGCATTCTGCAGCAAACCAACCATAGCACTGATGTCTTCCGCCACGCTCAGCCGATGAACTATGAACGTGTCGATCTGGCTCGCCGCTGCGTCCGAGATGGCCCCTTTCGGACGCTGCGTCGCCAGCCATAGGGAGAGCCCGTAGTTCCGACCCTCCAGAACAAACGAATCGAGAGCCTGCCGTGCGAAACTGCTGCCGCGCGCCGGCATCAGGATCTGAGCCTCATCGATGGCAAGAATCGTTCGAGGTGCATGACGCCCTAATTCGGCTTCCAGCTCGCGCCTCGAATCGTCCGTGCCGTCACTCAGAGCAAGCCGACGGCGGATCTGACTGGCGTACATCCGGTCTTGGCGCAGTTTGCGGACGATGACCGTCGTCACAACCGTGCGCAGATCCGCAGGGAGGCGCCCGAGACAAAGGATCGACAAGACGCCGGCCTCGGCTAGCTCCGTCATGCGAGTCCCTTCCGTCGCCCCGAACAACGGCATCCTTGCCAATGACCGCAGAGGTTGAACGACGCTCCGGATCGTCTCTTGCGCATAGAACCCAAGGATGTCTGGATCCCGTTCGATGCATTGGATCAGGTCATTGATGCCATAGTCGCTCTTGGCCGGGTGAATCACGCCGTCATCGTCCCCCCAACCCAGTTCCGTTACCTTGCGGTGTGCCTCGTCCACAAGCCGACCCCGGGGCTCGGTCACGAGATCAGTATTCAGCAAGAGTCCCCAATCGTCCGCGGTCATCGATCTCACCGGCATCTTGTACTCGCGAAATCCCGGCATGTCGATTTCCCAGTCATAACCTGCGGGCACGAAGACCCGGGCGTTGATCGGCTCTACTTCTAAGTTCTCCCACTTCGCGAGTATTGCATGCTGCCGCCGGAGCTCCGCCGGACCACCGTCCCTCAGTGGTAACAGGGCGGTCCAATGGATGTCGAGCGGATCGAGCAAAATGACTGCTCGACGATCCGTGTGCGAACTGATTTTCGAAGTCGCCGCGGTCGCGAAGCCCTCGAGCAACGACCCCATTCCGTAGGACTTGCCAGAACCACGCTTGCCGACCTCGAAGACTACGAAGTTGTCGCTCCCATCGAAGTAGATCGGTTCGCTGTTGCTCTTCTCGGCCATCCGTCCGGCGAGAATGACGGATTCGCGCTTCCCGCCGCCGATGTGCACTTTACCGTTCACGCGAGGCTCTATGTCGAACGTTTTCATAACGGGGGCCTCAGAATCCTTCCGAGCTTATTTCATTGACGATCTTGGAGCTGATCGTTCGGAGATCGTGCCGCATCGCCCGTTGAGCTGCCTTTTGAAGGCGCAACAACACCTCGCTCGGCTTGCTCGCGAGTTCCCCCCGTGTCACCTGCTCCACGAACTCTTCGAACGCATCGGGCTCGAACGGAAATACCCTCAGGCGGCTCGCATCACCACCGGTAATCTGCGTGAGCTCCTCCGGAATGGACGGGTCCAGTGCTTTTGGGTCGACAACGCCCTGGTGGGGAGCAGGAACCTCACCTTTTTTGATGAACGTCTGAAGGAGCTCTAGGATGAACGCCTCGAGCTCATCGTGGCTCGGATTGGTGAACTCGATGTAGTTTGAAACCCCAATACGCCGCACGATCTCGTCGGTCACGAAGATGTTCGGGAGATCATTCCGACTCTTCGCTCCGATGAGAAACAGCATACCAACGTTGTGGATCTCCGTCAGCTCGCGAATGGACGCCAGCCACGTGAAGTACGTGTCGGGGTTGGTCATGTTCTGGAAACGCTCTGCCTCGTCGATGAGGTACAGAGGCACGCTTCCATCGACGGTGGCGAACATCGCGGCCAGCCCGCGCATCACGGCACCAAATTCCCGACTGTCAGCCAGCTGGGGCTTGATGGAGTCGCTGATGCTGCTCATATCGATTTTGGGTTCGCCGCCCAACCACCGCATGCAATTCTTTACTTGAGTCAGATTCACCATCGGCAACCCGGTCCTCATGACCAACGCGATATCCTCCGACTGGACAACCTCTTGGAGGTCTGGCGCCTGCTTAGCGTTCACTCGGCGCTGATACTCGGTCGCAATGCGATTGAGGGTCTCTGCAGAGTGACTCGAGACCATTTCGGTGAACAAGCTATGGAACGGCTCCTTGGACTTGTACGCGGAGCACTTGATGTACACCGGTGCGATGTTCATCCCGCGCTTCCGGATCTCAAACATGATGTTGAAGCACTGGTGTGTTTTACCGCGGCCGTAATCGCCAAAGATGGCAGCCTTGTGTCCGTCCCTGCTGTAGCCGGCCTCCTCCAACGTCCCCAACAGAAGGTCGCGTTGGCGGCGATCCCGCTGGCCAAACAGGTACTGGCTGTGCGTCTTGGGCTCCAGGTTAAAGGTCGTGAAGCCGGGTCGCATGAAGAACCACGTATCCATTGTCTTACTCATCGTATCCTCGTGTAATTCCGTGAGACGCCTTAGTCGACTGACCTCGGCTGCCAACTCGTTGCAGGAAGTGTCGTACCTCGTTTATCAACTGTCGCCCGGAATCAGTCGACGGCGATGCCCGCACACCCAACTCGATGTTTTCTGCGACCCCAGCGGCTGTAAAATTGGCCGATGTCACAATCGCTTCACTGCACCCTCGGGGCCGTGCGAGTACCAAGTAGACTTTTGCGTGCAGCCCAATACGCGCCACGATTACACCGTGCCATGTGGCAGGGTGACCAGGCAGGCGCCCAAGAAGAGCGACGGCCGTGGTGGGGGTCGTGATGACTCGCAGCCCGCAGCCGACGTGGCGCGTCACTTGAGCAAGACGGACTAAGACGCCCTGCATCTGTTCGTCGATGAATGGCGAGCAGATTACTACCTGAGCATACCGATCCGGGCGTCCAATCACCGCGTTCATTAGTCTCTCGACGTCCGTCCCCTTCGCCGTGCGTATCACTTGCGTCTCCGACCACGCGTTTGCCGACGTGAGCGATCCAGCTGTTGCAGCTGGTGCACGAGTTTTGCTTTCTGAAGTTTCAGTGCGTCGACCAGGGCTGCCCGCGCGGCCGAATCGCCTTGCAGTAGCGCACGTAGGGCCCGGCGCTGCTCGACCTCTATTCCCCGAACGTGTTTAGCTAGCCCCCCTGGACCCGGGCGCCGCGCAAGCAGTGCTGCCAATAGACCGCGAGCGCCGCCGGAAGCGCTCGCATGCGCGCTGGAAATCGGTTCAAGGGTCGCTACAACCTCGCGCGCGTCACCACCCTGGAGGAGGATTCGTTCAAGTGCGTAGGTGAGGCCACGCATGTTGCCGTAGCGAGCCCAATCCACCTCGAGCACCGCTTTCTTCTCTTCACGGGTCAGCGGTCGGAGAGCATCCGCGAGATCTCTCCAGAAGCCGCGATCTACCTCCCCGTCCGCTCCACACACGCGTTCTATCTCCGCCCGGTGCCGTGCTAGAATGTCTTCCTCCATTTGTGTTACGATCACCGCAAGATCCTCTTGTCGTTCACCAAGTCCCGGAACCTCGATGACGTGTTGCGTGATTCTAGACAGCAAGTCGCCACGGAATTTGTCGGCATCGAGATTCTTCCAGGTCGCACTTATCGTGACCCCTCCAAACGTCTGTTCGTACTTTGTGTCCCCTTCTCCACCCGTGCGATAAAAGACACCCCCTGAGAGCACAGGCAGCAGCTTCCCCTGAAGCGCTGCAGGGAAGTCCCCGACTTCGTCGAGAAACACGATCCCCCCCGTAAGCGCTGCGCCCGCATCGCCACCACCTGCCCGGCCGATCCTTGCCAGTTCGAAAATGCCGGGCTTCTCATCCACCCCAGTAGCAACCTTCTTGCCCACTCCGAAGAGCTGCGATTCAGCAAGTGTGTCCGAGAGCCCGGTAAGAGCCAACTCCACATACCACGTCATCAGCGTAAAGTCGATCTTGCCGAGACCATCGTACCGCACATCGCCAATGAGGCGCTTGGCTGGCTCCAGCGATAGCGGCGCAACCCTGCGCACGAAGCCGATCGCCCGCGCGACTGTCGACTTCCCCGCTCCGATGGGTCCCCGTAACAGAACCGTCTTCGCCGAAAAGTCGCAGCAGAACGCGAGAATCTGGTCGCGCAGAATCCGCGCGCGTTTGCTCTTGCCGGGGAGCACCTTTTCAAGAAGTTCCGAAACTGGTCCCTCGGCCGGAACCGCTGGTTTTCTTGTCGCCATGACCGCTCGTCAGTCCCTCGCTTGATGAAGTCCTCTGATCCAATCACGTCCCTAGCGCCTTCCCCCAGCGACCTTCCTCATTCCCCGCCAACCCTGGGCAGGCCGAACTGATACGTTCCACCTTCCTTAGCCCAAGCCTGCCCAAGATCAGCGCGAAGTCCCACTCTGTCGACACTGCCCTCCTCTCTCGATGGAGTCGCCCCACCCTAAAGCATGTAGCATGCCGAGACGTAACTCACTGCAGCACCTTTCGTTAGGAAAATTGTCATCGTCGGGGGCAAGCCGATTGCCTTGCTTTGGCAAGGCGATCGCCTCGTCGGCCCCTTGACTACTATAGGCCCGAGCGCGCATAATCCCCCACGCGCAATGAACACCCCCCGAAGAGCACGACTCTTTGGGGGGTGTGTCCGTTTGGGCCAGCAACGCAGCGCCGTACACCAAGCAGTCGCTGAGATCCTCGCCAAGGCCAAGGAACTCCGAGAGGCCTTCGGCGATGAGCCCCAGGCCCGCTCGCTCGAGTGGGCGGCTGGCAAGGTCCAGCAGGCGCTTCGAGACGAGAGCGACCAACTGCTGACCCTACCCCAGGCAGCCGAGATCTCCGGCTATCACCCCGATTCCCTGGCCCGCATGGTCCGGGACGGCCAGATCCACGACCTCCGGCTCCCCAACTCCAAGGGCATGATCCGTATCCGCCGGGGTGATCTTCCGATCAAGCCCGGCCGGCCGCATACTCCCGATGCGGACGTACGCGAACTCGCCAGCCGCCTCTTTAAACGAGGCTAAGGAAGGCCTTATGGCCACCCGTAAACGCTGGTCGAGAACCGTAGGTACCCGACGTGGCAACCGCATTCGGATCTATCAGCGTGCGGCCAGCGGCAATCTGCAGATGGCCGTCTGGGATCCGGAGAAGAAACAGTACCGGCAGGTCAGCTTGGGGCATACGGATCGCGAGCGCGCAACGCGCGAAGCGGCCGAGATGGTGCGGCTCCGGGACGCCGGTGAATGGATCGACTCGCGGTCGCTCACGTTCGGCATCCTCAGCGCGCGCTACCTCGCGGAGAATACACACGCGCGCGATGGC
>Ga0137364_10000275_pt1 | contig 19516 bp, 22 predicted proteins | sample SagtaG_10_FD_104798 | JGI IMG/M metagenome (GOLD analysis project Ga0137364, IMG submission 104798) | Vadose zone soil microbial communities from Sagehorn Ranch, Mendocino, California, USA - Sage1_L_20_16 metaG | ecosystem: Environmental > Terrestrial > Soil > Vadose zone | place: USA... | reverse complement strand
GTGCTGCCGGTCGTGGGACTCGTCTTCACGGGCCTCTCGAGCGGCACGCTCGCCCTGCTGTCAGTTTCCTCGCGGATCGCCGCGGCCACAGTGCTCGTGCTGCTCAGCGCCGCGGTCCTCTACCTCGGCTGGCAGACCGCGCCCACCAGCAGTGGGGAAACCGGGGGGAGTGACGCCGCTCCCCCCGACTCGTTGAACATGGGGCGGCCCCCGACCCCCACGGGTGGCTCGGGACGCCCCGGCGGAAGCCGTGGCGCCCCTCGATAGCCCGACGGGCTGACTAGCTCTTGCCGAGCGCCGCGACGAGCGCGCGGCAGAACGCCGGCAGGTCGTCGGGCTTGCGCGAGGTGATCAGGTTGCCGTCCACGACGACCTCCTGGTCCACCCAGTTCGCCCCCGCCGCGACGAGGTCGTCCTTGATCGAGAAGAATGACGTCGCCTTGCGTCCCTTCAGCACGCCTGCCGAGACGAGCATCCAGCCCGCGTGGCAGATCGCCGCGACGACCTTCCCCTGCTGCGCCGCCTCGCGCACGAGCGCGACCATCGCGGGGTGCCGCCGCATCAGGTCCGGGGCGTAGCCTCCGGGGACGACCACCGCGTCGAACTCGACGGCCTTCACCTGGTCGGCCTGCACGTCCACGTTGACCGGGTAGCCGTGCTTGGAGGTGTAGGCCTTGGCGCCGTCGGCGCCGACGACCTTCACCTCGGCGCCCTCTTCCTTGAAGCGGTAGTACGGCACCCAGAGCTCCATTTCCTGATACATGTTCTCGGCCAGGATCGCGATCCGCTTGCCTGCGAGTTTCATGCTGCCTCCTTGTCGGGACTTCTTCGACGTCTTGCGGAAGAACGCTCCCACGAGCGGGCGCAGGTTCCTAACCCCCAGTGCGGACAGGCCGCCTGCCCTTCCTCTCGCTCGCCAATGGCCCCTCCGAGACCAGAGTGTACCTCGCTCGTCGCCGTGAAGGTAGCGCGACGCTCAGGGCTGATCGGTCCCTCGCGATCCTGCGAGACGGCCGTTTGCACCAGACGGGTTGCACGAGACCGGTCACGGACTCTTCAGGGTGACCGAAAGGTGCGCGGCCCCCCGGCGCACCGTGAGCCGCAGCGGCCGGTCCGGGCTCGCGTCGGCGAGCGCGTCGCGTGCGGCCTCACGGCTCACCACCGGACGCTCGTCGACCTGGAGGATCACGTCGCCCGGCTCGAGCCCGGCCTTCTCCGCGGGGCTGCCGGGCAGCACGGCCGTGATCGCGGGCGTGCTTGGGCCCTCGCGCCGGACTTCGCCGGGCCGGTCGGACTCGCGCACGATGAAGCCGTACTCGGCCGCGACGCGCTCGCCGACGACCTCGCGCGGCATCGCCGCGAGCCGCACCGCGACGCGCCGCCTGCCCTCGTCGCGCAGCACCGTGAGCCGTGACTCGGCGCCCACGGGCGCCGCCGCGATGAGCCGCTGCAGCAGCCGGGTCTCGGTCACGGGCCGGTCGCCGAAGGCGACCACGATGTCCCCCGCCCGCAGGCCCGCCGTGGCGGCGGGCGCGCCCTCGATGACCTCGACGATCACCACCCCGAAGCCCTCGCGGAGCCCGTGCTTCGCGGCGATCTGCTCCATCTCCTGCTCCGCGAGGTCGCGGATGCGCACGCCGAGCCATGACCACTGCCGCTCGCCGGCCGCCGCCGTCGCACCGAGGAGCAGGACGGCCAGCAGGAACACGGCGCGCGCGCTCATCCGCGACCCCCGAGGAGCTCGCGGACCAGGTCGTCGAGCGCGGCCGCGAGCCGGTCGAGGCGCCGCGTGACGTCGAGGGTCTCGAGCAGCTCCTGCCGCAGCGCCGCGTCGGGCAGCACCGCGGCCGCGATCCGGTCGGCAATCGCGCCGGCCGGCTGGCCCTCGGCGAGCGCCGTGTCGAGCAGGTTGGCGGGGCGGTCGAGCGCCTTGAGCAGCCGCTCGCACGCGCCGCGGATCCGCGCGAGCAGCGCCCCGACGTCCGTGCGCGGCGACACGTCGTCGAGGCGCTGCGCCGCCACGACCCGATAGAGCGTGTCGCTCGGCTTCTCGCTCTCGAGGCGGACGCGGCAGTCCCCCTTGAGGAGGATGTTGTAGCGGCCCGTCGCGAGCCGTTCCCAGCTGACGATCTCGCCCGCCCCGGCGACCTCGTGGACGGGCGGCTTGCCCGCGTACGTCGCCTCGTAGCCGGGCCGCAGCTTGACGACGGCGAGCCGTCGGTCGCGCGCCAGCACGTCCATGACCATCGCGCGGTAGCGCGCCTCGAAGACGTGCAGCGGCAGGAGCGTGTGCGGGAAGAACGTGACGTCGGGCAACGGGAAGATCGGCAGGACCAGCGGCGCCCGGGGTCCGCCCACGACGTTAGCCGATGGTGGGCAGGGGCTTGAGCGCGCCGAGCTCGTGGAGGCGCGCCTGCACGGCTCCAGCGAGCGCGCGGAACGCCTGCGCCTGCGGCGAGTCGGGGCGGCGAATGGTGATCGGCGACCCCTCGTCGCCTCCGACGCGCGTCTCCGGGTCGAGCGGGAGCTGCGCGAGCAGCGGCACCCCGTACTCGTCGGCGATACGCTGGCCGCCTCCCTCGCCGAAGATCGCATACCGGTTGCCGGTGTCGGGCGCGAGGAAGTAGCTCATGTTCTCGACGACGCCGAGGATGGGCACGTTGAGCTTCTGGAACATCCCGATCGCCTTGCGGACGTCGAGGAGCGCCACCTCCTGCGGCGTTGTCACCATGACGACGCCCGAGAGTGGGATCACCTGCGAGAGCGAGAGCTGCGCGTCGCCCGTGCCCGGCGGCATGTCGAACACGAGGTAGTCGAGCGCGCCCCACATGACGTCCTTCAGCATCTGCTGGATGAACGAGTGGATCATCGGCCCGCGCCAGACCAGCGGCTCGCGGTCGTTCACCAGGAGGCCGATGGACATCATCTTGAGGCCGTGCGCCTCGACCGGGATGATCTTGTTGTCGAACATGCCGGGCCGTCCGCGCGAGCCGAGCATGAGCGGGATGTCGGGGCCGTACACGTCGGAGTCGATGATGCCGACCATGCCGCCGGTCTGGCGGAGCGCGACGGCGAGGTTCACCGCGACGGTCGACTTGCCGACGCCGCCCTTGCCCGACGAGACCGCGATGGTGTGCCGGACCTCGGGGATGAACTCGGCGCGCGCCGCGGCCGGGGCGTGGGCGTGGCCGTGCGCCGCGGCCGCGGGCCGCGTCTCGGCCCCGCCCATCTTCACCTGCACCTTCGCCACGCCCGGAAGCCGGCCGACGATCCGCGAGGCCATGCTGTGGAGCGTGACCTTCGATTGCGGAGACTGGGTGGTGAAGGCCAGGGTGAAGGTCACGCCGGAGTCCGCGATTTTCAGTTCCTGCACGAGCCCGAGCGCGACGATGTCCTGCTGCTGCTCGGGGTCTCGGACGCCGCGCAGGGCGTCGAGAACGGCCTTTTCGTCGACCATACGGATCGACTATAGCACCGGCCCGCCGGACACGCTTATCTATGCGCAAAACATTGCAATTCGGGCGTTGACCTGCTACAAAAAGACGGTGATCGCCGCCGACGAGTTTCGTCGCGCTCTCGGGCATTTCGCGACCGGCGTCACCACCGTCACCACCCTCGACGCGGACGGGCGCCCCACCGGCCTCACGGCGAGCGCCTTCACCTCGGTCTCGCTCGATCCGCCGCTGATCCTCGTCTGCGTCGACCACAAGTCGCAGAGCTACCCGCCGCTCCTCGAGCGCCGCCGGTTCGGGGTCAACGTCCTCGGCCTCGAGCAGGAGGCGATCTCCAAGCGCTTCGCCTCGACCCGGCTCGACAAGTTCGACGGCGTCCCGCACCACGTGGGCGAGCTCGGCGTGCCGCTCATCGACGGCGCCCTGGCCCAGCTCGAGTGCGTGACGGTGAGCACGCACGTCGAGGGCGACCACACGATCTTCGTCGGGCGCGTCGAGCGCGTCCACGTCGGCACCGGCGAGCCGTTGATCTATTACCGCGGTCGCTACGACCGCCTGTCAGGAGCGAACTCGTGACGTCCATCCCGCTCTCGCGCCCCCCGATCGACGACGAGATCAAGCAGGCGGTGCTGGCCGCGATCGATTCCGGCCACTACATCCTCGGCCCCCAGTGCAGAGCGCTCGAGGCCGAGCTGGCGGCGCACGCGGGCACCGGGCACGCCGTCCTCACGAGCTCGGCGACGGCCGGGCTCTGGCTGATCTTCCGCGCGCTCGAGGTGAAGCCGGGCGCCGAGATCCTCGTGCCCGCGCACACCGCGTTTCCAACGGTCGAGGCGATCTGTGCCGCCGAGGGCACGCCGGTCTTCGTGGACGTCGACGACTGGTACACGCTCGACGTCAAGGACGCCGCCTCGAAGGTGACGCCGCGCACGGTCGGCATGGTGCCGGTGCACCTCTACGGGCAGCCCGCCGATCTCCCGGCCGTCCAGGACCTCGCGGCGCGCTACGGCCTCTGGGTGCTCGAGGACTGCGCGCAGGCGCAGGGCGCCTCGTGGGGCCCCCGGCGGGTCGGCACGTTCGGGCGCGCCGCCGCCTTCTCCTTCTATCCGTCGAAGAATCTGCCCGCGCTGGGCGACGGGGGCGCCGTGCTCACCAGCGACGACGCGATCGCGGCGCGCTGCCGCCAGCTGCGCGACCACGGTCGGCTCAGCAAGGACGTGCACGCCGAGGTCGGCTTCAACCTGCGCTTCAACGAGCTCCAGGCGGCGGCGCTGCGCGTCCTGCTGCGCCGGCTCGACGCGATGAACGACCGGCGCCGGGCACTCGCCGCCCGATACGCCGAGGGGCTGGCGGGCCTCCCGCTCACGCTCCCCGCAGAGCGCGAGCACGCGCGCCACGTCTTCCACCTCTACGTCGTGCGCACGGCCCGCCGCCAGGAGCTGGCGGCGTTCCTTCGGGCGCGCGGGATCGCGACGGGTATCCATTACCCCGTGCCGACCCACCGCCAGCCGGCCGTCGAGCGGTTCCACCCGCCCGCGCTGCCGCGCACGGAACGGCTCGTCGAGGAGATCCTGAGCCTGCCGATGTCGGCGAACCACACCGAGGCGGAGATCGACGCCGTCGTCGCCGCGGTGCGGGACTTCTTCGCGCGTTGAGCACGCCGCTCCGCATCCTCCAGATCTATCCGAAGGACGACTACTTCACGGGCGCCGCGGTCCAGCTCCGCGAGCTCACGCTGGGGCTCAAGGGCCGCGGGCACGAGGTCGTCGTCGCGACGCGCCCGAGCGAGACGTGGGCGGCGAAGCTCAACGAGGCGGGCGTCGCCCACGAGGCGCTGCCCATGCGGTCCGAGGTCGACCTTCGATCGGTCAGGCGCCTCGTGCGGATCCTCAAGACCCACCGGATCCAGGTGGTCCACGCCCAGAAGGGCAAGGCGCGGACGCTCGCGATGCTCGCCGGCCTCGTCACGAAGATCCCCGTGCTGGTCCTGAACCGCGGCGTGAGCTTCCCGCTCGACCCGTTCAACCGCCTGGGCTACACGACGCGCCGGGTGACCGCGATCGTCGCCGTGTGCGAGTCGATCAAGCGCGGGCTCGTGGCCCAGGGCGTACCGGCCGAGAAGATCCACGTCATCTACTCGGGCACCGACACCGACCGCTTCAATCCGAAGGTGGACGGAAGCGCGATCCGGCGCGAGCTCGGCCTCGGCCCCGAGGACTTCCTGTTCACCCAGATCGGCGTCCGGAGCTGGAAGGGCAACGACGACACGATCGACGCGCTCGCGCTCGTCGCGCCCGGCGCGCCGCGCGCCCGTCTCCTCGTCGTCGGCGCGCGGGGGCCACAGATTTTGCACGACCGCCCGCGGGCGCGCGGCGTCGAGGACCGCGTGCACGTCCTCGGCTACCGGGAGGACGTCCCCGAGATCCTCGCGGGCAGCGACTGCTGCGTCGACGCCTCGTACGCGGGCCTCGGCATCACCGGCACCCTCCGCGAGGCGCTCGCCGTCGAGACCGCGGTGATCGCGAGCGACCTCGAGGGCAATCCCGAGCTCGTGAGCGACGGCGAGACGGGGCTCCTCTTCCCGCCCCGCGACGTGAAGGCCCTCGGGGAGGCCATGCTCCGCCTGCTGCGCGACCGCACGCTCGGCGAGGCGACCGCGCGGGCAGGGCGGGCGCGCGTCGAGTCGAAGTTCTCGACGCGCGCCAAGCTCGACGCCACCGAGGCGCTCTACCGCCGGCTGCTGGCGGAGTCGCCGCCGCGGTGATCCGCACGTTCGCGCCCTACCGCCGGCTCGTCCCCTACCTCAGGCCGCACGTCCCCGTGCTCGTCCTCGGCTCGCTCCTGGCGCTCGTGGTGTCGGCGATGGAGGGGCTCACCGCCTGGCTCGTCAAGCCAGTCATGGACGACATCTTCATCCGCCGCGACGTCGTCATGCTCCGGTTGATCCCGCTGGCGCTCCTCGCCGTTTACGTCGTGAAGGGCCTCGCGCGCTACTTCCAGTCGTACCTCATGGCCGCTGCGGGTGAGCGCGTCGTCGCCCGCCTCCGACGCGACCTCTATATCCACATCCAGTCCCAGCCGCTCTCGTTCTTCTCGGACGTGCACTCGGGCGACCTGATGTCACGGATCTTGAACGACGTGAGCCGCCTCGCCCGGCTCTCGTCCAACGTCCTGGTGATGGCCGTGCGACAGGTCGGCACGATCGTGGCCCTCCTCTCCGTGATGATCGTGCGCGAGTGGGCGCTCACGCTCACCGCGCTGATCGCCGTGCCCTTCATCATCCTCATCGTGAGGGGCGTCGGGGGCCGCCTCTACAAGATCAACAAGCGCACGCAGGAGCGCATCGCCCAGCTCGCCGTGCTCCTCCAGGAGTCCTTCAGCGGGACCAAGATCGTGAAGGCGTTCGGCCGCGAGCGCCACGAGCAGGCGCGCTTCGACGCGCTCAACGACCGGCTCGTCGCGCTCTCGCTCAAGAATGTGCGCGCCGACGAGGTCACGGAGCCGCTCATGGAGATCGCCGCCGCGCTCGGGATGATGGCCGCGCTGTGGTACGGCGGCTCCCAGGTCATCCAGGGCCACATGACACCCGGCACGCTCTTCTCGTTCACGGCGGCGACGCTCATGCTGTACGGCCCGGTGCGTCGCCTCTCGCGCTCGCTCAACGTCGTCCAGCAGTCGACGGCGGCGGTCGAGCGCGTCTTCCACATCCTGGACATGCCGCCGGCGATCGCCGACCGCCCGGGCGCCCTCGGCCTCGAGACCTTCCACCGCGAGCTCCGCTTCGAGCACGTCGACTTCCGCTACACGGACGCCGACGAGCTGACGCTGCGGGATATCACCCTCGACGTCCGGAAGGGCGAGGTCGTCGCCTTCGTCGGCATGTCGGGCGCCGGGAAGTCCACGCTGATGGATCTCCTCCCGCGCTTCCACGACGTGGCCGCGGGCCGGATCACGCTCGACGGCCACGACGTCCGCGACGTGACGCAGGCCTCCCTGCGGGCGCAGATGGGGATCGTCACGCAGGAGAATTTCCTCTTCAGCGACACGATCCGCTACAACATCGCCTACGGCAAGCCCGACGCCACGCCCGCGGAGATCGAGCGCGCCGCGCGCCAGGCCCACGCCCACGACTTCATCCTGGCCTGTCCCGAGGGCTACGACACCCTCGTCGGCGAGCGCGGCGTGCGTCTCTCGGGCGGTCAGCGCCAGCGCGTCGCGATCGCCCGGGCGTTCCTGAAGGACCCGCCCATCCTCATCCTCGACGAGGCGACGTCGGACCTCGACGCCGAGAGCGAGTTCATGGTCCAGCAGGCGCTCGCGGAGCTGATGCGCGGCCGGACCGTGCTCCTCATCGCCCACCGCCTGGCGACGGTGCGGAACGCCGACCGGATCGTCGTCGTCCACGACGGCCGGATCGCGGAGCTCGGGCGTCACGACGAGCTGCTCGCGCGCGACGGCATCTACCGCCGCCTCTACGCGCTCCAGATGGAAGGGGTCGCGGGGTGAGGGGGGCCGGGAGGACCGCGATGACACGACGCTTCATCGGTCTGCTGCTCGCGCTGACGCTCGTCGCGACCGACGCCGCGGCGCAGACGTATCGCTGGGTCGACGAGCAGGGCCAGGTCCACTACGCCGGCAGCCGCGAGCAGGTGCCCGAGCAGTACCGCCCGCAGCTGCCTCCCGCCGAGCCCGCCGCGCCGGGGGCCTCGACGCCCGAGGCTTCGGGCCGACCTCCGACGCTCCTGGCCGGCGAGTGCATGCTGCTGATCCCGGGAGGCACGCGGCGGCCGCACGACTCGCGCTCCTATCCGAATTGCGACGAGTGCCGGAAGGCGGTCGAGGGGCTGGGCGCCGACCAGGCCGCGCGCGCCTCGTGCATCCCCCTCGGCCAGTGAGCGGAGGCTAGCGTTCGCGGAAGCGGTTGACGATCGGCAGGCGCCAGTCGCGCCCGAAGGCGCGCGGCGTGATCTTGACCCCGATGGGCGCCTGGCGGCGCTTGTACTCGTTCCGGTTCACCATCGCGAGGACGCGGCGGACGGTGTCCTCCGCGTGGCCGCGCGCGACGAGGTCCTTCACGCCGCGGTCCTCCTCCACGTAGCCCCCCAGGATCGCGTCGAGGTCCGCGTAGGGCGGGAGCGTGTCCTGGTCCGTTTGGTTCGGCCTGAGCTCGGCCGACGGCGCGCGCTCGAAGACGCTCGGCGGCACGACGGCGCGGCCCGCGAGCTCGTTCACCTTGCGTGTGACCTCGTAGACGAGCGTCTTCGGGACGTCCTTGATCACGGCGAAGCCGCCCGCCATGTCGCCGTAGAGCGTCGTGTACCCCACGCTGTACTCGCTCTTGTTCCCCGTCGTGAGGACGAGCCAGCCGAACTTGTTCGAGAGGGCCATGAGGAGGTTGCCGCGGATCCGGGCCTGGAGGTTTTCCTCGGTGACGTCCTCCTTCAGGCCCTTGAACGCCTTCGCGAGCGCGCGCCGGTAGGCGTTCAGGACCGGCGTGATGGGGATCGAGAGGAACTCGATCCCTAGATTTTTCGCGAGCCGCTCCGAGTCGCGCCGGGTGCCGCCGGAGGTGTAGGGCGAGGGCATCGTCACGCCCGTCACGTTCTCGCGGCCGAGCGCCTCGACCGCGACCGCGGCGACGAGCGAGGAATCGATCCCGCCCGAGAGCCCGATGACGACGTGCTTGAAGCCGTTCTTCCAGACGTAATCGCGCGTGCCGAGGACGAGGGCGCGGTACACCTCCTCGACGCGCTCGAGCGGCGTCACCTCGCGCGCCGGCGACGGCGGCGCCTCGGCCGGTGCGGCAAGCGCCGGCAGCACGACGCGCGAGACCGCGCCGTCCGCGCGGAGCTTCTCCTTCCGGCGCCGCGAGTCGTGGAGCCGGGCGCGGAACACGGCCTCGAGGTCGAGGTCCGCGACGACGAAGTCCTCCTCGAACTGCCGCCCGCGCGCGACCAGCTCGCCGCGCTCGTTGACGATCAGGCTCGCGCCGTCGAAGACGAGCTCGTCCTGCCCGCCGACCAGGTTCACGAAGGCGAGGCAGACGAGGTCGTCGGCGGCGCGCGTGGCGACCATCTTCTCGCGGAAGTGGGCCTTGCCCGCGTGGTATGGCGAGGCGTTGATCGTGACGACGAGCTCCGCGCCGGCCAGCGCCTGGAGGGTCCCCGGGCCCGTCGGGTACCAGATGTCCTCGCAGATGTTGACGGCGAAGGTCGTCTCGCCCGCGGTGAACACGGGCGCGTCGGTGCCGGCCTGGAAGTAGCGGTTCTCGTCGAAGACGCCGTAGTTCGGCAGGTACTGCTTGTGGTAGACGCCCGCGCGCGCGCCGTCGTGCAGCACGGCCGCGGCGTTGAAGATGTCGTCGCGCTTGTCCACGAAGCCCACGACGGCGGTCAGGCCGCCGGTCGCGCGCGTCACCTCGTCCAGGGCGCGGAGGTTCGCCTCGATGAACGCCGGCTTGAACAGGAGGTCCTCGGGGGGGTAGCCGGTGATCGCGAGCTCGGGGAGGCGACGAGGCCGCATCCGAGGGCACGCGCCCGCTCGATCGCGTCCACGATCTTGCGGACGTTGCCCTCGAAGTCGCCGACCGTGGCGTTGATCTGGGCGAGCCCGACCCGGAACCGCCTCATGGCCCATTGTACCCGCCTCCCGGGCCTCCGGCCTAGCGTCGCGCGATGCGCTCGACCCGCGCGTCACCTGAGCTATGATCAGCCGATGCCCGCCAAGGTTCCGTGGCTCCCCGCGAGCCTGCCGCCCGGCGCGCGGCCGGAGCGCTGTCCCCGGTGCGGCCGCCGGGCGCTCATCCCCTGGACGCTTCGCCGCGACGCGCGCACGCTCGCGGTCATGCGCACGTGGGTGTGCGCGGAGTGTCAGGCGACCGAGGAGCGGCTCGAGGCGGAGTAGGTTAAAGCCCGTTGACGAAGTCGATAAGCTGCCGCAGACGCGAGTACGACGAGCGATCGAATTTCAAGATGAGCCGCGGCAGCTCGGGGAACTCGTTGAACTCCTGCGCCACCGGGCCCGGCGCCTGCTCGGCCGGTCCCTTCAGGATGTCGTCGAACTTGCCCTGGAGCTCGACGAGCTGCGTGTCGGCGAGCGGGCGCAGGAGCCGCAGCACGAGCCGGTCGCCGACGATCCGTGAGGAGTGGTAGACGCGATAGAACCCCGTGATCTCCGCGACCGCCTCGTCCGCGGTGTCGACGATGCGGTAGAACGCCGTGTCGTTCGCATCGATCAGCCGTCGTTCCACGAGCGTGCCGATCCAGCGGTCCCAGATGCGCCAGTAGGGCTTCGGTCCCGCCTCGACCAGCACGACGGGCACGATCGCGGCCTTGCCCGTCTGCGAGAGCGTGAGGAACTCGAAGCACTCGTCCATCGTGCCGAAGCCGCCCGGGAAGAGCGCGATCGCGCTCGCCTCCTTCATGAGGAACAGCTTCCGCGTGAAGAAGTACTTGAACGTGATGAGCTTGGGGTCGGAGGCGATCCAGGGGTTCGCCTCCTGCTCGAACGGCAGGCGGATGTTGAGGCCGAAGCTCTGCTCGCGCCCCGCCCCCTCCTGCGCGGCGCCCATGATGCCCCCGCCCGCGCCCGTGACGACCATCCAGCGCTCGCCGACCATCCGCCGGCCGAACTCGCGGGCCGCCAGCATGGCGTCGTCGCCCTCGGGCGTGCGCGCCGAGCCGAAGACGGTGACCTTGCGGGCGCCGCCGTACGGCGCGAACACCTTGTAGCCGTATCGCAGCTCCTTGAGCGCCGCGTTGGTGACCTTGATGTCCCCGGTGGAGGTGCCGTCCTCGTGGAGCTTCATCACGGTCGTGAGGAGTTGCTGGAACCAGACGCGCCGGTCCGCCGGGACCGAGGCGGCGTCGAGCAGTGCTCCGATCAGGCGGTTCGCGGCGTCGTTCTGGAGCTGGTAGCGATGCTGTTCGGCCACGCCTTCGAGTATACCGTCAGCCCGCAACAGGACCGAACGCGCCGCGGGGCCCGTCCTCCGTCCGCGGCTTGCGGGCGCGTACGAACGCGCTCATGAACGTGCCGTCGACCTCGGCGGCGAGCGCGGCGTCGATGCCCGAGCCCGCCAGCAGCTCGCGCGCGTCCTCCACGCGGTAGACGCGCGTCGGCTCGACGTCGATCGCCTCGAAGCCCGCCCGGGCGAGCTTTTCCCGGTACTCCCGCTCCTCGAGCGCGCCCGCGACGCAGCCGATCCAGAGCTCGACGCTCCGCCGGATCGCCGGCGGCACCGCCCCGCGGACCACGACGTCGGAGACCGCGAACCGCCCGCCGGGCTTGAGCACGCGGAACGCCTCGGCCAGCACCCGGTCCTTGTCGGCGGACAGATTGATGACGCAGTTCGAGATGACCACGTCCATCGAGCCGTCGGGGAGCGGGATGCTCTCGATCTCGCCCTTGAGGAATTCCACGTTGCCGACGCCGGCCGTCCGCTGGTTCTGGCGGGCGAGCGCCAGCATCTCGTCGGTCATGTCGAGGCCGTAGGCCATGCCGGTCGGCCCGACGCGCCTGGCCGACAGGAGCACGTCGATCCCGCCCCCCGAACCGAGGTCCAGCACCGTCTCGCCGGGGGCCAGCTCGGCCAGCGCCGTCGGGTTGCCGCACCCGAGCGAGGCCGCCACCGCCTCCACCGGCAGCTCGGCCGTCTCGCCCGTCGCGTAGAGATTCGACGTGATCGGATCGCCCTCGCCGCGCGACGGCCGGCTCCCGCAGCAGGCGCTGCCACCGCTCGTCACCCGTAGCGCCGCCCGACCGTACGTCTCCTTCACGATCCCCTTGAGTGTCTCGTCCGCCATGGCGCCCTCCCTCGGCGACGACCTCATGGGTTTGGCGTCGGGGCGCCTTCGGAGGCCTCCGGCGCCCGACGGTCGGGCCGACGACCCGTTGCCGATCATATATCGATATTTCTACAGATGTCAAATTGATTCCGGCTGGGCTCCCGCCACGGCAAGCTCGACGGCCAGTGGCGCGACGGCGTGATCGTGGAGAAGCTCCTGGGCGAGGCCGGCCTCAAGGAGCGAGCGGGCGAATCACCAGCCACACCGCCGCCGCGACCGCCGCGGAGGCGGGAATCGTGAAGATCCACGCCCACACGATGCGGCCGGCGACGCCCCAGCGGACTGCGGAGAAGCGCTGCATCGCGCCCACGCCCATGATCGCGCCGCTGATCGTGTGCGTCGTGCTCACGGGGATGCCCGCGAGCGCCGTGCCGATCAGGGTGATGGCGCCCGCGGTCTCGGCGGAGAAGCCTCCGATCGGGCGGAGCTTGGTGATGCGCATGCCCATGGTCTTGACGATGCGCCATCCCCCGAAGGTTGTCCCGAGGCCGAGCGCGGCGCCCGCCGCAAGGATTACCCAGAAGGGGACGTAGAATTCCGGTCCGAGGTGGCCGGTCGAGAAGAGCAGGACCGTGATGACCCCCATCGTCTTCTGGGCGTCGTTGGTGCCGTGGCCGATGCTGTAGGCGGCGGCCGAGACGAGCTGGCCGCGCCGGAAGAAGCGGTCCACGCGGCCCGGGGTCGCGGCGCTGAAGGTCCGCATCGTGAGCAGCATCATCGCGAAGCCGAGCACGAGTCCGATCAGCGGCGCCAGGATCATGAAAATGCCGATCTTGACGAGCCCGCCCACCACCAGCGAGCCGAGCCCCGCCTTGGCCACACCCGCGCCCGCGAGGCCGCCGATGAGGGCGTGCGACGAGCTCGTGGGCAGCCCCCAGTACCACGTCATGAGGTCCCAGACGATCGCGCCGGCGAGCGCCGCGAGGATCACCCACTGGTCCACGATGCTGGTTTCGACGACACCCTTGCCGACCGTGGTCGCGACATGCACCCCGAAGGCGAACGCCGCGATGAAGTTGAAGAAGCCCGCCCAGATGACGGCCTGGAACGGCGTCAGGACGCGCGTGGAAACGACCGTGGCGATCGAGTTCGCGGCGTCGTGGAAGCCGTTGATGAAGTCGAAGACGAGCGCGACGAAGATGATGAAGACGACGGCGGTCAGCACGAGGGCGGAGTCGGCGTGATCACGCCATCTTGAGGATGATGCCCTCGATCACGTTCGCCACGTCCTCGCAGCGGTCCGTGACGGCCTCGAGGGTCTCGTAGATCTCCTTCCACTTGATCACTTCGATCGGGTCCGGCTGCTCCTCGAACATCGCCGCGAGGGTCTCGCGCAGGAGCGAGTCGGCGCGGTTCTCGAGACGGTTCACCTCGACGGCGTGCTCGTGGAAGCCCGGATCCATCGTGCGGAGGCAGCGGATGCAGCGGTCCATCGCCGCGATCTGGGCGACGATCAGCTCGGCCAGCGCGCGACACGCCGAGGTCGGCTCCTTGATGCGGTAGACCACGAGCCGTTCGGCGACGGCCTCGATGAAGTCGAGGACGTCGTCGAGCCGCGTGGCGAGGTCGTGGATGTCCTCGCGGTCGATCGGGGTGATGAAGGTCGTGTTCAGGCGCCTGAACATCTCGTGGGTGATCTGGTCGCCGGCGTGCTCGACCTCCTTGATCGCGAAGGCCTTGGCGCGGGCGTCGGCGAAGTTGTGGACGAGCTCGGAGAGCAGCGTGCCAGCCTTGATGATCTGCTGGGACTGCTGCTCGAAGTAGTCGAAGAACCGGACTTCCTTCGGGATCAGGTTGAACATGGACGCCGGCTCAGTGTAGCGGAAACCCAGGCCTCGCGCCACGTGCTCCGGGGGCGGCGCGTCACGGCTTGCGCAGGGAGAGTGCGGGGAGCCCGAGGAGCTCGCGGCGCGCGACGGCCCAGAGGGCCTCGAGCGCCCCGGTGAGCGCGGGGGCGCTCGCGGCGAGGCAGCGGACGACCGCCCCGCGCCGGGGCAGCGCCGCGACGCCGGCCGTCGCGCCCCGGGCGCCGGCGAGGGCGTCGCCCGCGGCGGCGACGAAGCGCTCCACCCCCACGTCGGCGGCCACGACCAGCGTCGCGAAGTACGGGTGTCCCTCGGCGCCGCCGAGCCCGGCGGCGTGGGCACCCGGCCGGAGGACGAAGCGGTCGTGGAAGACGAGGCCGCGCCGGTCGCGCACGGTCAGGGCGCTCTCGAGCCGCCCGAAGGCCCATGCTTCGTCGCGCGCGACGCGGCCGGCCGCGAACGCGTCGAGCAGGACCAGTGTCGCGGCGTCCTCCAGCTCGCACTCGATCGTCTGGCGGAACACCGAGCCCGGGAACGGGATCGTGTGGTCCGGCACCCACTCGACGGCCGCCCCTCGGCCGAGCCGCAGCGCCACGGTCTGCACCGTCGCCTCGGCCGGCGCGCGGTACACCCGGGTGGCCGAGGGCGTCGTGAGCAGCGCGTGGGCCCCCGGGCCGAGGTCGGCCTCGATCGTCAGGCGGTCGCCGCCGAGCAGCCCGCCCGTCGGATTGAGGACCGAGACGACGGCGGCGGGGTCCTCGAGCGCGACCGGCGCCAGGACCTGGAGCGGTAGCGTGTAGCCGACGCGCCGCAGGACCGTGGCAGCGCCGCGGCGCTCGAACCCGAGCCGCAGCGTGCCGTCACGACCGATGCGCCGGTCATCTTCGAGCAATCTCACCGCTCGCCTCGTCGGTCGACCGCCTCGGCTCGCACGACGGGCTCGAGGAGAAGCTCCTCGCGGATCCAGGCGAGGAGTGCCGGGACCCCTTCGCCCGTCCGGAGGTTGGTGAACACGAAGGGCCGCTCGCCCCGCATCCGTCGCGTGTCGCGCTCCATCACGGCGAGGTCAGCGCCGACGTGGGGCGCGAGGTCGATCTTGTTGATCACGAGCAGGTCGGAGCGCGTGATCCCCGGCCCGCCCTTGCGCGGGATCTTGTCGCCCTCGGCGACGTCGATCACGTAGATCGTCGCGTCGACGAGCTCCGGGCTGAAGGTCGCGGCCAGATTGTCGCCACCACTCTCGATCAGGAGTAGCTCGAGATCCGGGAACGCCCGCATCAGCGCGTGGGCGGCTTCCAGGTTCACCGAGGCGTCTTCGCGGATCGCCGTGTGCGGGCACCCGCCCGTCTCCACGCCGACGACGCGCTCGGCCGGCAGGGCGCCGCGCCGGACGAGGAACTCGGCGTCCTCCTTCGTGTAGATATCGTTGGTGATCACCGCCATGTCGAGACGCTCGCGGAGGTGGCGGCAGAGCGCCTCGGTGAGCGCGGTCTTGCCGGAGCCGACGGGGCCGCCGACGCCGATCTTGAGGGGCCGCGGAATACGCGGGGTCGCGCTCATGACCTGAATAGCCTCCTGTCGAGCGCCGCGTGGCGGAGGCCCGCGAGCTCGAGACCGGGGGTGAAGCTCCACATGTCCTCGACGCGTGCGACGACCGCGTCGCCTGCGAGCCGGGCCACGAGGGGCCGGACGGCCGCGAGCACGCGCTGGCCGTCCAGCTGGCCGAGCGCGATCAGCCGGAGCCCGGCGCCCACCAGCAGCGCCGCGGTGGAATAGAGATAGGCCGCCGCCGCCCGCTCGGCGTCCGCGCCCGCGCGGCCGAGGGCGGTCCCGAGCGCCACGGCGTGGTGGCCGGGTGCCCGCCCCTCCTCCACGAGGTGCCTGAGCTCGCCCACGATCGGATCGTCACCGAGGCCCGCGGCGACGCGCAGCGTCTGGCGCCCCATCTGCCGGCTCGCCGCTCGGAACTCGGGCACGCACTTCATCGCGTCGAGCCGCTCGTCGAGGAGGACCAGCGCCGGGACCTCGCCCGCAGCGGCGCGGCGCGCCGCGTGGGCGACCGCGACGGCGTCGCACGGGCCGGCACTCCCCTCGAGGTGGGCCCGGACGAAGGCCTCGAGGCCCGCGCGCTCGCGCACGCGCCCCTCCTGCGCGTACGTCTCGAGGCCGAAGGAATGCGCGAACCCGCCCGCGGGGAAGAGCCCGTCGGCGAACTGGAGGAGGGCGAGGAACGGCGGGTCAGGCGTCATGGCGATGCCCCGCGCCGACAGGCACGAAGACGCTCTGCACGCGCTCGAAGGCGACGCCGAGCCTCCCGAGGAGCTGGTCCATCGCCGGGTCGTCGGGGACGAGCAGCCGCTCACCGTCGATCGCGAGCGTAAAATGGCGGTTGCCGACCTCGAAGGCGATGCGGAGCGCCTCCTCGCGCGAGCGCGGTGTCACGGCGAGCACCGGCTCGCGCGCCGCCTCGATGACGACGTACCAGCCGGGGCCGACGTGCAGGATGTCGCCAGGCGTGAGCACGCTCCCGGTCGGGAGCGCCAGGGCGAGCGTGCGGCCGGCCTGCGTCGTCACGCGACGGCGCCCCCAGCGGCGCTCCTCGGCCGTGAGCACGAGGGCGTCGCGCTCGAGGCGCGAGAGATCGGCGTCGTGCAGGTGAACGTGCGGGTGCGTGACGACGACCACCGGCTCCGCCATCGTCTAGAACAGGAAATACCGTTGGGCCATCGGCAGCACGCGCGCCGGCTCGCACGTGAGCCGCTCGCCGTCGGCGCGCACCTCATAGGTCTCCGGGTCCACCTCGATGCGGGGCAGGGCCGCGTTGTGGACCATGTCGCGCTTGCCGATGGTTCGGCACCGCCCCACCGCCACCGCCCGGCGCGCGAGCCTCAGGCGGGCCGGTACGCCGTCCGCGAGCGCGGCCCGCGAGACGAACGTGAGCGCCGTCGCGCCGGGCGCCCGGCCGTAGGCGCCGAACATCGGCCGGTAGAGCACGGGCTGGGGCGTCGGGATCGACGCGTTCGGGTCGCCCATCGCCGCCCACGCGAGCATCCCGCCCTTCACCACGAGCTCGGGCTTCACGCCGAAGAACGCCGGGCGCCAGAGGACGAGGTCGGCGAGCTTTCCGACCTCGAGCGAGCCGACGTGGGCGCTGAGGCCGTGAGCGATCGCCGGGTTGATCGTGTACTTGGCGACGTAGCGCTTGACGCGCAGGTTGTCGTCGCCGGGCCGCTCGCCGGCGAGCGGCCCGCGCTGGCGCTTCATCTTGTCGGCGGTCTGCCAGGTGCGGATGATGACCTCCCCGATCCGCCCCATCGCCTGCGAGTCGGACGACATCATGCTGATCGCGCCCAGGTCGTGGAGCACGTCCTCCGCCGCGATGGTCTCGGCGCGGATGCGCGACTCCGCGAACGCGAGGTCTTCCGGGATCCTCGGGTTGAGGTGATGGCAGACCATCAGCATGTCGAGGTGCTCGGCCATCGTGTTCACGGTGAACGGCATCGTCGGGTTCGTGGAGGACGGCAGGCAGTTGGGCTCCCCGCACACCCGGATGATGTCGGGCGCGTGGCCGCCGCCCGCGCCCTCGGTGTGGTAGGTGTGGATCGTCCGCCCCTTGAAGGCGCGGATCGAGTCCTCGACGAAGCCCGCCTCGTTGAGCGTGTCGGTATGGATCGCGACCTGGACGTCATGCTCGTCGGCGACCGTGAGGGCGCAGTCGATCGCCGCCGGCGTCGTGCCCCAGTCCTCGTGGAGCTTGAGCCCGATCGCGCCCGCCGCGATCTGCTCGCGCAGGGGATCGGGCGCGGAGGCGTTGCCCTTGCCGAGAAACCCGAGGTTCACCGGGAACGCCTCGGCCGCCTCGAGCATCCGGTGGATGTTCCACTCGCCGGGCGTGCACGTGGTCGCGTTGGTGCCCGTCGCGGGGCCTGTGCCGCCGCCGACCAGTGTCGTCAGCCCCGCGCTGATCGCCTCCGTGACGAGCTGCGGGCAGATGAAGTGGACGTGCGCGTCGAGGCCGCCGGCCGTGACGATCTTCCCCTCGGCCGCGATCACCTCCGTGCCGGCGCCGACCACCATCCCGGGCGACACGCCAGCCATGAGGTCGGGATTGCCGGCCTTGCCCACGCCGACGATGCGCCCGTCGCGCACGCCGAGGTCCGCCTTGACGATGCCCCAGTGGTCCACGACGACCGCGTTGGTGATCACCAGGTCGAGCGTCTGGTCGGCGCGCGTCGCGCGGGCCGCCTGGCCCATCCCGTCGCGGAGCACCTTGCCGCCGCCGAACTTCGCCTCCTCGCCGGCCGTGGTCAGGTCGCGCTCGATACGGATGAAGAGCTCGGTGTCGGCGAGCCGCACCCGGTCGCCGGTCGTGGGGCCGTAGAGGTCAGCGTATTGCCGCCGCGTCAGGCGCAGGCTCATGGCAAGGCACTCCGTACCGTCATGGCCGGAGCCACGCGGTGAGCCGGGCGAGGGCCCGCTCGCGGTCGCCGCCCTCCGTGAGGGCGTTCAGGCCGAAGACCGTCCGCGCGCCGGCGAGCTCGACGAGCGTGACCCGCTTCTCGTCGCCGGGCTCGAAGCGGACCGCGGTGCCCGCGGGCACGTTCAAGCGCATGCCGAAGGCCAGGGTGCGCTCGAAGCGCAGGGCCCGATTCACCTCGAAGAAGTGGAAGTGGGAGCCGACCTGGATCGGCCGGTCGCCCGTGTTCGCCACGGTCACCTCGACCGTCCTGCGCCCCGCGTTCGCCACGACCTCGCCGTCCGCCAGCAGGTACTCGCCGGGAATCACGTCGTGCCTCCCTCCAGGAGCTTGTAGTAGAAGGCGCTCGGCTCGAGCGCGCCACCGGCGCTCCGCGCGTAGGCGGGGATCACGCCGGCCAGAGTGTAGCCCACAGCCGCGTAGAGTCGCTCGGCGGGATCGCCTCGACGCGTGTCGAGCACGAGGGTGCTGCGGCCCCGGCGGCGCGCCTCGTCCTCGAGAGCCAGCATGAGCGCGCGACCGATCCCCCGGCGCCGGGCCTTCGTGTGCACGATGACCTTGGCGACCTCGGCACGGTGACGCCCGTTCGGCCGCGTGCAGAGGTCGAGCTGGGCCGTGCCCAGGAGCGCGCCGCCGGCGCCCCGCGCGACCACGAGCACGCGCGAGCCGTCGCGCAGGGCGGGGAGCACGGTGCTCCAGTACGCGTCCGCCTCGCCGGAGGCCAGCGGCGGCAGGAACCCGATTGACGCTCCGCTGTCCACGGCGTCCTCGAGGAGCTCCGCGAGTGGGCGCGCCAGGCGGGCGACGGCGTCGGGGCCGAGACGCTCGATGACGACGTCCATGCCGGGCTCAGCGGATCGGCTGGTGGATCGTGACGAGCTTGCTGCCGTCGGGAAACGTGCCCTCCACCTGCACCTCGTCGATCATCTCGGGCAC
>Ga0137364_10000271_pt1 | contig 19566 bp, 6 predicted proteins | sample SagtaG_10_FD_104798 | JGI IMG/M metagenome (GOLD analysis project Ga0137364, IMG submission 104798) | Vadose zone soil microbial communities from Sagehorn Ranch, Mendocino, California, USA - Sage1_L_20_16 metaG | ecosystem: Environmental > Terrestrial > Soil > Vadose zone | place: USA... | reverse complement strand
GCAAAATGACGTCGACCTGGCCTCCGACAGCCAGCACTCGCTGGCCGCCGACCTGCGCACGGAGGCGACGACGCCGAACTTCGTCTTTATCGCCCCGGACAACGCGCACAACATGCACGACGGCAACGTCGCGCAGGCGGACCGCTTTCTGCAGGATCTGTTCACCGGCAGCAATGCGAGCGGCGCGAACGGTGCCGATCCGGTGAACATCTTCGGCTCGCCGGCGTGGACCACCAGCCGGTCGATCGCTTACGTTGTCTGGGACGAGGATTCCGGCACCTTCTGGAACCAGGTGGCGGCGGTGGCGGTGGGCCCATGGGTCAACGGCCCCGGACGGGACGGTGCGCATTTCACCCACTACTCGCTGCTGCGCACCTGGGAGGCTGCCTGGGGTCTTAAGCCGGTCGGACCCGGCGACCGGGCGGCGGCGCCCATGCTGGGCGCCTTCAACCTGCGGCCCGACGCAGGCTCCGCCGGCAGGACGGCACGGCTACCGAGCGCACACCCGGAGGTCTACGCGCGGGTGGAGGTCAAGATCCCCTCCGCGGGGGCACCCGGCCGCCTGCTCTTCATGGGTGGCTCGGACGGGGCGGAATTCAGCGTCGTGATCGACGGCGCGGGTCGCCTCGCCTTCGAAAACCGAGCGGGACCGCTGCCGCTGATCACGAGCAGAGACCAGCGGGTCGGGCCGGGCTGGCACACGGTCGAGCTGCATGTCTGGGTGCGAGGTGCGAGCGGGACCTGCGAGGTCCTCTATGACGGACATCCGGTGGCGGCGCTCGGCGAACTGGCGAACTGTCCCACCGGGTCGGCGTGGATCCAGACCTACGCCTTCGGTGACGGCGTGATGCCGACCCGAAATCAGGCGCTCGCCACCAGCCCGCTATGAGACGGTCGATCGCCGCCCTGATCGCAATGGCGGCACTGCTCGCCGCCTCCTGCACCCCGCCCCCCAATCCCGACGCGGGCTCGCTCGTCAGCGGCCACGCCCTCAATTCATGGTCGGCCCTGCTCGAGGTCACGCCTGGCCATGGATCGGTCCAGATGGAGATTCTCAGGGACGCACGGCCGATCGACCTCTTCGCCGTGACCGGCGGGCAGCCGATCACCTATACCGACTACCTGTTGTGGCCGGAGCGGACCTTCGACTACGAGATCCGTGGCTATGACGCGAACGGCCGGATGATCGACACGCGGCACGTTGCCGTGGAAACTCCCGAACAGTTTGGCGATATCCCCCCTTTGTACGGCGCGGCGAGTTTCTGGAATCAGCCGATCGCTGCCGGCGCCGCCGTGGATCCAGGGTCGGTCGCCATGGTGGCCAAAGCGCTGGTGCCCTACAAATCCTCCGCGAACTTCTGGGCGGGCTCCAACACCTGGGCGAAGCCGCTCGCCTACGCGAACCCGGTCAGCGACTCCTACAAGGTGGGCTGCACCAAATACGACTGTCACACCGACGTCGCCTTCCGTATTCCGCTCTACGCCACGCCCAGCGCGGGCTCGGATCACCACCTCGTCGTGATCGACAGCGGGACCGGCCAGGAGCTCGACATGTGGCTGGCCTCGTACGACCCGGCGACGCACAGCTGGTCGGCGGGGGCACGCTACCTTAATGACCCGAACGGGTGGGGCGCCACCTGCCCGGAGAAGCAGCACTGTGGCGGCGCCGTGGCGGCGGGCTTCGCCGCCTTCGGCGGCATCGTGCGGCCGGAGGAGATCGCCCAGGGTCACATCGATCACGCCCTGTTCTTCACCACCCCCTACACGCGCCGCGACTACATCGCCTGTCCCGCGACGCACACGGATGGTAAGACGGATGATGCGGCCGCCATCCCCCAGGGCGCGCGCATCCAGCTCGACCCCGCGTTCCCGGTCGACACGCAGCCCTGGCCACGCTGGGAAAAAGTGATCGCGCACGCCTTGCAGAAATACGGCGCCTTCCTGGGCGACACGGGAGACTCGCTCTCCTTCGCCGCCGAGGCCACGCTCGACCGGGGCTACGATGCCTGGTCGATCGTCGGGGTGCCGGCCTTCGCCTCCATCGGCAACCTGCCCTGGAGCAAATTCCGCGTCCTCGCGCTCAAGCGCTGCTAGCCATATCACCTCGACGAGGCCATTTGGAGTCGAGCGCGCTGCGACCGTCCTGCTCGGTCTCCAATTTCAATGGGATCGACCTTTTCCTGCCTGATCGTCGATGCCGGCCCCCAGACGTCTCCGGCAACCCGCAGCAGAATTCCTACGTCGAGCGCTTCAACGGAACCGGGCGCGAACCGCCTATTGGCGCAGGCTTAGTGCGTCACCGGCGATCGGCTGTGGTCAATGAGCCTACGGACCAGTGCTGTAAGAAGGGCTGGGCGGACCAAGGTAGACCCACATACGAGCGGCGACATAGCGGTTATGGACACCCCATCTTCGAAAGAGCTTCTCCATATGACTTCGAACTGTCCGCGTCGACATTCCCAAACGAACGGCGATTTCCTTATCCCCCAGCCCGTCATGTACTAGGGCCATGATTTGTCCTTCACGAAGACTGAGGGTCATTCCTCGCCTTCCATGCCGAGACCGAACCATGGCTCCTAGATCCAATGGCCCAGCCCCCGCGCCGATCGGTTGATCGGATCGCAATTCGGCCCCCGACCGGATGATATCGCTCTTACACTTCCGCGGCAAGCAATCCAGGAATTTTTAGGCGAACCCTTGGCGCATCAGCACCGCTAGTGATCCAACGGATGCGGATGCGCCCTCTGGTGACTCGAATATCGAGGCTTGAAGGCCAGATGACACTAAGGGCCACAACGATGCCTACATGCATCAGCGGCACATCAGCGATCGGAAACATTTCCGAATTGACCACGTCTCAAAGTGCGCGTAGGCTCGCCCGATACAGCCCTTGGGGAGGGCTGCGGGTCGGCTTTGGGAGGGCAAGCGATGTCCCGTCGCTTTCTGCTTGTACTGGTTGGCGCTTTTGCGCTCACCTCGGGAAATCTTCCGGCGACCGCTGCGTCCAGCCCTCCTTCAGGGCAGACGGCGCACCAGCTGGCTCAGGCACCCCTTCCGGTTGGCGAATTGCCGGAGCGACGGTCCAGCATTTCGCGGACCTCACGAAATGCAAACGGCACCTATACAACAACGATCTATGGAACCCCTGTCAACTATCGAGATTCTCACGGAAAGTGGCAACCGATCGACTCGACGTTGGTCACGGCGGCACGACCCGGATACGCATGGCAAAACAAGGCGAATGGGTTCGGCGTCAGCTTCAAGAAGGTTCTCGGTCCCGACTACCTAATAGTCAACGCAAACGGCAAAGCGTTTTCGCTGAGCCTAGAAGGTGCGAGTGCGACATCCGCGGCGGCGGCGCAAGCGTCACGGATTTCCTATCAGGGGGTCTTTCCCGGCGTCGACCTTAAATATGTTGTTGATTCGGGCGCCGTTAAGGAGACCCTGGTGCTCGCGGATGCAAACGTGCCCGACCATTACCGCTTCATCCTGACACCGCCTGAGAAGACTTCGATGCAGGCGCAAAGAGCCCGCGATGGGTCCTGGCAATTCGTTAGCCCACCGCAAGACGAACCGATCTTGATTCTCCAAGCACCGTCCGCCTCCGATTTCCGCAAGGATGGCCGGGCGGTTTCCGATAGTGAGCACAACGCGTCGATTCAAGTCACACGGGAACAGGGCAAGTTTGCGATCGATCTTGCGATCGATTCGAAATGGCTGCACAGCTCGCAGCGCTCATTTCCCGTCCAACTCGACCCCACGATCAGTATCCAGCCGGATTCGCAGGACGCCTATTTCCACGGGAACGTTCCAACCGATCCCGGGTTTCATGACACTAGTGGCTACATCCACATCGGCGACAGCGACAGCCACTATGACTGGAGCGCGTTTCAGTTTAGTTTGAGCTCCATACCCGCCAATGCCAGCATCTCGAGCGCCAGCCTTGGCTTGTATTACGAGGGGCACTGCATTGCCACCACAAACCCATGCGGAGGAAGTACGCATACGATCGAAGCCCATCGGATGACCGGCGGGTGGTCGCCGGCGTCGCAGACTCAGCAGCTCGGCTATGACGCGACGGTGCTATCGAGCTTGACCATGACGCTAGACGCGAACTTCCGCTGGTTGAACTGGGACGTGACCGGCACGGCCAAGAACTGGTACTCGGGAGTGCAGCCCAACTACGGATTGCTCCTGAAGCGGAACGCTGAGGTCCTCGGAATTAGCGGCCCGGCCTTGCCCTCGAACCAATACACGGTGGATTCGAACCTCGGTCCGAAGCTGGACGTCACGTACGCGGCCGACGCCGTCAATCTGAACCAACCCACCACATTGCACTCGAACGGCGCCGACCTCAGCTGGACAACGTACTCCGGTATTAGTGGTCCCTTCCAGAAATACGAAGTTCATCGATCCGCGGTTGCGAATTTCACGCCATCGACTTCGACGCTGCTGACGACCATCGCGGATCAGTCCGTCACCTCCTTCCGAGACACGAGCGCTCGGCCGAGTGCCACCTTCTACTACAACGTGGTCGCCAACACGTCGCCATCCAACTACATCACGGTGACCCTGCCGGCAGACGGCCAGGCGACCAAGGTCCTGCAGCCGGGACCTGAAGGCAAGGACACCTATAACTACTACCTTGTTGGCTCAACGGTTTGCTCGACCTACGGTACGAGCGACCACATGACAATCGGAACCAACTCAAATCGCATTTCCCGCGCCTTTCTCAACTATCCGCTCAATGACATTCCCACTGGTGCCACAATCCAGAGCGCCACGCTGTCCTTGTGGCACTACCAGACGCTGCCGGCGGCGGACACCATTCACGCGTTTAGGCTCACCCACGACTGGGCCGAAGGGTCGAGCAATTCTGCGATCGGCGCTTGCACCGGGGACGGCGTCACGTGGTATGAGGCCAACGGCGGCGTCGCGTGGACGAACCAGGGCGGCGATTTCGCTACCGGATCCTCGGATCAATCGGCTCCGGTCAGCGTGGCCGCCAATGAGCCGCCCACCTGGAACATCTTCAACATCACGCCCATCGTTCAGCAATGGGTGAACGGGACCGCGCCGGACTACGGTGTCGCCATCAAGCTGGACAATGAGGCGCTCGTCGCCGGCAATCTAATCCGGTATTACACTGGCGACTACACCGGCTCGTCTTCGTTGCGGCCCAAGCTGACGCTGACCTATTCAGACGGCAGCCATGCCATTGCGCCAACTGTTGCCGTTTCAGCACCGGCGGCCAACGCCGTCGTCCGAGGCAGCTCCGTGGTGTTGTCGGCCGCGGCGTCGGACGATCGCCGCGTCGATAAGGTCGAGTTCTATGTGGACGGTTCCCTCGTCGGTAGCTCGACGATTGCCCCGTTCAGCTATACCTGGAACTCCGCACTGGTGGCCAACGGGAACCATACGGTCACTGCCAAGGCGTATGACGACGCGGGGAACACGACGACTTCATCAGGCGTTGGCATCACCGTCTCAAACTATCCGAGCCCGACCACCGGCATCACGGCACCGGTAGCCAACAGCAGTGTCAGTGGGACCGTCAATGTCAGCGGCACGGCCAGCGTGGCATCCGGCCTAACGGTGAGCAAGCTTGAGTTCTACTTTGACAACACCTTGTTTGCCACCGTCACCGCGCCGGCAAGCGGTGCGACCTCGACGGTTTCCTGGAATACGCTCGATTCGACGCAGCCCGCCTTCGATGGAACTCACAGTCTGACGAGCAAGGTCTATGACAGCAGCGGGCTGATCGTCACCTCGTCCGCGGTGAGCGTAGGCGTCACCAACACGACGAACACCGAATACAAGGGCACGATTACTCCTGCGACGAACGTCCCGCAGGCCGTAGTCTACGACCCGTCCCTCGGATCCAATCAGACCACCTACCCGGTCAATATCAACTTGACCAACACGAGTGCCTTCACCTGGACCAACACGAACACGTTCCTCCGATACCGGTGGTTCAGCCCCGACTCGCCGTCGGTAACTACGGACGCCGCAAATGTGTCTCTGCCGGCCAGCGTGCCTGCAGGAGGAACGACCTCAAACATCCAGGTCAACGTCGCGCCGCCGACTCTTGACTACGGGGTTAACTCTGCACTCTATACGTTGCGCGTTGATCTCTACGACGGTGCCACAGGATCTTGGTTCTCCATCAAAGGCAACCAGCCATCCGACAATCCGGTCATCGTGACCAAGGCGCTGCGCATGGCGCTGGGACTCGAGAAGTACTACCAGTACGTCGCTCAGGGTGTCGGCAGTGGAATGCAATCGTTGCTCAACGTTGCCAATGGCAATTCGATCCTGCACTGGACGCCATTTAACTCGCCCGGCCGGGGCCTGGCGACGGTCGTCGGCCTCACCTACAACAGCCTGGAGAACCATTCGGACTCGCCGGCGGGAAACAACTGGTCGCTCTCGATTTCGAGCCTTAGCCGCTTCGGCGACCCGATCGACATCCACCCCAACAACGCGGACACGATCGCGGGGCGCTCGAACCGATGGATTCAGTTCATCGACGGCGACGGCACGCCCCATCGGTTCGCCGGCCTCCAGGATTCGAACGGGATCGTCTATTGGCTCGAGCCCCCGGGGGTCCATCTCTACTTGCGCCAGTACTCAACGACCGATACCAGCAGGTGGTGGGCCTTCACCAGACCGGATCGGGTGACGTTTTTCTACAACCAGTCGGGATACCCAACATACGTGACCGATCGCTACGGAAACACGATCTCCTTTACATTAACGGCGGTCCAGCCGGGTGATGATCCTGGGGGGCCGAAGTTCCACATTACATCCGTGACCGATGCGGCTGGTCAGGGTGCTTCACCAGCTCCATACCGCTCTTTTGGCGTGACCTACTACGTGAAAGCGGATTCCGTCAAATCTCGGGTCAGGGGAAAAGTCAAGTCGATCAGCGATCACCGCGGCCATGAGGTTGATTTTTACTACTACGACGATGGCAATCTCCTGCGCTTGGTCGAGCGCGGAGGTACGAATGCTGATAGTACCTTCCTCCCCGACCGTAGCTGGGTGTTGACCTACACCACCTCCAGCGGCGGCGCGCCAAGTTGCACGACCGCTATCTGTGATGCCCCGGCGATTCCAGCTGTTGCCGACCGGATTAATCCCGATCCGAAGACATCGAATGAATCGACCCGAATATATAGCGTGCGCGATCCGAACGGGGTGGCCGACACAACACGCAATGAGACCAGATTCGACTACTACGGGCCTACGAGCAGCAACCTCGACCGGTGGAAGCTGGGCACGCTGATCGACCGGGCGGGCAATGGCACCTCGTTTGCGTGGGACAACACGGCCCAAATCGCCACCGTGACACCGCCGGCGCCGGGTGGTCAGTCCCGAGTGACCAAATATACGTATGACACCGACGGCAAGGTGACAACGATCACGAACGCCCTGAACCAGAACACAGGGCTCACCTGGAACGGTGATTTCGCATTGACCAAGGTCCAGGAGACCGGCGGCACGAGTTATGTCACGACGTACGCTGATAACGAGAACGGCTACCTGACGGATAAGACCGACCAGCTTATCAACACCACACATCTCGGCTACAACAACTTCGGCATTGACAGTAACGACATCGCGAGTCACTGGTGCACGAGTGCGATCGCGGCAGGTACGCCCTGCTACGCGCGTTCGATTGGACACGCAAGCCTGCTGACCTCGAAGACGGACCCACTTGGCATGCCCTCGGCGACCACGTACACGTGGCAATTCATCTATGACCCGACCAATACCTTTCTCAACCAGGTAAAGGACCCGTTGAACGATCCGACTTCGTATACGTACAACTCCGACGGTACAATCGCAACCGTCACCGACGCTCGGAATGACCCGCCGTCCAGATACAGCTATGACGCGAATGGGCTCGTCACCCAGGTGATCGATGCGCTAGGCGGCACGACGAAGCGTGCATTCGATGACGACGGGCGGATCCAGTGGATCCAGGATCCGAATCATTCGAGTTCTACGGGGCCAGCCGACAGCCAGTATCGCACCAAGTTCGCCTACGACAGCTTCCACCGGCTAGGTCGAGTCACGCAACCGAAGTTCCCAAGCTTCAACGTGCCCGGCGCCGTTGTGATGATAGAAACCCTAATTACTACTGATATTGGATACGACGCCAATAACAACGTAACCTCTCAAACGACGCCGTACTACACCAGTGCGGACCGCTTCGTAGCGACGACGACTTACGACGTCATGGACAGGCAATCACTGGTCACCAACCCCGACAGGGTGGCGGATACCTCCGGCGAGAGAACCAAGTATCAATACGACATCGCCGGGCGGCTCACCCAGCTGACGTTACCCATCGGCGTGCAGAATCCCGACGCCAACAATACTCACAACATCTTCTACGGCTATGACGCCCTGGACCGCGTGGCCAGCCAAACCCGCTACCACCTGCAGAATGGCACGGTCCAGACTCTGGTGACCGTTGGCTGCTACAACACTGCGGGCGATCTGACCTCCGTGACTCAGCCGCTTGCCGGTCTGACCGCTGCCACAATCAATTGTGCATCCAGCACGCTCAACTACACGACGTACTACCAATACGACTTGGATCACCGTCTGACCATCACTACTGATCCGGAGGGGCACCAGCGATCGCTGATCTACGACGCAGATAGCAACGTAACAACATCGAAAGACGCCAACACGAATCCGACGAAGTTCTCGTACGACCAGCTCAATCGCCTGACCCGGACTGATGAGCCATTCGTTGCGACTATTCCGGGCAGTCCGACCCGATTCGTAACCACCGAGATCACCTATGACGCGGTCGGGAATCGCAGCCAATTGATTCCCCCCCGGGCCTTCGACGCCGCCGGCGGCATCGCACCCTTCACCAATTTCGTCACGTCCTATCAGTACGACCAGGACAACCGCCTGGTTCGGACGGACTTGCCCGTTGATAGCACGAGCACGAATCCGAACTTCAATACCCATTACTACGTCCATCAGCAGTACGACCCCAATGGCAACATCCTGTGGACCGCGCTTCCGGATACCAATACCGACCCCAGTCTCGTGCCGGCGGCCAAGAAGACCACGATGCAGTACTACGACACCGGTGACATTTACTCGAGCCAGGACGGAACAGGCCCCAAGACTTATTTCGACTTCACGGCAGCCGGTCAGCAAGATCTGAAAGTCCCATCCGACCCCTCCGGCAATCTGGATACAGCTCACCGCATGCAGTGGGTCTACCTGCCTGACGGCCAATTGCAGCAGCGACTAGATCGCGGCAATCAATCCATCACGTACACCTACGACGCTGACAACGTGCTCAAGACGGCCAAGAACGCCGCTGGGGCCAGTGACGCGAGCGAGCTGGACACGACAGCAACCGCCGATGACATGGACCGGACCGCTCAGGTCCAGAATCAAACGCCGATCAAAACCACAAACAGCACCTACAGCTACGACCTGAACGGCAACATCACGGACAGCGTCCAGGATGCGGTCGCAGCACCGGTCGCCAAGCCTGGGCGCAACCTCCATTACGACTACGACCGTGCCAACTGGCTAAAGGACCAGTGCGCCCTGGCAACTCCGCCCACGCCTGCGAGCTGCGCCAATCCAACCGCCGCTGGCGACCAGCGGGTAGTGAACATCTTCACCGCCACCGGACTGACTCAGTCGCGGGAGCTCGACCAGGGCGGCTCTCCAACCTGGACCGCCAAGCAGACCACGACCTGGGACTACTTCGCCAACGGAAAGCTCAACCATCTCAACACCTACAACGGCAGCACATCGGCGACGAAGGTTGAATCGCATACCGTGAACTACACGTTGGATCCGACCAACACAGCCACCGCATACCTCGATGGCAATCGCACGCAGGACAGCTTCTTCGTCCTTGGCGCCAATACCTCGCTCTGCCGGACGGCATCACCGCTCTGTAACGACAACTACAAGTACGATCCGCGGGACCGCCTCGTGCAGGAGTCCAAGGACGACCACACCAACACGAGTTACTACAATCCGGCGGGCTCCTCCAACTTGGGCCTCGACCCGGCTGGGAACATCACCCAGGAACAGGTCGTAGCCGGAGGCGTCACGACGACCAAGAACTACACATACAGCGGTAGTCAGCTGCAGAAGGTCACCACGAATGGGGTCGATTCGCTGTATTGGTACAACGACGACAGCGATCTCTGGTGCGTGACAAACAGCTCCGGGACGAAGGCTAACTGCCCCATCTCCGCCCAGACGACGCCGCCATCCACGGTTCAGCAGGCGTACGCCTACGACTATCTGTTCCGTCTGCAGAACTACCGCGCCTTCAGTAACGGCCAGTTGACCGACTGCGCGAATTACAAGTATGACCCGCTGGATCGTCTGGTCTCGGAAGGAGAGACCCACGGCTCGGGCATCGCCTGCACCGATACCAAGACCACCCAGTTCACATTCGCCGGCCTGACTAACCAGATGACCGAGGAGCAGCAGAGTTCCGGCGGAAGCCTGCAGACGACCAAAGACTACGCATATGACATCTATGGTCATCGGACGACTGAATCTGTGACACCCGCCGGACAGGGCGGCACGACCTACTCGTTCGCCTATAACGTGCACGACAGCGTTTCAATGCTGCTTGATCCGAGCGGCAACACCAAGGCCTCGTACGGCTATCGCCCCTATGGTGACCTGGACACCGCCCTAACCGGTGGAGAACCGGACAAGAACAACCCATTCAATCCCTATCGCTACGCAGCGAAGCGCTTTGACAGCGGCAGTCAGACCATCGACATGGGAGCCCGTCGGTTCGCGACGGATACCTCCAAATTCCTGCAGCCGGATCAATTCAACGGCGCCCTGGCTAACCTGTCACTCGGTGCTGATGCCCTCAGCCAGAACCGCTACAGCCTCGCCGGCGGCAACCCGCTGAGTTCCATCGAGTGGGATGGGCATCGCCCGATACCCGACGGTGGCGGCATGTCCGACTCCGGTCCTGCTCCGGACTACTCCTCGATCGACCTCCAGGCGCATCGAGACGATGGCCTTAGTACCGGCACAGTCAGTTTCCAAACGAGCAGCAGCAACCAGGCCCAGAGCTGCGACTTCCAATGTTGGCTCCAGCGGGGTCGCGACGCCCTCGGCTGGGTAGGGCGCCAGGGCAGTGGGGCGCTTCAGGGGGCGAAGGAAGGCTCGATCGAGCTAGGTGAGGGGGTCTTGGCACTAGAGATTGCTCACGGCCCTGCAGATCTGCGGAACGACTTAGACAGGCTCCACCAGCTGCAGAAGGCTGTGTCCAAAATACTTCCTTCTGGTGGAATCGGCTTCAACATCGGCGGGCAAATCGAGATCGGTATCCCGCTGCCCATCGGAGGGAAATGGGCAATGGGCGCCTGGCAAGGGCAAATAAGCTTTGGGGTTTTCAACAACCAGAAAAAAGGCGAGTTGACCCCGGGAGCAGTGACAACGTCGGGAGGCTTCGCTAGAGTTACGGGAACCAACTTTGATATTGGTTTCCCCGATACAGCAGGTGTACCGTGGGGCAAAACCAGGACCGCCGTCGGCGGCTACGGCGGGCTCGGTTCCTCACTCTTCGTGACGAATGCTGCTCGCTCATCTGATTTAGCCGGCCCATTCCGGTACGCGGGCGCCTCGGGCGGCATCGGGGAACGACTCATCCAAGCCTCAGATGCCTGGGACAATACCGGGACCTGGATATTTTCCGGAGCGTTTCTGGGTCCGCCAGGCGTGGGGTATGGCGCGGCTGCCGCAAGTTATCCGACCTACACCCGTGACGGACTATATTGATAGGTGATCGGTTGCAGGCCCGAAAATAAATCAAGTCGGTTTCGCCGAGTCAAATTTGCAAGCCTCCAACTCGTTGGGCTTGCAAGCCTGAGTCTTCTACAACTCGGCTGCGGCGTTTCCGCCCAGGTTACAACAGGAGATGCCGCCCTCGAGCAACAATACAAGATCATCTGGCATCGTGACGTGCTGCGAGTCAGACAGGCGGCTGCACCGTTGGCGGCTTCGGGGACGTCGCCAGGGGTTTGTAACGTCGGAGGAAGCAAGCAAGCATGCTATGAAACTTCCGAGAAGGTCGCGTCTGATCTGCAGGCGCTCCTCAACGATCTGGACGATCTGCCGGTGCCGCCTCGGTACCGGCGTGCCGACCAAATACTCCGTATAGGGCTGAGCTTGGATGTGTCAGGATTTCGGTTGCGGAACAATGGAATAGCAAGCGGTAAGGACGCTGATTTCCAGCAGGGGAATCTCATGATTTCTCAGGGTGTCTCAAAGCTCCAGGAGGCGTACTCGGCATATCCTGCCGACTCCAGGCCGGACCCAGCGCCAGCATGACGGCGAACCTATCCGTCACGTATTCCCGGCCACGGGCAGAACAGGCGGCCGATCCGTTTCATGTTAAATGAGAAGCCGCGACAGCAGTGACGGATGCAATCGCCCTGTTCACGCTCCTCATTATCTCGAGCGTCGTCGCGACGGCAGGCGTAGCGCTCATTTGCGACTTCCGGGGGAGCGCTGCCACCTTGGCCGACAGGGTAGATCGGTTCCTGTCACGGTGGCCGGCGTGGTTTCGCGACGACAGGGGATCGTACGAGCGCACCGCGATTCGTTGGTGGGGCCTTACGTTGCTCGCCGCCGGTGCCTTGCCTATAATGAGCGTGCTTGCTGGTTTGGCCGATAAAGGACGAGCCGGCCAGGCTCACGCATTGCTGCTTCTGCCGCTTGCGGCACTTGGTGCGGTGATGTTTGCGATCGGCCGACTGAGCGCTCGGTATCGGAGAAAACAGACCACCGTGCAGGCGCCATTGACATCCGTGCTGGTGTCCTTCGTCAGCTTTGCCGTGGTCTTGTTGGCAATGATCCTGACCCGGCGCCTGGGGTACTAACTAAAGGACCATGCGTAACCTCGCACCCGTAATCGTCCTTGTGCTGCTGTGGTCCGCCCTCTTCGCCGTTGAGGTCATCAACCCGGGTGGGATCAGAAATCGCTTGGTGCCTGACCACGACAGGTTTCTGCAGCGACTACCGCCGCCAGTGCGCTTAGTGTGGTTCCTAGTTCTCCTCACGATAGCTGTCCTGTCTTTGACGTTTGCAATTTTTCAGGCCGACATGCTCCCATTTCTCGAAACACCGCTGGGACAGCTGATGGGCACCTGGCTCTTGGCTGGGCTGATTCTTGTATTTGTAACCGGCTTTACTCGCAGGAAGCATTGACGAAATGCCTATCGCAATCCGCTCAGAAGCCTAGCGGTCAGGCCCTTTCGTTTCTTGAATCGCCTGGGTTTGCTGGCGCCGCGGAGCGGTAGCAATCACAGAAGGGCCTCCGGCGCATCGCCTCCAACTGGCAGCCCGCCTTCGCCGATCTAGATTGCCGTGACTAATGGTCAAGAGGGATGAGAAGGCATATTTTTCCCTCACTTGCCGAGTCGTCCACTGTCGGCCTTTCCGCTTGGCCCAAAAGCGAGGCGCGGGATATCACCGTCTTTCAGCCGAAGACCGGTAAGCCTCACCTCATCGGAAGAGCGAAGGGCCGGACGCAGGCAGGCACAGGCCCGCTGCGCCCCTAACGACGGGAATGCGCCCCATGTGACACTACACTCAACACAACGAAACGCTTTGAGTTGCCTGGCCGTTGGGCGGCGGCAAATGGTGTCGCGGGGGCCATCTGGTACTACATTGCGCCCCGGCTCAGCACGACCCCCGACACCAATGGCGCTAAGTCGGTCCTTACGATCCAGGCTTTCGTCGTCTTCGGTGTCCTTTTCGGTCTGGCCCAGTGGTTGGTGTTGCGTCGCTACTGGCGAGTAGGGCTCGCCTGGCTCCTAATCGCGCCTTTTGCTGGGCTGGCAGCCCTGATCGTGGGCTTCTCCATCGGTTTCGTCTTTTTCTTTGCGGGGCCTGTATTGGTTTCTGGGCAAGGCGGCTGGTTCTTCGCCCTGCTAATCCTTGCGGGGTGCGGAGCAGGAGCGGTGGTCGGCAGCTTTCAGGCGACGTTCTTGCGAAACTGGCTGGAGGAGCCACTCTGGCTAGTTGTCGGGAACGCCGTGGGAGGCAGCGCAGCAGCTCTCTTGCTTGGGACGCCTTTCGCGGGCGTCATCTACGGGTTAGCGACAGGGCCGATCCTCCAGTGGCAGCGGCGTAGAGCGTAGATCATTGGACTGCCCCTGCTTGAATTTGGGCGACCTCTGGGTGCTGAAGCTGTCCCGGAATGCTTGTAGTACGTACCAGACGGCAAGCGCCGTAGGATGTGTCTGCCGGATGCTGGAGACTGAGGTAATTTCCAGCTCCGGCTAGGATCCGAGTTCCCTTAGCGCCCAACCTGCGCGCATGGCGATTTGTTTGTCGTCACCATGCAAGCGGTCGGAAAGCTGCCTCACGAGAGCAGGCGAAGCGACGCCAGGGATGCGGGCAGTCGCCACATAACTGTCGAAGTCGTCTCGATCCACGCCGCTGAGGATTCTGGCTCGAAGTCGGGGATAGTCCTCAGCACCCAAGCCAGCCTCTCGAAGCTCGCAAAGAATCTTCAGGGCAGCGTCTGATGCCGCTGGCTCGCCTTCACGGAACATAGTTACCAGCCGCTGACGGAACTGCTGGTCTTCATATTTCCGTGCGGCTTGACGTCTCCACCAGGTCACCCGCCAGCCCTGGGGATCGAATCCGGCATCGATGATGACCTGCTGCGCCAACGGATGAGAGGCGATTGGAAGTTTGTACGGCAGGGCCTCGAGGATCCAGAGGGCTCGCCGACGAACACCCGGTTCTGCGGATGCGAGGCGCTGAATCAGCGCTTCACGCAGCTCAACGCCGTCGAGTCGACGGCCGAGCCTGGCATACCATCGGAATTCGCGCCGATCCCCCGCGTCGATCACCTGCATGATGACCTTCCGAAGCCGCCGCTGATTGTCGTCGCCGATCGCTATGCTCCCAAGTCGACGAACGACAGCGGCCTTGACGTATCCGGAGCGGAAGCACCAGGGGTCCGCTTCGAGAAAAGTGATGGCTTCGTCGATGGCCTTCGCCGACCCTTTCGGTATCTCGCGTAGCGATTCGAAGAATTCAGGAGGATACATCGAGTCGAAAGCCTTATGCCAGGCTTCGAGGGCGGCAACCCATGCGGCGTATGCCGCCGGTGAGTCGTCACGGTGGGCCGCCGTCTGAACCACTTGATGGTGGCTTGCCCCGAGGAGTGCGGCTCGATGAAGCCACTCGTCCCGCTCAGCTTCCGTCTCGGTGATAGGCCGCAAAATGCCCAGCTGATCCTAGCTTGCAGATCGGCAGTTAGGTGACGACCGGATGCAGTCGAGGGAGTATCGGTCTCAAACCCTATCCACCAGCCCGTCATGTACTAGGGCCAAGATTTGTCCTTCACGAAGACTGAGGGTCATTCTCGCCTTCCATGCCGAGCCCGAACCATGGCTCCTAGATCCAATGGCCCAGCCCCCGCGCCGATCGGTTGATCGGATCTCTTGCTGCCGTTCAAGCTCAGAACGGTACAGGCATCCAGGCGTGGCTTCAGTCAGCAAACCCTGGTGCCTTTAAGACGTTCAGGTACGATCTCGGGTATCCCGTCGGCCGCATCTTGTACGCAGGAAGCGCCCAGTCTGTTGAAGGCACAACCGCCGTTGCAAGTCTGAAGGCCGACGCTTCATCACCTCTGGGTTACGATCTCTGGACAGGCTACGTTGAGCCGTGACAACTCCACACTATTCAGCTCTTGACGACTTCATCGGATCGTACTTCCATCAAGATTGGCGTTTGGACCATGCTTCCCGCGCCGATGTTGCTAGCCTTTTGGTGCGGACCCGACCCGAGTTGGCCCGTAGCGTTACCCAAGATCTTCAGGCCTTGCTTGCCGAAAATACGACTGATGAACAACTGCGCGATATCTTGCTGTGGCAATACCACCTTTCCTATGACCCTTGGCGCGATGAAATCTCCATGCGTGAATGGTTGATTGGTTTGTTTAAGGAGATTGACGAGGCCCTCGAGCGTGCTGATGAGGACTCTATAAACCAACGTCCTCTTTAAACGCCGAAAATGACCCGACGGTGAACGTGCCGCAAGGTTATGCATATTCGAAATTCATCTGGTTGCCTGTGGTCTCGTCAGATCTGCGCGCCACTTACTTCGGCGAACGTCCGCAAAGGGTGACAGACACCGGGCCGCTGACTTGAAATCCCTCTCCGCTTACGGGTAGGGCAGGGTGGGCATCTCAGCAGGACTGGACGAGCAGAACCCTGAACTGGCCCCAGGGCAGATTGCTCAGCGAGGGGCCGTCGGGCACGCCGATGGAGCTCCACACGAGCCCACCGTTCTGGTTGCCCTGGCCGGCGATCGCGATCGAGCCGCCGGTGTCGTAGATGTAGGCGCCGTAGGTTTGCAGGGCGTGCGCGATCACCTTCTGCCACTGTGGCCATGACTGCCCATCCACATTGAAGGCCGGGTCGAGCTGAATCCGAGCAGCCTCGGGGATGGCGTTGGCGTCCGCCGATGGCCCGTCGGTGTGGGTGGCGGGGCAGGCGATGAACCCGCTGCGGGTAAGCGACGCCGTGAGCGCCAGGGCATGATCGATGTGGCCCTGCTGAATCTCCTCCGGGCGCACGACGCCGCCGAAGGCCGCGAACCCGGCGGCGACCGCGGCGCCACAGTGCTGGCCCTGCGCGCAGAGCGCGCCCCAACCGTTGGCGGCGGTGAGGTATCGGCTTCCGGCCGACCAGCTGCCGCCGCTGAAGCTCGCCAGCCACATGTCCAGCTCCGCGTTCGTGTCCAGGTTGATCACGACGAGGTGATGGTCGGAGCCGGTTTCGGGCGTGGCGCCCAGCGGAATGTGGAAGCTGATCACCGTACCGCAGTCGTACATGCTGCACCCGACGGAGTAGAGCGGATCGCTGTTGTGGGAGAAGACCATGGCGCGTCCCCAGGCGGCCGTATTGGCGAAGTTCGCGCTGCCCGCGGAGCCGGCCAGCGCCGCCTGGACCATCCCCGCTGAATTGGGATCGAGCACGGGCGCCGGGCCGATCGGAAGGTTCCAGAAACTGGTGGCCGCGTAGAGGGGCGTGATCCCGCCTGGCACCGGCGCCGGCGTTGGCGCGGGTGTCGGCGTCGGAGCCGGGGTCGAGGTTGGTGTCGGTGTCGGTGCTGGCGTCGGCGCCGGGGTGGCGGAGGTTTGCACGAACGCCCCGGAACAGGTGCCGGCCGACGAGAGGCCGTTGCTTGTGATCGTGCAGGGGGCGCCATTCAGTAGCACGGAATCGGGCGTCAGCGTCGACGCGGCGTGACCGATGAAGCCGCCGAGCGCGAGGCTGAGCGCGGCGCCGGCAATCATCAGGCGCTTCACTGGAAGTACTCCCGCATCGTGGCGGTGCAGCTGCAGCCGGCGTCGCCGAGCCGCGGCAGGTTCCACGAATCCTCGATGGTACGGAGCAGGCTGTAGAGCGTCTCCTGGATGCTGGATTGGAAGCCCGTCTTGCCCAGCGGCGACATCACGATGGTTGCAACGCGACCGCCGGTCGCATCCGTGCAGCAGGCGGCGTAGGTATTCCCCTCGTCCCAGGTGATGAAGAGCGCGCCACCGTTCTTATACGCCGCCGAATTCAGGATGGCCGGCACTTGCTGCTTGAGCCAGGCATCGCCGGTGGCGATCGAGCAATCATGCATGTCGTTGCACATGTCAGGGGTTATCCAGACGAAGTTCGGCACGGTGTTATTGGCCATATCACTGCTGAGCTGCGTGAAGGGTACGACATCGGCCGCGCAGCGTGTGGCGTTGGTGCGGATGTCATTGAAGTAGATCCAGGGGTTGTGCTTCTGCATGTAGGGATAGGCATCGCCCACGAAGCAGGGCGAGGGCATTCCTTCGAGATAGGCCTTCCAGGTTTTGCCGCCGGCCTCGATCTGGTCGGCCAGGTTACTGGCTGAGACGTAGCAGGTGGTGCAGTCGCTCGTGATGCCGAAGGTGCTGCCGCCGGCGAGCGCGAGGTAGTTGGGCAGGCTTGGATGGGTGACCGCGTAGACCTGCGTGCCCAGCGCGTTACTGGTGGCCAGGCCGTTGAGGTAGGGGGCGGCCGGATTGCCGATGACGTCGGTGATCTCCTGGTTCTCCATCACGATCACGAACACGTGGCTGAAGTTCGGGAGAGCGGCCGGCGATGGCGTCGGGCTCGGCGTCGGCGCGGGTGTTGGTGTTGGCGTCGGCGTTGGCGTTGGCGTTGGTGTGGGTGTTGGTGTCGGCGTCGGTGTTGGTGTGGGCGTCGGTGCGGGCGTCGGGCTCGAGCTCGACGCCCGGAAGGTGGCGATGATCCCCTTGGTCCATGCCGAGGCCGTCAACGTTTGGGTCGCGGTGTAAGTTCCGGTGGCGCTGACGACCATGCTGCTGAGGTTCAATTCGTTACTGGGGTTGGTGTCGTCCTTGTTGATCAGCGTGAAGCCGCTGGGCGCGCCCCAGCTCTGGGTCGCCGAGCCCTGGCTGACGCCGAAGCCGGCCAGGACGATCTCGTTGGCGGCCGTGGTGGCCGCGCCGGCCTTAACTGACAGGCTGCTGACGGCCGTGGTCGCGCTGCTCGCGGATCCCGTCGTATCGAGGGTCAGCGTCGCGCCGACCTCGGCCACGGTGTACGAAACGTTGGTCGCCGCCGAGAGCGTGACGGCGCCGAACGTCGTTCCCGTGGGGGCGTTCGGATAGTAGAAGAGGTGTAATCCCGGCAGACCGCTGTCCGTCACGTCGGCGACCCGCAACCATCCCGCCGGCAGTGTGTAGCCCGTGTTGCCGTCTCCGGCCGAGGCGACCAGCAGCACGATCGTGCTACCGGCGCGGCTCGCGTTCGCCAGCGACGGCGTGAAGCTCGTCGCCATCGTGAGGAACTGCTTGTTGCTCTGCATGACCGGGAAGGTGGGCGCGGGTGTCGGTGACGGCGTGGGCGCCGGCGTCGGGCCTGGTGTTGGGGCGGGGGTGGGTGTTGGCGTCGGCGTGGGTGTTGGCGTCGGTGTGGGTGTGGGCGTTGGCGTTGGGGTCGGCGTGGGTGTTGGCGTTGGCGCCGGAGCCGGGGTTGGCGTCGGTGTCGGCGATGGCGCGGGCGCATCCGCGACGCGGAAGCTGGCGATGATGCCCTTGCTCCAGGCCGCCGGCGTAACCGGCTGGGTCACCGAGTAGATGGCGGGCAGGCTGACGACCTGGGCGCTGAGGATCGACTCGTTGCTGGTGTTCGTGTCGTCCTTGTTGACGAGGCTGAAACCGACCGGCGCGCTCCAAGTTTGCGGTGATGCGCCCTGGCTGGCGCCGAAGGCGGCAAACACGATCTCGCTCGAGGCCGCGGTGGTGGCGCCGGTGCTCACGCTCAGGCTGCCGACCGCGGTGGTCGCGCTGCTGCCATAGCCGACCTGGTCGGCTCTGAGATTGGCGCCGACTTCGGCCATGCTGTAGGAGACGTTGGTGGCGGCGGAGAGCGTGAAGACACCGAACGACGTTCCCGTGGGGGCGTTCGGATAGTAGAAGAGGTCCAATCCCGGCAGAGCGCCGTCGGTTACGTCGGCGACGCGCAG
>Ga0137364_10000264_pt1 | contig 19688 bp, 17 predicted proteins | sample SagtaG_10_FD_104798 | JGI IMG/M metagenome (GOLD analysis project Ga0137364, IMG submission 104798) | Vadose zone soil microbial communities from Sagehorn Ranch, Mendocino, California, USA - Sage1_L_20_16 metaG | ecosystem: Environmental > Terrestrial > Soil > Vadose zone | place: USA... | reverse complement strand
TCCGCCAAAGCCGGCCCCACCCGCCCCCGCCCCCCCGGCCCCCCCGGCCCGCCCGGCCCCCCTGGCTCCCCCGGCGGCGAAACCCGCCGCGGCGAAGCCGGCGCCTACAAAGCCGAAGGCAGGGACGAAGCCGCCGGTTGCCCAGAAGAAGGGAAAGGGGTGTGGCGGCAGCGCGGCGGTACTCCTCCTGGGGATCATCGGATTAGTGTACTGGGTGTTTATCTAGGGATCACGTGCACATCACCTCCGCAGGCCGCACCGACGTCGGCGTCATCCGGTCGGGGAATGAGGACAGTTACCTCATGGTCCCCGATCGCGGGGTTTTCGTGGTCGCCGACGGGATGGGTGGCCATGCGGCTGGAGAGGTGGCGAGCGAGATGGCGGTGCGCTTCGTCGCCCGCGAGCTGGATTCGTTGCGCGGGTTGTCCGATGAGCAGGTCGCCGAGCGCATGCGGGGCGCGATCCGCACGGCCAATGGGGCGATCTTCCAGCGCACGCTCACCGAGCATGACAAGCGGGGGATGGGCACCACCGTCACCGCGCTGACCCTGTTCGAGACCCGCTTCCTGATTGGCCAGGTGGGCGACAGTCGCGGCTATCTGCTGCGCGACAAGCGCCTCAGCCAGCTGACGAAGGACCACTCGTACGTGCAGGAGCAGGTCGATGCCGGCTATCTCACGCCGGAGCAGGCCCGGACCCATCCTTACAGCAACGTGATTACGCGCTGCGTCGGCGCTAATAGCGACGTGATGCCGGACATCTATGTGGGGACGGTCAAGCCGGGGGACTTGTTCCTACTGGCGTCCGACGGTCTGACGGGGATGCTGGAGGATTATCAGTTGGCGGAGCTGCTTTCGCCCGAGCGCATGCCACAGGACGAAGTGGATGCGCTGATCGCGGAAGCGAACCGGCACGGCGGGCTCGACAACATCACGGCGATCATCGTGCGTATCGATTCCGTCGAAGCGCCGACGCAGGAAAACGTCACGACGCAGCAGAGCCCCGCCCGGCCGCGCTGAGCAGACCCCTATCCTCCTCGAGGCGCGCCTTCACCTCTTCGGCGGGCCACGTCACCAACTCGACTATCGCGCGCGCCGGAATCTCCGCCGGTTCCAATACAAACACACGCAAGCGCTGGGCGGAGCGCTGCAGCTCGGCGGCGACGCGCGGCAGGCCGAGACTCTCCGCTCCCGGGATCGACACGTCGAACATGTCGGGCTTGGACGGGAAGTCGAGGAACAGCTGATCGGCGCGCAAGCCCAGTTCGCGCGTCAGCCGGTCCTCGACCCGTTCGAGCAAATCCGGATCACGCGACGGCCAGTCCGCCGTTTCGGCGGGCAAATCCGTTGCGGGAATGTCGAGTGCGCGTTTGGCCAGCCGCCGCTCGCGCAGCGCGCGGGCCAGCCCGGTCCGATCATGCTGCTGCAACTCGTGACTCAGCCCGTCGTCGGTCGCGACGGCGATGTCGTCCGGGGACATGCGGCCGCTTGCAATCGCGCGGCGCACCAGGCGCTTGAACATCGACGTCGCGCTGCGCACCGCGTGATGCCAGTACACGTTGCGATACATCTGATACTTGGCGAACAGCAGTGACTCGAGCGCCGCCAGGCCCTTGGTGTGCAGCGCGATGCCGTCCGGACCGAGCGTCAGTGACGTGAGCAGACGATCGACGTCGATCACGCCGTAGGGCACGCCACACATCGTCGCATCGCGCGACAAATAGTCGAGCTTGTCGACGTCGAGCGAACCCGCGACGAGACCGGCGAAACGGGACGTGCTCGTGCCCTGTATCAGCGGCAACAGGCGTTCGGCCGGTACGCCAAGGCGGTCGAGGGCGGCGGCGAGCGCCCCGCTGCGGAGATGACGCGCGGCGAGGCTCTCGTGGGGGGGGAGTCCTGCTTCTTCGAGCGCATGGGAAAACGGGTAATGGCCGATGTCATGCAGCAGCGCGGCGAGCTGGACGTCCAGCTCTTTGGTTACACGGCAGGCAAGATGGTATGCACCCAGCGCGTGCTCAAACCGGGTGTGCGTGGCGCCGGGGTACACGAGAAATGCGTGACCGAGCTGCCGGACGTACCGCAGACGCTGGAACGCCGGCGTATCGATGATCGCAAGCGCCTGCGGCTCGAGGCGGATGTTGTTCCAGAGCGGGTCGCGAACTACCTCAAACGACGTCGTCGAACTGCTCGAAATTCTTTTGGAACAGAGCGAGGAGCCGTTGGGCTTGCGCGTCGTAGGCCGCGGGATCCTTCCACGTGGAGCGCGGATCGAGCGCCTGATCCGGTACGCCCGGCACGTGTTGCGGCACGTCCAACCCGAACACCGGCTCTCGCCGCGTCGCTACGTTGTCCAACTCTCCCGCCAGCGCCGCCCGAATCATGGCGCGTGTGAGCTTGAGGTCCATGCGATGGCCGACGCCGTAGGCGCCGCCCGTCCAACCGGTGTTCACCAGCCAGCATTTCACCTTGTGTCGCGCGATGCGCTCGCCCAGCATCTTGGCGTACACGGTGGGACGCAAGGGCAGGAATGGCGCGCCGAAGCACGCCGAAAACGTCTCTTTCGGTTCCGTCACTCCACGTTCCGTGCCCGCCACCTTGGCGGTGTAACCGGACAGGAAATGGTACATCGCCTGCTCCGGCGTCAGCTTCGCGATCGGCGGCATCACCCCGAACGCATCGCAGGTGAGGAAGATGACGTGGTCGGGATGTCCGGCCATTCCCTCGGGGACATGGTTCGGGATGTAATGAATCGGATACGATGCCCGCGTATTCTCGGTGATGCGCTGGGAATCGAGGTCCACCGCACCGGTCTGGGGATTCACGTCGACGTTCTCCAGCACGGTCCCGAACATTTCGGTCGTGGCGTAGATCTCGGGCTCACCGGCGCGCGACAGCCGGATGACCTTGGCGTAGCAGCCACCCTCGAAGTTGAAGATGCCCTCATCCGACCACCCATGTTCGTCATCGCCGATCAACCGGCGTTCAGGATCCGCGGAAAGGGTGGTCTTGCCCGTGCCGGACAGCCCGAAGAACAGCGCGCAGTCGCCCTGTGTCCCGACGTTGGCGGAGCAGTGCATCGAGAGCACGCCCTGCAGCGGCAGCAGGTAGTTGAGGACGCTGAAGATCGATTTCTTGAGCTCGCCCGCGTAGCGCGTGCCGCCGATCAGAATCGTGCGCTGCGCGAAGCTCACGATGATGAACGTCCCCGACTTGGTTCCGTGGACCGCCGGATCGGCGTGGAACTCCGGTGCATGCAGCACCTCAAACCCCGGCGCAAAGCGCGACAGCTCGCCGTCGGCGGGGCGCAGGAACATGTTGTAGACGAAGAGGGCGTGCCAGGCGTTGGGCGTGATGAAGCGAATCGGCAGCCGGAACGCCGGATCCGCCCCAGCGTACACGTCACGGATGAAGAGCTCCTGCGTGGCGAGGTGCGCTTCCACGTCGGCCTTGAGGCGCGCGAACTTGTCGGGCGCGATCGGCTGGTTCACCTTGCCCCACCAGATCTGTGTGGTGGAGTCAGGCTCCTGCACGAGAAACTTGTCGTTGGGGCTGCGGCCGGTGTGGGGTGCAGTCACCGCCGCAAACGGTCCCCCTGACGTCACGACTCCCTCGCGCCGGCGGAGGGCGTGCTCGTACAGCTGAGACGGCGTCAGATTCCGGTGGACACGCTGCGCGGTCGAGATGCCCATGCGCTATCTGGTTGACCTCGCGTGACGGCGATGCTCCAGGGCGTCGACGGCGGCGATCACCGCCATATTCACGATGTCGGGGACTTCTGATAACCTTTGCAAGACATGGACCGGACGGTCCATCCCCACAAGGATTGGCCCGATCGCCTGGGCGTCGCCGAGCCGGGCGAGCAGCTTGTAGGCGATGTTCGCGGCGTCCAAGTCCGGGAATATCAATACGTTAGCCGGCCCGCGCAGCTTGGCGAACGGGTACACCTTGGTCAAGATGCGCTCGACCACGGCCGTATCGGCCTGCATCTCACCGTCCACCTGCAGCTCGGGCTCACGCTCGTGCAGCAGGGCCACGGCCTGCTGCACTTTCGCGGCCGCCGGATGCTTGACCGAGCCGAAATTCGAAAACGACAGCATCGCGATGCGAGGCTCGACGCCCAGCCGCTTCACGAACTTCGCGGTGGCCGTCGCGATCTCGGCGAGGGTCTGCGCGTCCGGCTCGATGTTGACCGTCGTGTCGGCGAAGAAGAACGTCTGCTGCCGGAAGATCATCATGTAGATGCCGCTGACGTGCTTGCGCCCCGGTTCGGCGCCGATCACCTCGAGGGCGGGGCGCACGGCGTCGGGGTAATCGATTTCCTCCCCGGCAACGAGTGCATCGGTGCGGCCGGCGCGCAGCATCATCAGCCCGTAGTACATCGGATTGAGCACCAGGGAGCGGGCTTCCCGCAACGTCATGCCACGCCGCTCGCGGCGTTGCCACAGCTCCTGGGCGAGTTGGTCCCGGTCGGTCGCCGTCTGCGGATTGACGAGCTCGATGTCTTCGAGCGTGAGCGACCCCTCATCGGCCTGGCGACGGATCGCATCGAGGTCGCCGAGCAGAATCGGCCGGGCGATGCCTTCGTCGGCGAGAATCCGCGAGGCCCGCAGGATGCGCGGATCGTCGCCTTCGGGGAACACGATACTGGGAGGATCCTGCTGCGCGCGCGTGATCAGGCCGCGCATCACCTGGCGCTCGGGACCGAGGCGCGCTTCCAGCTCGGCGCGATACTCCTCGACGTCGATGATCCGTCCGGCGATGCCCGAGGCGACGGCGGCCCACGCGACCGCCGGCGCCACCCAGAGCAGCACGCGAGGATCGAACGGCTTGGGGATCAGGTAGTCGGGCCCGAACTTCAGCTTGTCGCCCCCGTAGGCGCGCGTGACCGATTCCGGGACCTCTTCTTTCGCCAACGCCGCCAGCGCGCGTGTCGCCGCCATCTCCATTTCCTCGTTGATCTTCTTGGCGCGGACGTCGAGCGCGCCGCGGAAGATGAACGGGAAACCGAGCACGTTGTTGACCTGATTGGGGAAATCGGACCGGCCCGTTGCGACGATGGCATCGGGCCGCGCCTTCTTCGCTTCGTCCGGCATGATCTCCGGCGTCGGATTGGCCAGCGCGAAGATCACCGGCTTCTTGGTCATCCCCTGCAGCATGTCTCCGGTCACGATGCCGGCGACCGACAGGCCGACGAACACGTCCGCGCCCTGCAATGCATCGGCGAGTGTGCGCGCCTTCGTGTCCACCGCGAAGCGCTGCTTGAACTCGTCGAGCCCCTCGCGCCCCTGGTAGATCACACCCTTGTGATCGCACATCACGATGTTCTCACGTACGACGCCGAGCCGGACGTAATGCTCGGCCGTCGCAATCGCCGCCGCGCCGGCGCCCGCGAACACGATCTTGATGTTGGCAATGTCTTTCTTGACCACCACCAGCGCATTGAGCAGCGCCGCTCCCGAAATGATGGCCGTGCCGTGCTGGTCGTCGTGGAACACGGGAATGCCCATCGTGGCGCGCAGCTTTTGTTCGATATAAAAGCAGTCGGGCGAGCGGATGTCTTCGAGGTTGATCCCGCCGACGGTCGGCTCGAGCAGCTGGCAAAAACGGATCACGTCCTCGGGACTCTCGGAGCCGACCTCGAGGTCGAACACGTCGATGTCCGCGAACGCCTTGAACAGGATGCCTTTGCCTTCCATGACCGGCTTGCCGGCGAGCGCGCCGATGTTGCCCAGGCCGAGCACCGCAGTCCCGTTCGAGACCACCGCGACGAGGTTGCCTTTGGTGGTGTAGCGGTAGGCGTCGTCGGGGTTCTTGGCGATCTCCAGGCACGGCTCCGCCACTCCGGGGGTGTAGGCCAGGGAGAGGTCCCGCTGATCTTTGAACGGTTTGGTTGGCGTGACCTGGATCTTCCCAGGACGGCCCTGTGAGTGATAATCGAGGGCCTCCTGCCGCCGGCTGGTCAAGGACAGAAGTCCTTTATAGAGAAGGAGTTATGCTAGATCGTAGCGCGGTCAGTGTCAAGATCGAAGGGGCGCGCGACGGCGGTGCGCCGCGCGCCTCTGCGACTCAGTTTTAGAAGCTCGCCGTGACCCGTGCCATAAAGTTCCGGCCCATCCCGGGGTTGGGCGCATTGGTCTTAAGGTGGCTCAGGTAGTCTGCCCATTGTTGGTTCAATGCGTTGCGCAGCTGGAAATCGAACGCGATCGTCCTGCCCGAGCTCGCGGGCGCTGTGAAGCCTGCTCCCAGGTTCAGCAGCGAATATGACGCCGGGCGATACCCTGCGCCGTTGAACGCGCTCGCGAAAAACGTAACCTCCGCCGGATTGAGGCGCGTCTGCCTTGCGTTGGTTTCCCCGCCGATGGAGACGTAGGGTTCCAACAGCGCGCCGATTTTGTGACCCTCCAGCCGTGCCAGATAGGTCGCGCGGAAGGGCGGCATCGCAGGCAAGGATTCCCGCGTGGACGTGTTCTTGCCGCGGACATAGTCCGCCGTTCCTTGCAGATGCAGATACTCCGTCGGGTGGTATTCGAGCTGTGTCTCAAACCCGGCAAGAACCGCGTCCCCCTGGGTCACGTTGAAAATCGCCAGGCCGCTCGCGCTGTCCGTTTGTCCTGTCGGGACCGTGTAGATGAAATCGTGAATCGAGTTGACGAAACCGCCAAATTCGGCGACGGCCGAGCCGCTCTGGATGCGCAGGCTCAGGTCGGTGTTGAACGACGTTTCCGTTTTCAGATTGGGGTTGCCGCGTTCGAACGTGGCCGTCGCCTCGTGTGGCCCATTGGCGAACAGATCGAACCCGGATGGGGCACGGAAGCCGCGTCCGAGGTTGAGGACGAGGGCGACCGGCTCACTCACGTGATACAACAGCCCCGCATTCCCGGTGACCGAATTCCACTTGAGGTTTGCCGCTCCATTCCCGAGGGTCGTGTCCGCATCGGCGCCGAGATGGCGGTAATCGTAGCGTGCGCCGAACGACAGATTCCAGCGGCCCGCGTCCGCTTGCTCGAACGCATACAGGGCCGCGCCCCCTGTCGTCGAATTCGGCATCAGATGTTCTTCACCAAAGTTGTCGTTCGTGGCGTACTCGCCGGATGCCCCGAGGACGCCGTTCAGAGCCCCCAGGGAATGATGCAGGTGCGCTTCCGTCGTGTACGTTTTTTCTCGCATTCCGAACGCCGCGGTCGTCGTCGTGGCGTCATCGTATTCCGATCGCCGGTTGGTCTCGTACCCAGCGGTCCATTCCAGGCGCGAAGCCCCGAGCCCTGCCGACATGTCGAGGTGGACTCGGTCGTCATCGGTGCGGGCGTAGCCGGTGAAGGCGGAGTCTGAGTCCGTCAGCTGCAGCCGGTCGCGGCGCAGGGTGTAACGACCGACGAGAGAACCCCATGAAGTGTGGTATCCCACGCTGCCGCTGCCACCGACGTTGTGATAGCCGCTATTCCACAACACATACGCAGGTGTGTGGACGTCTTGGGCGGTCCGCCCGGTGGCCGATGCGCGAAAGCCCCAACTCCCGCTCGCACCTTCGAAGGTTCCGGAGCCGTCCGGTTGCCGGTTGTTGCTGCCAAACCCTGCCGTCACGTTCCCTTGTGCGAACGGCGTGCGGCCGATGGCATCGGGCAGGTCCGCCTCGATGATGTTGACCACCCCGCCCAGGGCATCGCTCCCGTACAAAACGCTCGCCGGACCACGGATAACCTCGATGCGGGACGCCGCCGCGGGCTCGACGCTGGAGAAATGGTCGTCGCCCCACTGATTGTGCTCAAGGCGCTGGCCATCATCCACCACGAGCACTCGCGTGTTCGTCAAACCGCGAATCACCGGCTTCCCGGTGGACGCGCCACTGCTGTTGGTCCGTACGCCGGGCATGTCTGCCAAGGCATCACCCAACGTGTTGGGGCGGAGTTTGAGCAACTCGTCGGGCGCAGCGATCGCGACCGGCTGTGGTGAGTTCAACGCCGACGTCGCCTCGGCCGAGGCCGACACCTGCACCGGCGCGAGTTCGATAATCGACGTCTTGAGCGCGAGATCCATGGTGACGTCCGCATCGCCGACCGTGATTTTCCGCACTTCCGGCCGGTAACCGATCATCGAGAATACGAGCGTGTACGTTCCGCGCGGTATCTGAGTGAGGCTGTACCGTCCATCGGCGGTCGTTTTGGTGGAGCGCCTTCCTTCGACGAGACGAATAACGACCTCCGGGATCGGCTTGCCGTCGGAGTCTGTCACGCGACCGGAAACCGTAGAGAGGTCGGCATCTCTCGTGATCGCCTTCGCCGGGCGAACAACGGCAGTCAGGATCAGAAACATCGCCGCAGTGCGGCGTATGAGCGCGTATGACATCGCTTGCTCTCCGTAGTTCAGGAAGTTCAAGACGCGATACGCACCGAACGCCATGCGTCCGTTACGAGCGTGCGATATCGACGTCCAGGATGGTCGCGCCGTGCGGCGCGAGTTCAGCTAGGAGAGCGACGGAGGTGCGCGGGACTGTGGAAGACGGGTGTTCGGCCGGAACGATGTTGCGGCGAGTTCCAAAACGAGGCGTTGCGCAACGACACGCGGTGCCGGAGCAACGGGCGCATACCCGCCCAACGCTGGAGCGTTGATCGAGCGGCACAAGCCGCAGTCTGCGGGATGAACCCGGGGACAGCCCTTGGTGCCTTGCGATTCAACGTGCTGCCGAACGGATGCGTCCTGGGCATGCAACTGCGCATCGGCGATCGATGCCGTGACCGGCACCAACACCTGCAGGGTCGCAATGCACAGCGACGCGATGCGCGCCCGATAAGACATGGCGGGTATAGTACATCCGAGCGCTGTGAGAAGTCCAATCGAAGGCGCGTCCGCGGCGCGTCAGGGCCGTTCCTCCCTGCCGGGGGATCAAGCATCCAACGTCCTGTTACCATCAGCAACGCCCCTACGGAGCTGCAATGGCATCGATTGCGCGGATAACAATTCCGGCGGTATTGGCCTGCCTGTTGGCGAGCGCATGTGCCAGCGACTCGTCAGGGCCGGGCACGCTGCCGTCCTGCGGGACGCAGGGGACACAACTGACGCTGGCCGTCGCCGCATTCACCTCCATCGATCCTGCTACGGACTCCGGCTGCGTGACGTTTGCCGCCAACACGTCGCCCGACACGGTCGAGTATCTCGTGCTGCCGTGGTCGGCCGGCGGCAATCCGGGGTCGTCGGCACCGTTCGCGCTGGAGTCGGCCACCCCGCTCGCCTCGATCACGGCGCCGCGTTTTGCGTTGCGCGCCGGCAATCGCGGGGCGACGCCCGCGGCGTTCGACCGGTTCCTGCGGCACATCGCCCGGACGCGTAATTACACGCAGCTCGCGCGCGGCGGCGCTCGCCGGTAGTGCCGGACCGCAGTGGGCCGGCTCCGGCGCCTATGTGCGTGCGCTGCAGCGCCCCGGCGCCGCGGCGTTTACACTGCGTTTCAGTAACGGCAGCGGGTCCGCCGTCTCAGCCGCGCTCGTCCCGCGACTGAACATCGTCCGAATCCGGTAGCGCTAGCGGGGCGGCGGCGGCGTGATCGTCGCCGGCGTGTGGTACAGCACCTGCGCCGTGTTGCGGTCGCGAATGGTCGGGGTGTCGGTGGCGGGCGTGCCGTACATCAAGTCGGTCGTGGCGGGGCTGTGCCCGAGAATGCCCAGCGTGTGACCCAGCTCGTGAGTCGCCACGCGACGCATGCACGCCGCGATTTGCGCGGTGGTGAATCCCAGGCGAACGCGCAACTGCACCCGGATCGGATCAGTCATCGCGTGCGTCGAATCGATGACGTAGGTGGTCACGCCATCGCACGCACCCAGAGCGCCGGCGGTGTCCGGGGGAACGTCCGGGGGGACGCTGTCCTGCCAGCGCACAATGACGTCCGCGAGGTTCGAATCAGCGACGAACACTCCCTTGAACTCGCCGTACAGGAACTGGCTCTCCCAGACGCTCAAACCCCGGCGGAGCAGCGCGGGCATCGTGCCGCGCGTGTCCGCGAAATAGCGCACCGGGATGCGGTCGGGCGGCCAGTGGAACGTCTCGCCGGCGAGATCCGCGAGATAGCGCGGCGTCCGGTTCGGCGCTGCCAGGTCCTCACAGCCGAGCAGCCCCATGGCGATCACGAGTGCGAGCGTCGCTTTCAACGGCCGAGTAACCTCCCACTCACTGAAATGGCGATGCGATGCACCGGTCGCGGTCGGTTGAATCCGACGCTGCGCAGCGCCGGCGTGAGGAAGCGGTGGACGTCATACTGCAGCGCAACTTCGATCCCGTGGCGTTCGCCAAAGGAAGGCGCGTACGTCGTGGCGAGTGAGACGAGTGGCAGAATCCCGCCGCCACCCCGTTGAAACACGCCCAGGTCACTCCCCGAGTAAACCAGACCGCCGATTCCGAGCCGCGCGCCGATGTTGGTGGCAAGGTCGCGACGCAGCCCGATCGTAAAGGCAACCGCGGTGACGGATCCGGCATCGAGGTCACTGCCGCTCTCGTGGCGCTTCAGCTTGGACGACGACAGGTCGAGCGTCGCGTCCCCGATCCACGGTCCTTTGAACTCGTCGCGCAGGCCAAGCTGCAAGGTCGGCGCGAGCGCCGGGTGGAGATCGATCGGCACGACGAGCGAGTCGCGGACCAGCGCAGTGCTGTAGCGGCCGCCGAGGGAGAAGCGGAGGGAGACCTGAGCGGTTAGGCGGTTGAGCGGTTGCGCGGTTAGAGCAGCAATTCCAAGCGCCCAACCGCCCAACCGCCAAACCGCCCGCCTCACGGAGCCACCGCCGTGTCACCCACGCCGAGCTTGCGGAGTACCGCTGCACCGACGAGCAACAGGCCGTACATGCAGACGACCAAGGGCCCGGTCGGCAGATCCTTCGTGTACGAAAGCCACAGCCCGAGAATCGACGCGAGTGCCCCGGAGCTCCACGCGATGATCGTGAGCTGCCGTTTGTCGGCCGTGAAGAGATTGGCGATTACGGCGGGCACGACGAGGAAACTGAACACCATCAAGACTCCGGCAATAGGAACCGCCAACGTGATCACGACACCAAAGGACAGATAGAAAAGGAAGTCCCAGAGCCGGATTTTCCACCCCTCCGCCTCCGCCTGCTCAGGATGGAAGGAAATCGTGAGAAAGCGGCGTCGCAGCGCGAACTGGAACACGCCGAGCGCCGCGTAGGCAATCGCCAGCCTCACGATCGTCGGCCAGGTGACCCACAACAAGCTCCCGACCAGCGTCTTTTCGACCGCCTCGCCGCCGCCGGGCACCTTGTTCGCCACCAGGACGGCTGCGGCCGATGCGACCACGTACACGATCCCGATGAACGCTTCCTGCGGCACTCGGCCCTTGCCGGTGCCGCCGTGTCCCGACGTCCGCGTCAGGGCGAACAAGAACGCGCCGATCGCCGTCGCCAGCAGGGCAAAGACATAGGTCGTCGGCGACTCGGGCGCCACCTGGAACAGCAGCGCCGACAGGCTGCCCAGGGCGGCCATCTGCGCGAGCGACAGGTCGACGAAAATTACCTCGCGGGCGATCACATGCAGCCCCAGGTAGGACAGCATTGCCACCAGAATCATGCACGCCATGAACGGTGGCAACATCAGCTGAAAACCGCTCACGGAACCTCCTGCGTGCCAAACGCCCCGGCGAGCTGGGAAATCCACAGATTCATGAGATCGAAATAGGTGTTCACGCCTGCCGAGCCGCCGGTGTTGGACGGCACGATGACCGCCTTGGCGCCGGTGCGCTGCGCAACTTCCATCACCTGGCTGTGATCGTAGTAGTTGGTGGACAACAGCACCTGGATGTGCCGGTCGCGCATCGCGGTGATGATCTCCTGCACGTGCCGCGGCGTCGGCGGAATGCCAGGCTTCGGCTCGATGTAATCGAAGCAGGTGACCTGGAACTCGCGCGAGAAATAGTCCCACTCCTTGTGATAGCAGGCGACCAATTTCCCGCGGAACGGCATCCCCTGCTTGAGCCAGCCCCCCAGCCGGTTCATCAACGGAGCGCCTTGATACTGCTGTTGGCCGAGGAAGGTGAACAATTTGCCCTGCCGATCGAGATCGGCGAGCGTGTTGCCCCCGAGCAACTTCACCAGTTCGTTGCCGAACAGGGCGCGATACATCCGGTCCTCGAAATCATTCTCGCGCGTGGTGAAGTAGTCGGCATCCTGCGGCGCCACGCGCTTCAAGCCGCGCAGGATGTTTCGCGCGATCAGGACCGCGTTGAGGGGATCGGTCCAGATGTGCGGATTGCCGAAGACATGAATGTCCCCCTGCGAGCGCGACAGGCTCGCCGGAACATCGAGCAGTGGGAGCCCCTGATACGCCGCGACATATCCTGGTCCACCTTCGGTGATCTTGGGGTTGTTGGCCTTATCGAGCAGCGCGGGCACCCAAAGCTCCAGGTCGAGCCCGGTCGTGACGAACAAATCCGCCTGCGCGAGCGTCGGCACAAAACTCGGCTTGGGCTGGACGTAGTGCGGATTCTCGTCGCCCACCGCGATCGAGCTGACACGGCCGCGCTCGCCCACGATTTCTGTCGCGATGGCGGCATACGTCGTCAGTGAGGTGACAACCTTCACCGGCGCCGCCGGGGGTACGGGTTGGCCTGGTCCGGTGACGGCAAATAGCAAAGCAATGATCGTGAGCATGTCAGTACGTCTCGTGTTTATGGGGTCCAATGGCCCAGACCGCCTGAAGGGCGATCTGGTGATCCGCGGGAGCATTCGCGATCCGCTGCCATTGGTATTGGGCGCGGAGGAAAACCCACTCACTCTGCCACAACGTGAGCGAGGGGACGATCTGTCTGGTGATCACACCAAAATCGGGCGACTCGACGTAATCGTAGCGGGCGCCAAGAATGAAGCGCTGATTCAGTTTGTACGTCGAGCTGACGTACCCGCCCAGGCGCGTCGGCCCGGTGCCTGCCACTTCCTTCTTGAGCGCGAGTAGCTCGCCACGCAGGGTCCATTCGTGGTACATCGCTCGGAGCGGCGGCCGCCACGTGAGCCGGAACTCGAGCCCGCCGATTTTCGTGCGCAGCGCCGAGTCAGGATCGGTGCCGTACAGCGCGGTGCCGCCGATCTGCATGTAGGTCGAATGGTTGAGCTGCCAAAAGTTCAGCAGATGCACCAGATACGTAGGCCTACCGCTATTCCCGAACAGCTCCGAGTCGCTCGCGCTGCGCGTGACCTGCGCGGTGAGCTCGTGCGTCCCCAAACCGCCAAACGCGCGGTACAGGGAGATGCCTGTGCCGGACAGGCCATCCTCGCCCAGGAAAGTGGTGATCGCGAGCGGGTACTCCGTCTCGGGCACTGCATGCAAGTGCCAGCGATTGAGCTCGCCGAATTGCTGGCGGTACTTGCCGAAGTCGAGTCGCAGGTGTCCGGGCAGACCGGTCCAGTACGCATAGCCTTCTTCGACGCTCACATGTCCACCCTCGAGACTGACGAAGATCTTTGTGTGCGAGTACGGATCGAGCGCCGATTGAAAGCCGATCTCGAATTCTCTGGGATCGAAGTTGTCGCCCTGCACGCCGCGCCCGGTGGCGTAGCCGCGGATGTCGCCGGTGACGCCGATCTCCGGATTGAGCTGCGCCTGATTGCGCTCTCGTCCCATCGCCTGCGACAGCGTATCGCCCTGCGTCGTGTCCCGGCCACCGCCTCCGGCAGCCTGGCTCGCGGCCGCGCGCAGCGCGGCAAGATCGTCACCGACCGGCGTGGGAGCCGATGGTTTGCGTCCCTGTGCCGCAAGCAGGCTGTCGACCTTCGCGCGCAGCTGCCGCAGCTGGGCGGCGAGCGAGTCAAGCTGGCGCTGGTTGGGTTGCTGAGCGGCTACCTGTGTTGTCAGACACGCGACAGCGAGCAGCGTCGCGCACCATGTGCGTATCATCGTTGATGTCCTCTCCCGTGAGTACCAAGTGCCGGCCCCGCGGCGTGCGGAGCGCGTGCGGTCGTCAGGAGAGGGCGGTCGGAGGCGCTCGGGCGGGGGCGGTGAGTCGAACGGTGGCCGCGACGGTAACCAGCGGCTGGAGGATCGGCGTAAAACGGACCGTCGTCGCGGGGGTAGCGATGGTGAACGTCTGCGGCGTGATGACCCGCGCGCCTGCATAGTGGCACAAGGCGCAACGCAGCTCGTCGTGCAGGATCGCGCAGCGTGCGTCGTGACTCGCTTCAAACCCGGCCGGCGCGAACAACACGTCGCGCGCGTGCGCCAACGTGATCGCACCGCCGCCGAGTACTTGAATGGCAAGTAAGACGCCAACTGAGATCCGTCGCAGCATGGTCTCCTTCATACGCCGGCGGGTGCCCTGGTGTTGCCGCGCGCATAGGCGCGCAGCCGTCGCAGCATCCGCCGGTCGTGGCGGAGCGGGTCATCCCGCTTCGGTGTCTCGATAATCTTAACGACCCGCATCAGGGCCGGATCGCGCATGATGTGCCGAAACGGTGCGGGTCCGATGCGCCCCTCGGCGATCCATTCGTGGCGGTCGACGCGAGACCCACGCACGGCGCGGGAGTCGTTGAGATGTAAGCACTTAAGCAAATCGAACCCTACCTCGCGGTCGAACTCCTCCCACACCGATTCCACCCTGTTCAGGTCGTAGCCGACCGCATGCAGATGCGCCGTGTCGAGACAGAACCCCACGCGCGACCGCACCGTGGCCGGTAGCGCATTGCGCAGATCGCGCAGCTCTTCAAACCGCGCGCCCAACGCCGTGCCCGAACCGGCCGTGCCTTCGATCCAGACCTCGACGTCGCCGGGCACCGCCGTGAGGCATTCCGCGTAGCCCCGCGCATTGCGTTCAAGCCCGGCGCCCTTGTCGTCCATGTAGTTCCCCGGATGCGAGACAACCGCGCGTAACCCCAGCGCCGTGGAGCGCTGCAGCTCTTTGCGAAAGCTCTCGATGCTGCGGGCGCGCAGCACCGCGTCGGGCGACGCGAGGTTGATGAGATAGCTGTCATGTGCTACCACCACCTCCAGCCCGTGCCGCGTGACTTCACTCTTGAACCGTGCCACGGTGTCCGCTGCGATCTCGCGCTCGCGCCACTGATTCGGCGTCTTGGTGAAGAGCTGGATCGCCGTGGCGCGGAGCGCCGAGCCGCGTTGCGGCGCGGCGGCAACGCCGCCCTGGCTGGAGACGTGCGCGCCCAGCATCAGCGCTCTTCGGTAAACGCGAGCCGCGAGATCAACGGCACGAAGCGGACACCGCCGGCGAGCTGCTGCAGCAGTCCTGCTCCGCTCCGAGGCCGTTCCAAGATGACCAGCTCTTGCGACGCGAGGTCACCGACGGGGATGACGAGCCGGGCCCCCGGCGCCAGCTGCGTCGTCAGCGGCTCGGGGATGCGGGGCGCCGCCGCCGCGACGATGATGCCGTCGAAGGGCGCTTGCTCCGGCCATCCCGCCGCCCCATCTCCCAACCGCGTTTCGATGTTCGTCAGCCCGAGGCGCCGGAACCGCTCTTCGGCCTCGACGAGCAGATCGGGCAGCCGCTCGATGGTAAACACCTTCCCGCTGCCGCACAGATACGCGAGAATCGCGGTCTGATAGCCCGAGCCGGTGCCGATTTCGAGAATCCGGGCGTTGCGCCGGGGCGCCAGCCGTTCGGTCATGAGGGCGACGACGTAGGGCTGGGAGATCGTTTGGCCGCTGCCGATAGGTAGCGGGGCGTCGCTATAAGCGTCCGCCGCTAAATGAGGAGGCAGAAACCATTCGCGAGGCGCCCAGCGCATCGCCGCCAGCACCCGCTGATCCCGCACCCCGCGCCCGGCGAGCTGCCGCATCACCATGCGGGTGCGGGGTCCACGGGTTTCTGGCGCGGGATGTGCTTGCCGGGTCATGCGTGAAACTATAGCTTGGCCCCGCCCTCAGCGCGGGAGGCGCTCTGCCGGAGTCGGTTCGTCATCGCATACTCCTCCTTGGGAATCCGACGAGCCGCCCGGAAGGTCTCGAGCGCGTCCTCGTGCGCGGCGGCTTTCAGGTCACCGAAGCACAGGCCGCCAGTCCCCCCGATCTCCTGCTCTACACGCCCGACCCCACTGTGGCGAGTGTCGCGGAGGAGGTGCGCGCGTTGGTACGCGACCCCGCCTACGGCGGTGCGCCGGTATTCGTCCTGCTCGGCGCCGGGAAGCTCAACGCCGCCACCGAAGCGCTGCTCGCGGGCGCCCGCGACGCGCTCGTGGCGCCGATTCATCTCCCCGAGCTGCGCGCCCGCCTCGACGTCCATATCCGCACGCGCGCCGACACCCGCGACGCGCAGGAAGCGCTGCGCGCCAGGGACCTCTTGTTCGACATCTTCCAGGAAGTGTCCTCGGCGCTGCGCCCCGACGAGATCTTCCAGACGCTGGTGCGCCGGGTCGGGCAGGCGTTCGGGCTGTCGCACTGCTCGTTTGTCCTGACGGCGCCGGGGGACGACAAGGGCAGGGTCGTGGCGGTATACGAGAACCCCGCGATCCGCGACCTGCGGGTCGACCTCGGCCGCTATCCCGAGATTCAGGAGGCGATCCGCACCGAGCGCCCGGTGGTGATCCAGAACGTGCACGACCATCCGCTGTTCGCCACGATCCGCCAGCACTGGAATCAGCAGCAGATCGAAGTAAACGTGCAGGCCGCCGTGGCACTCCCGGTCTTCGTGCAGGGCAGGGCGGCGGGCGTGTTCTTTCTCCGCACGGAGCGAGGGGATCCGCAGCTCCGCTCGGCGGATGTCGCGTTCGCCAACACGATCGCGCAGGCCGCGGCACGGGTGCTCGAGAACGAGGAACGGCGGTCGGCGATCTACCGGCGCCAGATCAGCGCCGGCACCACCGACGAGCTGACGGGATGCGCGTCCCTCGATGCGCTTGATCGCCGGCTGCGCGATGAGTTCGAGCGCGCGCGGCGCTACTCGCTGCATTTCTCGCTCGTGCTGATCGACATCGATCAACTGCGCGACATCAACGACCGGCTGGGCCACGCCGCCGGCGACCGCGTGCTCGGCGAGATCGGCGCAATTTTGCAAAGGGAGATCCGCGCGCCCGATTTCGTGGCGCGCTACGGCGGCGACGAGTTCGCCTGTGTGCTGCCCGAGACCGACGGCCCCGGCGGCCGTCATTTCGTCGAGCGCCTGCGGCAGGTGTTCGCCCGCCACACGTTTGCCGACCTCGGCCCGGCCAAGCCGCCGGGGATCTCCGCCGGTGTGATCGCGTACCCGCACAGCGAAGCGTTGCGGCCTGAGGACCTGTTTACACTGGCCGAGGGCGCGCTGCAGAAGGCGAAAAGCGGCGCTCCCGACCGCATCGCCGTGGTGGGAGAGAGTTAGTCGAGCGTCTTCTGGAAGCGGCGGACCGAGAGGCCGATGAGGACCGTCGCAAAGAGCGCGAGAATCGCCATCTCCTGCCACAACTCCGTCACGCCGACGCCTTTCAGCAGAATGCCGCGCAGCACCTTGAGAAAATGGGTGAGCGGCAGGAACGCGCCGATCCACTGAAACACGGCCGGCATCGCCTGGCGTGGGAACATGAATCCCGACAGCAGAATGTTGGGCAGGACAAAGAAGAAACTCGCCTGCATCGCCTGCTGCTGCGTCCGGACCAGCGTCGACACGAACAGGCCGAGCGCCAGGCTCGCCACGATGAAGATGAAGGCGATGGCGTAAAGCAGCAGCACATTGCCTGTGAGCGGCACATCGAACACGAACCTGCCGAGTAACAGGACCGTCGTCATCTGGACGAGGCCGACCCCGACATAGGGGGCGATCTTGCCCAGCATCAACTCGGTCTTGGTGATCGGCGTGACGATCAGCTGTTCCAGCGTGCCGCGTTCGCGCTCGCGCACGATCGCCATCGCCGTCACCAGCACCAGCGTGATCGTGAGGATGACACCGACCAGCCCCGGGACGATGTAGTTGGGGCTGCGCAGCCCCGGGTTGTAGCGCGGCCGAATGCGCGTCTCGAGGGGGAGCTGGCTCGTGTGCGCGGCCGCCGCCAGAATCGCCAGGTTGCGCACCTGCGCGACGCCCGCGGCGGCGGCCAGCGCCGCCTGCGAGGACAGCGGATCCGACGCATCCACGATCACCTGGATCGTCGCCGTCGTGCCGCGCGCGAGATCGCGCGGAAAGTCATGCGGGATCGCGATGCCGGCCTGCGCGTCGCCCCGGGCGATCCAGGCGTCGAGCGCCTCGCGTCCGTCGACCTGAGCGACGATGCGGAAGTTGCCCGTGTTCTGGAACGCCGCGATGGCGTCGCGGCTCGTCGGCGTCCGCGATTCGTCCAGCACCACCGTCGGGATGTGGCGCACATCGGTCTGAATCGCGAAGCCGAACAGCAGCAGCTGAATGATCGGGACCCCGACCATGATGCCCAGCGTCAGGCGATCCCGCCGCATCTGGATGAATTCCTTCCGGAACATCGGGCCGAAGCGCTTCATGCCTCCTGCTCCTGCTCGTCCCGCTGCTGGAGGATGATGAACGCGTCCTCCAGGTCCTTGCCGCCCACCTGCTTCGCAACCTCATCCGGCGTTCCCAGCGCGATAAGGTGCCCCTGGCTGAGCAGGGCGATGCGGCCACAGCGTCCGGCCTCATCCATATAGTGCGTCGTGACGATCACCGTGGTGCCCTGCGCGGCCAGCGTCTTGATGGTGCTCCAGAATCCGCGCCGCGCCGCGGGATCGACCCCGGCCGTCGGCTCGTCGAGAAACAGCACGGCGGGGCCGTGCATCAGCGCACACGCGAGGGCCAGCCGCTGCTTCCAGCCGCCCGACAGCGTCCCGGCGAGTTGATTCAGGCGGCGCTCCAGCCCGAGAAAAGCGACGACCTCCGCGACGCGCCCGTGGCGGCCGGCGCCCTTGAGACCGTAGATGCCGCCGTAGAAATCCATGTTCTCGGCGACGGTGAGGTCTTCGTAGAGCCCGAAGCGCTGCGACATGTAGCCGATCCGCTCTTTGATCAGATCAGGCGATTCCCGCACATCGACGCCCGCGACGACCGCGGTGCCCTCCGACGGCGCGAGCAGGCCGCACAACATGCGGATCGTGGTCGTCTTGCCCGAGCCGTTGGGGCCCAGCAGTCCGAAGACTTCCCCCTTGGCGATGGTGAGATTCAGGTCGCGCACGGCAACGATCGGGCCGAAGCGGCGGGTGAGGTGACGAATGTCTACGGCGACGTCGTTCACGGCAGCAGCGGAATTTCCACCCGCACCGGCATCCCCGCCTTGAGCCGGCCACCGGCACCGTCGGTCGTGACCTTGATGCCGAACACGAGATCGGCGCGCTCGCGCTCGGTGAGCGCCGCCCGCGGCGTGAATTCCGCACGCGGGGCGATCTCGCTGATGTGCCCCGCGAATGACGTGTCGGGGTAGCCGTCCACGCGAATGCGAACGTCCTGGCCGCTCGTGAGGCGCGCGATGAACCGCTCGCCGACGTAGGCGCGAATCCAGGGACTGTGTATCAGGCCGACGGACACGACCGGCACGCCGGCGTTGATGGCCTCCCCGCGCTCGGCGAACCGCGTCAGCACGATCCCATCGGCGGGGGACAGGACGACCAGCTGGTCACGAATTGACTCGGTCACCGCGGTGGCGGCACGCGCCGCCTGCGATTCGCGCACGCTGGCCCGCACGGCCTGCAGGCGTGCGACGGCCGCCGCCGCAGCCGATTGCAGCCGCTCCAGCTCCTGGGGGGAAGCGATGCCCTGCTGGCGCAGGATTCGCGCCCGGGCCAGATCGTTGG
>Ga0137364_10000254_pt1 | contig 19855 bp, 20 predicted proteins | sample SagtaG_10_FD_104798 | JGI IMG/M metagenome (GOLD analysis project Ga0137364, IMG submission 104798) | Vadose zone soil microbial communities from Sagehorn Ranch, Mendocino, California, USA - Sage1_L_20_16 metaG | ecosystem: Environmental > Terrestrial > Soil > Vadose zone | place: USA... | reverse complement strand
TCGACATCGTCGCCTTCGCGCTTGGTCGAGCCGAACCCGATCGCGGCACGCTGCGCGTCCGATGCGCCGGCGTTGGTGGTCATGATCAGGATCACGTTGCGGAAGTCGACCTGCTTGCCGTTATGATCGGTGAGCTTGCCGTGATCCATGATCTGCAGCAGCACGTTGAACAGATCCGGATGCGCCTTCTCGACCTCATCGAGCAGCAGAACGCAATGCGGATGCTGGTCGACGCCGTCGGTGAGCAATCCGCCCTGATCGAAGCCCACATAGCCGGGCGGCGCCCCGATCAGCCGTGAGACGGTGTGACGCTCCATGTACTCCGACATGTCGAAGCGGATCATCTCGACGCCCATAGCGGTGGCAAGCTGCTTTGCCACCTCGGTCTTGCCGACGCCGGTGGGACCCGAGAAGAGATAGCAGCCGATCGGCTTTTCCGGCTCGCGCAAGCCCGCACGCGCGAGCTTGATCGAGGCGGCGAGCGCCCCGATCGCCTTGTCCTGACCGTAAACGACCTGCTTGAGCGTCTGGTCGAGATGCTGCAGCACCACCGCATCGTCCTTCGATACGGTCTTTGGCGGAATACGCGCCATGGTGGCGATGGTGGTCTCGATCTCCTTGATGCCGATCGTCTTCTTGCGCCGGCTCTCCGGCAACAGCATCTGCGCTGCCCCCGACTCGTCGATCACGTCGATCGCCTTGTCCGGCAGCCTGCGATCATGGATGTAGCGCGCGGAGAGTTCGACCGCCGCCTTGATCGCTTCGGAGGTGTATTTGAGCTTGTGGTAATCCTCAAAATACGGCTTGAGCCCCTTGAGGATTTCGATCGTATCCGGAACGGTCGGCTCGTTGACGTCGATCTTCTGGAAACGGCGCACAAGCGCGCGGTCCTTTTCGAAGTATTGCCGGTACTCTTTGTAGGTGGTCGAGCCGATGCAGCGCAGGGTGCCCGATGCGAGCGCCGGCTTGAGCAGGTTCGAGGCGTCCATCGCGCCGCCCGAGGTCGCGCCCGCGCCGATCACCGTGTGGATCTCGTCGATGAACATAATCGCGCCGGGATAGGCCTCGAGCTCCTTGATCACCTGCTTGAGCCGTTCCTCGAAATCGCCGCGATAGCGCGTGCCGGCGAGCAACGTGCCCATGTCGAGCGCAAATACGGTTGCATTCCTGAGCACGTCGGGGACTTCGCCGTGCACGATGCGCCGCGCCAAACCCTCGGCAATCGCGGTCTTGCCGACGCCGGCGTCGCCGACGAACAGCGGATTGTTCTTCTGGCGGCGGCACAGCACCTGGATGGTGCGGTTGATCTCGTTATCGCGTCCGATCAGTGGGTCGATCCTGCCTTCGCGCGCCTTCTTGTTCAGATTGATGCAATACGCCTCGAGCGCGTCGCCCTTCTTTTTACTGTCGTCGCCGGTCTTGGTGTCGGTATCCTCCTCGGCCCCGCGCACGGGGCGCGCCTCCGACATGCCGGGGCGCTTGGCGATACCGTGGCTGATGTAATTGACCGCGTCGTAGCGCGTCATGTCCTGCTCCTGCAGGAAATACGCGGCATGGCTCTCGCGCTCGGCAAAGATCGCGACCAGCACATTGGCGCCGGTCACCTCCTCACGGCCCGATGACTGCACGTGAATGACGGCGCGCTGGATCACGCGCTGGAAGCCGGCGGTCGGCTTTGAATCGTCATTGCCGTCGCTCACCAGGTTTTCGAGCTCGCTTTCGAGATAAGCGGTCAAGCTGCGCCGCAGCTTCTCGAGATCGACATTGCATGCGCGCATGACCGCGGCCGAGTCCTGGTCGTCGATCAGCGCGAGCAGAAGATGTTCGAGCGTCGCGTATTCGTGATGACGCTCATTGGCCAGCGCCAGTGCGCGGTGCAGGGACTGCTCGAGATTGCGCGAAAACGTCGGCATGTCAGCTCTCGTGATAACGAGTTATATAGCCTCGGCGTTCCTGCTTTTCCATCGTCGCTACTTCTTTTCCATGACGCACTGCAGAGGATGCTGGTGTTTGCGGGCAAAGTCCATGACCTGCGTCACCTTGGTCTCGGCCACCTCGTAGGTATAAATCCCGCATTCGCCGATGCCGTGCTGATGCACATGCATCATGATGCGATGGGCGCTTCCCTGGTCTTTGTTGAAGAAGCGCTCCAGCACGTGGACCACGAACTCCATCGGCGTGTAGTCGTCGTTCAACAGCAGCACGCGGTAGAGACTGGGCCGCTTCGTCTCCCGCTTGGTCTTGGTGATGACCGCAGTCCCGGGCGCGCCCGCTCGCCGTTTGTGATTGTCCTCCTCCCCAAGCCGCGGGGCCCGGTTTGTCATGCTTGCAGTCATTGCGGTCGGTCGCGGATTCATCGCTAGCAGTCTACGGACAAGGAGATGGCAGGTTTGGGTGTCGCTGCATCATAATAAGGACAGCGCCGCGCCGGTTCCAGGTCGCGTATGCCCACGAATCGTCGCAAATTTTGACGCATTTCGTTTTGCAAATCCCGGCGTTTTGCAAATCCCGTGCCGGAGCGGCCATACCGCGTCAATCGACCGACTCAATTGCGGACAAATCGGGGCGAATTCATCGGAAATCTGCGGATTTCTGCGCAACCATTCTCGCGCGTCCGTGATCTCCCAAGGGACGACCGCCGGCATGTGTTTAACACTCAGTTTCCCCGTTCTCTTGCCGAGAAGCCCGGCCGCCGGGACAACGCTTGGCAGCAGGCTGCAGAACGCAACTTTCTGCGCCTGGTATGCGTTTTTAGTCGTGGCGCGCACGTGCAGAGCCCTCATGCCGGTGCCCAAACCGATCTATGGTGGAGCCTGGCAGCGAGCCGCCTGGGCATGTCGGCTGTGATAGCCGGTCAGAAATGATATTTCGGCCGCCGCATGCGATTACGCGTCAGTGGCCGCAAGCGGCGCTCGGCGCATCAGCGCCGCCGGAGGGTCAGTACGCCCCCTAAGGACGTAAGCACCGCAACAAAACAAAGCCCGGCCAGGCAGCCGGGCTCGTTTATGTCCGCCGAAGCTAGAGATTACTTGGGCGAGGCCATCTTGCCGAACTGCGCCTCGAAGGGCTTGTAAGCCTCTCTGGCGAGATCGGCATAAAGCTCGCCGAGCTTGGTGGCCTGCGCCACGAAGCTCTCATACGAGCTTCTCGCATAGTCGCTCTGCACCTCGATCGCCTTTTCGAACGACTTCGCGCCGATCAGTTTCTCGGTTGCAGCCGCGGTTTGCTCGAACACATTCTTCGAGTAATCCGCGAATTCGACCGTGATCGCCTGCAGGCTCTTCGAGAGCGCGCCCAGCGATCTCAGCGTCGCGTCCACGTTGTCTTTGCCCAACTTGTGAATGTCATCGATATTCTTGACCATTACATCTCTCCCGGCAGCTCGCCGATTGTGTTGACCTTTGCCTCCCGCCAGCCCGCCCCATCAACCCATATATTGCACTGCACAAAAAAGTCAAGGGTCTTTTGCAGTGCAATATGGTAGTCAGGTCCGCTACTTAACGGATTCGCAATCGGCCTCATGCTAGAATTTCCACGTGCCGCTCGGGCGGCAGAGTCATCCGCCGTCTGGTTGGAAATCAGAAGCAGGGGGGGCCAAAAAGGTCGGGAAAACTTCAGAAAACCGCCCTTTTTGACTCGTCCAATCGCTTTGCCTCGGCACGACAGGGGTGTCAGCGCTTCGCACGGAGCGCGAAGGGGACGAGGACGGGGGAAATACCATGCTGCGGATCCGGACCGGAGCCCGTGATGGGCTTCGTTGGGGTTTGTTCGGTTTTGTCGCTGCCTTTCTCACGCTAACCAATGATGCCACCCAGGCGGCGCCTTACGCCGACATCGTCGTCGACGCGAATTCCGGCGCCATCCTGCATGCCACCAATCCGGACGCACGACGGCATCCCGCCTCGCTCACCAAAATCATGACCCTCTACCTGCTCTTCGAGCAGATCGAGGCCGGCAAGCTCAAGCTCGACAGTGCGCTCAAGGTCTCGAGCGAAGCCGCGGGACAGGCGCCGACCAAACTGGGCCTCAAGCCCGGCAGCACACTCGTCGTCGAAGACGCGATCAAGGGCATGGTGACGCGCTCGGCAAACGACGCCGCCGTCGTAGTGGCGGAGGCAATCGCGGGAAGCGAGAGCGATTTCGCCAAGCTGATGACGCGCAAGGCGCAGGCGCTCGGCATGACCGGCACCGTCTACAAGAACGCGTCCGGCCTGCCCGATGACGACCAAGTGACGACCGCACGCGACCAATCCGTTCTCGGACGCGCCATCCAGGAACGTTTCCCCCGCCACTACAAATATTTTTCCATCCGTTCGTTCACCTTCCGCGGCCAATCGATCGCCAACCACAATCATCTGCTCGGAAAGGTCGAGGGAGTCGACGGTATCAAGACCGGCTACATCGGTGCTTCCGGCTTCAACCTGGTGACCTCGGTACACCGGGGCAATCGTTATCTCGTGGCCGTCGTCATGGGCGGCAGCAGCGGCGCGAGCCGCGATGCTCGCATGCGAGACCTGATCAACGAGAAGATCGCGTTAGCGTCGGTCAAGCGTACGGCGACGATGGTTGCGGATGCCGCCGAACGGCCGGCGCGCGAGGCGGTCGTAGCGGCCCAGCCGGAGCGCAAGCTCCAGCCGATGGTCGTGACCAAAGCCGAGTCCAATGCAGCGGCAAAAGTGGTTGCGAAAGCAGAGGCGAAGCCCGATGTGGCTGCTAAGACGCAAGCCACAGCAGAGCCGAAGGCTAAGGCCGAGCCGCGGTTTGCCGTCGCCAGCGCAATCAGCGTGCCTGCGCGCTTGAGTCCGGCCGCAGCATCGTCGGAAGCTGCGCATCCAGAGCCAGTTGCAATGCTAACGCAAGCGCGCGTGGTCATCGGGTCAACCGAACCGATCGAGCCAGTGCTGGTCAAGACGCTCGCGGTCAGGGCCGGAACGAAGGCCGCTCCTGTGATGGCGTTGCAGGTCGCGTCCTCCCGCGCCCCTGCGCCCGTCGCTGCCGTCGCGTCGGCGCTGCCTGCGGCGGCGGCCAAGCCTGAGGCCGCAGAGCCGACCCCAGTGTCTGCAGTGGAAGCCACGCCGCCCGCGGCAACGGCGATCAACCCTGCCCCAGCGTCCGCGCCGGCGGACGCGGCGAAGTCGGACACCGGGCCGCAAGCACCAGTGGCGGCTGTGAAGGCGGAATCGACGCCATCCATCCCAACACCGGCCGTGAAAGCTGAGCCGTCCACATCGGCCGCTGCGACCAAAGCTGGTACGGCGCCAGCGGTCGAGACGCCGAGTGAACCCGCAAGCGCCGCTGCGATGAAGCTTCAATCCGCGACTGCGGCGGCGGCGTCCCCGGCAAACCCGCAGACAGTAAAGCCAGTTGCCGGCACGATCGACGCAAGCACCACGCCTGCCAAACCGGCGGCGGCAACAAAGCCCGCCATTCAGACGGCAAAGCACCGCCCAGGCTGGATCATTCAGGTCGGCGCGTACCCTGGCGAGCAAGCCGCCAAGCAGCGCCTCTCCACGGTGCAAAGCAAGGCGTCCAAAATGCTCACGGGCGCGGAAGCCTTCACCGAAACGATCGACAAGGGAGGCACCACCTACTATCGCGCCCGCTTTGCCGGCCTCGACAAGGACAAGGCGGAAGCCGCTTGCAAATATCTGAAGAAAAACGATGTGGAGTGCGTGACCATCAAGAACTGACGTCGAACGAAGAACGGCACGCCGCGTCGTATAGGCCACCGATGTCGCGGGTAAAGGAATTCAGCGCTGGCGGCGCAAAAGCACGTCCTTGGCTTCGTTCACACGGGCCGCGAGATACGTCGAGCCCCCTTGATCGGGATGCAATCTCTTCATGAGGGCGCGGTGAGCGCGCCCGATATCCTCCGCGCTCGCGCCCGGCTGCACGCCAAGAATCTGATAGGCCTCCTCCTCCGTCATTTTGCCGCCCCGCCACGTCCTGCGATCCGCGCCCGCTGTCGCGTCGGCTTGCGCGTGTTCACGCCAGCGGGGCTCGCGGCGGTCGAGATATGCCATCAAGAGCGCACGGCTTTCCTCATCAATGTCGCTGAGAAACCCGGTCAGCGTCGCGATGTCGAGCGCGTCGAGTATCGCTCCTTCATGCCGTCCCGCGAGGATGCGCCCACGCATCGCGCCGCTGTCATGATCGAGCTCCATCTCGACGAAAGCCGAGCGCACCCGCGACACTTGGCCGGCGCTCTTGCGCGTGCGCGCTATAAGCCCGGGCATGCTCCACGGCAGCCAGCCAAGCAGCCCGAGCCCGGTGAGGCCGAGCGGAATGGCAATATCGAGGCGCCCGCGAACCCCCAGCACGCCCGCAACGGCGAGAGCGCCCAAACCACCTCCCGTTTTCAGCATCACGGCAGCGGTCTGCGGGTTGACCTTAGTGAAGGCATTGAGCGCCCATAGCAGCAGTGCCAGCACGACGAGCCCGAAAACGATGGTGGCCATTTACGGCCTCATCTGCTCGAGCAGCTTAGTGGCGCCACTCTGCCGGCGCGCCGAGAGGTCGGCGAGCGCACGCAGCCCGCCTGCGGCATAGGCTGCCGCGGCGCGCAAGAGTTCTGCGAGTTGATGAGCCGCGCCCGGGTCGAAACGGCAATAGGCGCCGCGCGTCAGGCGCGCGATTTCGCGAAAGGCCTGCTCGGTGACGGGATCGAAGCCTTCCTGGAACATGAAGGCGGGCACGCCGAGAAGCCCGAGCTCTCCGGCCGCATGACACAGGTCGTCGAGTTTCTCTTCCATCGCATCGCCGACGAAGACAAGGGTTTGGACCTTTCCGTCTTGCGTCTGGCGCTTGGCATGAGCGAGGACCTTGCCGAGCTGCGTGTGGCCGCCGCGGCATTCAATGCGCTCCATCAGCGTGCCCAGCCGTTCCGCCTGCGATACCCAACGCGAGGCGCGGCACTCCCCGAGGCCGCGGTAATAGACCAGCTGCACGTCCAGCCCGCCGATCGCCGCCGCCTCGCGAAACATGTCGGCCTGCAGCCGACAGGCCGTGTCCCAGGTGGGCTGGCGACTCATGGTCGCGTCGAGCGCGAAGATGAGGCGGCCCCGTCGGCCAGGCTGTGTTGTCGGCGCGAGCTCCTTCACACGGCTCAGAAAAGCATCGATCTCGGCGCGCGTATCCGTCGCCGCCGGGGCGCGGCCGCGATCCGTTGCTGGCCGGTCAGGGCGATCATTGGCCATGGCAGCAGGCGCTTCAATCAGCGGTGGACCCGCCCGTTAAGGTGGCCATATCCGCTCTCCGGTGCAATGCCCCCGCCGCAGCAGCGCGCAGTCCAGCACGGATGAGACGCCGCGTGGCCTCGCACCCCAGGCTTTGCTAATTTGCACGCTGCTCTGCGGTCCCAGCCAAACTCCGCCCCATGGCTATTCGAATCGTGCGCACGCTGTCCACACTGCGCCGCACCGCCGCTCACTGGCGTGCCTCCGGCGAGCGTATCGCGCTGGTGCCGACAATGGGCGCGCTGCACGGCGGCCATCTCGCCCTGGTGCGCTCCGCACGGCGGCGGGCGCGGCGCGTGATCGTCTCCATCTTCGTCAACCCCGCGCAGTTTATGCCGAATGAGGATTTTGCCAGTTATCCGCGAAGCTTCGATGCCGACGTTCGCGTGCTCGGCGAGATGGCAGTCGACCTCGTTTGGGCGCCGGCCGCGGCGGTGATGTACCCGCCCGGCTTCGTCACCCGCATCGTCCCGGACGGGCCGGCGGCCGCCGGGCTCGAGGACAAGTTTCGCCCGCATTTCTTCTCCGGCGTCGCTACGGTGGTGGCGAAACTGTTGGTCCAATGCACACCCGACTTCGCAATGTTCGGCGAGAAGGACTACCAGCAGCTCAAAGTGGTGACTCGACTGGTCAAGGATCTCGATATGCCCGTGAAAATTGTGCCGGTTGCCACCGCGCGCGAGCCGGACGGTCTCGCGTTGTCCTCGCGCAACAGCTATCTCTCAGCGAGCGAACGCGCGGCAGCGCCCGCGCTTTACCGCGTACTCAAGGATTGCGCCGGCAAGATCGCGCGTGGAGACCTCCCCGCGCGCGTCCTCGACGAGGGCGCTGCCGCCATCGAGCGCGCCGGGTTCGTCCTCGATTATCTGGAAGCGCGCCATGCCGACACGCTCGAGCCCATCTCCTCGCTCAAAGACGGCCCAACCCGGCTGCTGGTCGCCGCCCGAATCGGCAAGACGCGGCTAATCGACAACGTTGCGGCATGATCAAATTCGCCAGCGCAGGACACGCGCGGCGATCTCGGGGGCGGAGAGCGCATCCATGATCGCGTCGGTGTTGATCGAGACGAGGCACGCGCCGAGGATTGAGACGACCACGCCCGCCGTAACCAGGGGTCCGAAAATCTCGTGATCGGGATTGAGCCACTTCGAAAAGCTCAGTCGAAACACCAACGACAGCTGCAAGAGCGGCATGACCACCATGATCGGCGCAACCGCGACCGCCGCATAGAACAAGCCTTGCGCCAGGGCGACGAACACGCCCGAATTGACGAACCAGAGGACATTCTCGCGTTTGAGCGCGGTAACGTTTTGTCGCAAAGGCGGCCAGAGCAGCGCGACGGCAACTACTGCAGTCGCCGCGCCATAGGCGATCAGGCCGGCCAGTATGCCGCTCGCGGGCGCACGATGTTCCAGGGCGGAACGCGCCATGATCGGGGACGTGCCATAGGCGAGTGCCGCCAACGAGGCGAAGACGTAACCGGCAACGCGGCGTGGCACGAAGAGCGGCGTCTCGATCCCGTGCGACGGCGTCAAGCCCGATCCGTTCACATCGACCTCACATACTGCGTGCACAGTGCGCGATCGAGCCGGCTGTCGCTGTGTGATGAGCGAGCCGACCAGGATCAACAGGCCTCCGATCATCTGCAGGACGGTGCAGGGTTCGTGCAGAATGATCACTGCCAGGATAAGCGTGACGATGACTTGCAGCTGGATGACCGGCGCGGTCAGGTTCATCCCAGCCGCCTGATTGGCCCTGTAATTGCAGTACCGTCCGAGGAGGAAATGCAACAGGCCGACCGCCGCCATCCAGGCGGCCGCCCTCGTCGGGAATTGCGCGAGACGAGTGATTTCGCCCGTCAGGACGGCGGCCAGCAGAAACAACGCCACCCCGATCGGGACTGTAATAGCCATGCCTTGACCCGGCGTGCCCGTGACGACGCCACGCCGGACGGCGGCATTGTTGAAGGCAAAAGTCCCCGCCGACAGGATGGCCAGGATGGCGCCCAGCATTTCGGCTCTCTATCGCCCATCCCTGGACGGCAGTCGTGCCGTAGGCGGCACATGGCCCGCTTGCCCAGTTCTATACGGTATCGGATCCGACGCGAGTGCCGGCGTTTATTTTTTCACCTTCAGCGGATCCTTGACGTCGTCGAACTTTGCAAATTCCGTGTTCCAGAGTTCGCCGTTGATCTTCTCAACCTTGCGGATGTAAATGGGCTGCACGATGTCGCGGGTCTCCGGATCGATCGACATGATTCCGCGCGGGCTTTCCCATCGCATGCCTTTCATTGCCGCGACAAGACCGTCACCATCGGTCTTACCCTGAGTTTTCTTGAGCGCCTCATAGATAAGATGCATTCCGTCGTAGCCGCCGACGGACACGAAATTCGGGCGGAAGTTGTTCGCCTTCTTGAAGTCCTCGACGTATTTCTTGTTCAATACGGAATCGTGCGCGGCTGAATAATCGTGTGCGGTCACCATTCCCAGCATCTGATCGCCCATATTGTTGAGTTCGTCGTCGTCGGTGAGGTCGCCCGGCCCGATGATCTTGATGCCCGAATTGGCGAGACCGCGCTCGGCGAACTGCTTAGCGAAGATGCCCGCCTGCGTACCCGGGAAATAGATGAACGCGGTGTCGGGATTGATGTCGCGGATCCGCTGCAGGAACGGCGCGAAGTCCGGATTTGCCAGCGGAATACGGATCGACTCGACGATCTGCCCGCCGAGCTCCGTGAAGCGCTGCTTGAACGCGGTTTCCGCCTCGGTACCCGGCGCCCATTCATTGACCAGCGTCACCACCCGCTTGCTGCCGTTCTTCGCTGCCCATTCGCCCATGATCCAAGAGGATTGAGCCAGAATGAAGCTGGTGCGCACAAAGTACGGCGACGCGGTCGTCGTGACCGAGGCGCCCGAGATCATCACAACGGTAGCGATCTTCGCCTGAGTGACGAGCTGACCGTAGGCCAGCGCGGTCGGCGTGATTCCGCCAGCGATGATCTGCACCTTATCGTTCACGATCATCTCCTGGACGAGCCGCCGCGCATTGTCGGCGACACCGCCATCGTCCCTAAGGATGATTTCCACTCTTTTGCCCGCGACGGTATTGCCGTGGTGCTGCATGTAGAGGCGCGCCCCGGCTGAGGCCTGCCGGCCCGCGGCCGCAAAACCGGCACCGGTCATGGAAAAGCTCATGCCGATCTTGACCACCTCTTGCGCCGCCACAGCACTCGCGCTCAGCGCGACCGTGGCGGCTGCCGCGATTGCAATGGTGAATGGTCTGCGTGGCATATGTTGTCCTCCGCCTGGTGACGCTCGGCCCTCCAGTTATTGTCTAGCATACGGGGCGATGCCCGACGACCGCGGGGCGCGCACGTTAGCTCACAGCAGGCCAAGTTCTCTGAGCTCGCGCCGCAGTGCCTCCGGCATGTGTTTGGCGCCTGGCGCGGCGCGGTCGAGATCGCGCGGCGCGTCCTTGGCCGCGAGATACCGCCAGCCCTGGAACGCGCGCCACGGGCGCGGCTCGACCAGCACGAGCTTGGGCTGCAGCACCAAATGACAGCGCCCCACCCCCTCCTTATCGACGAACGGACGCACATCGAGGATCCGCTGGCGGCACATGATCTCACCCCGGATCACCCAGTAGAGCGAGCCGCCCCCGCGCAGTTCGCCAGCGCGCTTGGGCGCCATGCGTGTCCGGTGCATGTGCTCGCGCGAGAGGCCCCGTTTCCTGCGATCTTTGATTTTCTCGCGGATCCACTCCTCAAGATCATGGACGGAGTCGCAGCCGACGCAAAGTTTGATCAGATGAAGCGCCACGTTTGATGGTCCGGAACCGAGTGTGACGAAATCATAGCGCGCGCCTTGCCACCCTTACCATCGGAGGCCGAGCTTATCCTCAGAAGATGGGTTGGCTTATTGCGAGGGAGCAAGTGGCGTCGGCGCCGGGCGCGCGGGAGCGGCGCTCGGTGACGGCCGCGCCTGTGCATCTGCTTGCGGCGGCCGGCGCGGCGGCATCGGCGCGGTCGGTGGCGCGGGCGCGGCCGTGCCGGTCGTATCTTGCGGTTGCCGCTGGGCAGGCAGCGGCTCGGCGGTCATGATGTTGACGGGCGGGATCGAAGCTGCCGATGGGAAATAGAGGTTGTTGGGCGTTCTCATCGCCGGGCTGAGTGCCGGAGAGGGCGCATTGCTCGCGAGCCCGCGAGTGCCCGCGGCGGGCCAGCTGGTCGAGGCGCTCTTGAGGCGAGCTTCAAACGGCCGCTCCGCGAGGTTGAGGTTGATCCGACTGGGATCACGCAGCCATCCGAAGGCGCTGCACTGGTCCGGCGCGCAGCCGTCGCGGACCGCAAGCACATGCGCCACAATGCCGAAGCGATCGGCCTCGACCGCGCGCCGCAGCGCGAGCAGCGCGGGGTTTCCTGCGCGATCGCCAGTCTCGGCAGCGGAACCGAGCACAGAAAGCTGCGCGGCAACGTAGGTGACGGCTGCGACGGTTGCTTCCGGGCTGGCGAATAGCGCCTTTTCGCACGCAACCTCCACCGTCTCGGCTGCGATTGGATCGAGGCATCCCAGCGCCGAGCCTGGCACGATTGCACGCATCGCGAGTTCAAAGACGCGGTTTTGGAGCGCGCGCTGCTCGGCGGCGCGATCACGCCCGGCAAAATAGTCCCGCGCGCCCCACCAGCCGACCAAAGCAACGAGCAGCACAAGAACCGCTGCAGGTACGCTGCTGCCATCACTGGCGCCACGACGAAGAGCAACCGCGCAAACGAAGGCGATCAGCACGACACTGCCGGCAACCGCCCATAGCGGCAGCGACACGGTCAAATCGAGGGCTGTTGCCCATTCCCCCATGCGATCGAGCATCTCGGGAGCACTCCAGAGGCAAGTATGGCTCAGGGAAGCACCGGTTGCCACCCTGCTTGGCTCGCGGAACTTCGCCGCCAATCCGCATCGCAGCTTTGCGCGCCGAACCGCACCCCTTTGCTGGCCCATGCGAATTCGCGCGCGCTTACGCACGCTTGAGCGCGTGCGTAAGGCCGGTTGCTATCTTGTTGAATGCGTTCCGGCTAAGAACGCAAAGTCAATTCAGCGCGAATTTTCGAGCTGGCTTTCCCTCGCAACGCGCTCGAACGCCTCATTGGGGTTCTTGATGCGATACTGGTAGTCGGACCCGTCAGAGGGAAGCAACTTCACGACCTGGTAGATGCTGTTGGCCACCATGTGGCCGATCGGACGCGACGTGAAGTAGACGTTCTCACCGATCTGAAACCTATGTTCTTGCAACGCGGTTCTCCTGACTTCGAACGAAACCGATTTGCTCTTGTCGAGCGGTGCTTCCCCCGATCCGACCCCAATTATAGCAGTGAAAATCAGTTCTTGCCTCGAAAATTCCGTTTTTTCTTCGGGACCCATTTCGCGAACTGCCAACGATAAAATAGCAGACGAACTCAATGGGTTGCGAGGCATTGTTGAGTTGGAATCCCTGGCTGAGGCTGCGACATCATGGCGGGCATTCTGGAGGAAGGTCACTGGCGAAACTCCGCGCCCAAACAGACGAAACCTCCGGGGCCGATCAGAACCGCGGCCCGTCCGCCAGGAGCCTGGGCAAGCGCCCCGGCAACACAATGGCGCCGCGTTCATGACCTACCGGCTCTCTCACGCCCGGCTCTGGGGAGACGCGAATGCGCTTGATCATCGGGATTATCCTCGGCTGCGCCCTCACGGTGGGTGGCGCCTACATCGCCGATACTGCTTCGGTCGCCACCGCGCAGCCGGTCATGGTCAATTGGGACGTAGTCGCCAAAAATTTGGACAGCGTCACCACGCTTGCGCGGGCGAGCTGGAAGAAGATTACCGGCTGATCGGCGCAGGGGTTGGGCTTTACGTTCCCTGGATCCGGCTGCAGAAAACCAAGTCCCAGCCGCCCTGCCCTCGGGCGCGTCAGGCCCGTACTTCCTGCCTTTGGAAAACGACATAGGCGATCACGAACAGCAGGATTGAACCCGCTACGAGTCCGACGATCTGCGGCCAGACGATCAGCACGCTTTGCAAGAGCGGGATCGGGGCGTCCGGAATAGCCCCGCGCTCGATCAAAGCGAGCCCCAGCGAGGCGAGCATGGATTGCTGCGTCGAGCGCACCGAGGGGTCGAGCACGACCGCCACGATCTCGTTGAACAGCACGCTCGGGGATAGCCGCGCGAATGCTTGGCGCGTGTCGAGCACGCCTAAGATATCCCCGGCGGTCGTCACCGCATCGGCGAGAGCCGGCGAGAATAGCGGCCAGAGAATAGTCAGGAACAGCCACAGCCCGAGGGCGACGAGGGCGGCCGTCGCTGCCGAGCGGAAGAGCACCGAGCACAGGAGTGCGAGCGCAAACCAGAAGCCGGCATAGGCGATCGTGACCACCAGCAGGATCAGCGCGCGCGCCATTTCCTCGGCGTTGGGAGGCACACCCAGTCCGAGCAACCCAAGCCCGATCACCAGCAGCCAGAGCACAATGAGGCTGACCGACAAGGTGAACAGCCCGGCGGCGAATTTGCCGAACAGGAGCGCGTCGCGATAGATCGGCTGCGCCAGGATGCGCGAGAGTGTGCGCCGGTTATGCTCGCCGTTGACGGCATCGAAGCCGAGCCCGATCGCGACCAGCGGAACCAGAAACGACAGCAGCGCCACGAGCGGCAGCGGCCCGCCGCGGGTGAACAGGCGCAAGAACAGGAACGGGTCCTCCGCGGTGATTTCCTTGATCTGATCGATGGCACCGCGTACGACGGCGATCGCGGTTGCCGTCACCAGCACCACCAGCACCACGACCAGGATGCTGGTAAAATGATCGGCGATCTCCTTCAGTGTCACGACCCCGAAGCCGTGCAGGGCCGAGCCTTCACGCCGCATGAAGCTCTCCTTCGTGGGTCTGGAAATAACGCGTGTAGATCGCTTCGAGACTCGGCTCCTCGACCGACAGGCGCAGCAGCCGCCCACCGGCCGCGACCACTGCCGACGCCGCTTCCGGTCGAACGTCGTGGTCGGCCAGGAGCAAAAACCGGTTCGCTCCGGCCGGCTCGACCCTTTGCACCCCAGGAATAGCCCCGATCCGTTCCTCGAGCCCCTGCCCCTGCGCTTCTACCTCAACACGGAAGCCGCCGCCCAATACTTGGCGTCCCAGCTCGGGCACGGTGCCGATGAGCACGATATTTCCCTGACTAAACAGAGCGACGCGATCGCAAACGCTCTGCACCCGCTCAAGCAGGTGCGAAGACAGCAGCACGCTCACCCCCTGGTTCTTGAGGTCGCGAATAACATTGAGCAACTCGGCGGTTGCCTGCGGGTCGAGGCCGGAGGTGGGCTCGTCGAGAATGGCAATCTGCGCCTCTTTCATCAGAATTTCTGCGAGCCCCAGCCGCTGGCGCATGCCGCGCGAGAAGGTGCCGACGCGGTTGTTTGCCATCTCGCCAAGGCCCACATGGCCGAGCGACGACTTGATCCTCTCCTCGCGCTCTGAGCGTTCGAACCCCATCAGCCGCGCGGTATAGCGCAGGTTCTCCGCGGCCGTGAGATTGTCGTAAAACCCGATCTGGTCGGGCAGGTAACCCACCTGCCGTTTCACCGCCAGCGGCTCGCGCACCGGATCATGGTCGAGGACGCGGGCCTGCCCGTCCGAAATATCGCTCAGCCCCAGCAGCATCAAAATGGTGGTGGTCTTGCCGGCGCCGTTCGGCCCGAGTAGCCTAAAAATCTCACCACGCGCCACCGAGAACGAAATGCCGTTGACGACGGCTACTCCGTTGTAGCGCTTGGTGAGGTTCTTCGCCTCGATGACGTTCATCGCCGCCCGAACCACACCACCGAGCCGATCATAACGAGCAGCGCGCCACCGATCAGAGCGATCCCGACAATGCCCCATATCGTGGAGGTCGTGACCGCAACACGGAAGGTCTGCGACGCCGATTCACCACGCGCGTTGGCGCGCACGGTGGTGACATAATCGCCGGCCACGGCCTTGGCGGCCGGCGTGACGAGGGCCTGTACCTCCTTGGTTTCGTTGGGGGCGATGCGATCGACGGCCTTCGGCTCGAAGCTCACCTTCCAGCCCGAGGGAGCCGACCCCGACAGCTCAATCTGCTCCGCCGGCGCGGTACCCGAATTGCTAAGGATGACAGGGATGGACGCCTCCTGACCTGCGGAAGCCTTGGCGCTGAGGACGCCTTCCCGCCCGGCAACATCGATCTTGGGCTGACCTGTGATGTCGAGAGCAAGGTCCGATGTCGCGGTCGCGTCATCGGCCGATACTTTCGCGACCACCTTATACTTGCCCGCCGCAACGGTATTCGGGGGTCTCACCTTGAGCTTGACGTCCTTCGACTGGCCTGGATCGAGCGGAAGGGCATTGAGCTCCTGACTGCCGTATTGCTCGGTGTAAGTGGCATCGAAGTTCTGCGGCGCTTGCGCAGACAAGCTCACCAGCACTTTCTTCGGGCTGTCGTTCTTGATCCCAAGCTGGAACTCGAAGCTCGACTTCGACGTGCCGCGCAGTTCCGGGAGCTGTGGGTTGAGCGTCAGCTTGGCGGGCAGATCAGTCGCGAGCTTGACCTCGATGGGCAGGCTTGGGCTTGCCTCCGGGGTGGACCCGCGCGCGATCACGGTCAAATTCGTGGAGCCGACCGGGGCGTCCTTGGGCACGTCCAGGCGTAGCTCCAGTGGCACGTTGGAATTGGTCGCCGGCAGCGCCGCCGCCACCGGCTGGCCGCCGCCGATCAGCGTTGCGGTCCAGCCCGAGGGAACGCCGGCAACCGAGAGCGCCAGCCGCTCCGGCGGAAGGCCGTAGTTCTGTAGCTTGAGGTTGATCGATGAGGTGGTTCCCGGACGCAAAGTCACGGCAGGATAATCGGTGAGCAGGAATAAACCTTTGACGTCGTTCTTGGGTTCTTCCGCAATCGCCGTGGTGCAGAAGGCGGCGCAAAGGACAGCCGAAAACAGGGCGACAAGACGATATCGCATGCTCGCAACTCCAAAACGGTGAGGCACTCGGTCCCGCTGTTTAGACTACCCTCTCGGCGGAACCGAAAGCGCTACAGGATGGGCGTGTTTGTCTGTCGTCCCGACGCCGGAATCAATACACTTTCTTGAGATTTTTTGGCGCACCGCCGCGGCCGCGAAGCGCCCTCATACCCGTATGACTTTCGGCCAATCGACCTCGTCTTCCGGAAGCACCCAGGGTTCCGCGAGGGCCGCCCCCCGCCATTCTGCCCAAGCCGGCAGGGCCATTATCGCGTCCATATACGCGCGAGCCGGGCCGCCAACCTTCACGGCGTACGTATGGAAGCGGGCGACCACTGGCGCGTACATCGCGTCGGCGGCGCCGAAGCTGCCGAACAGAAAGGCGCCGTCGCCACCGTAGCGCGTTCGACAATCGGTCCACATCGCCTCGATGCGGCGGACGTTCGTCTCGACCTCCGGGGTCAACTGCCGCGGCATGACCGGCCGCGACATGTTCATGGGCAAATGGCGGCGTAGCGGAACAAACCCTGCATGCATCTCGGCCGAAATCGCGCGGGCGAGAGCCCGCGCGCCCGGATCAGCGGGCCAGAGGCGGGCACCAGGAAATTTCTCGGCGAGGTATTCGAGAATCGCAAGCGATTCCCAGATTTGTACATTGCCATCTGCAAGCGTCGGGACTCTCCCCGCGGGTGAAACTTGGCCCACTCGCGCCTTGAAATCCTCAGCATCCAACGAAATCACCTCTTCGTCGAAGGCAATGCCCGCCACCTTCATGGCGATCCACGGACGCAGCGACCAGGAGGAGTAGTTCTTGTTGCCGATGATAAGCCTGAGCCCCATCCGCCGACCTCACGCCGCCGTTGCGCGACATTGCCGATGGTGGGCGGGGCGTGCCGCCAGCGTCAAGCGCCGCGCTGCCTCGCCGTTGACCCCGGCAAAGGGCCGACAAGACGCGCTAGCGCTGCGGATCGAAGTGCCTACGGGTTTATCAGCGGCGCGAGATCAGCTGATGCCGAGTATCACGGCTGTCATTGCCGCACCCAGAACAGCTATCGTCGCCGCGAGCACCGTCACGGCGGCGGCAAAGCAGCGCAGCAGGCGCTCCCCGCGCCCGCGTGCGACCGCCGCGTGCGGCAGGGCCGCGGGGATCGCTGGTCGCATTTCGAGCGGCATCGTCGATACTCCTTGCCTGGGCGCTCCGACAGGTTCGCGCCCCGAGTTAAATGGAGGCGCCGGAAATCAGACCAGCGGCGAGCACAGCGGTTGCAAAAAGCCGCGGTAACAAAATCGTGCCGGGTCACTCGCGCATTTTCCCCGCGAGCGATGAATACCGGGTAAATCGAGCGTCTGCGCAATGAGGATCTTTTAGCCGTTGTTCGGTGTCGGTGCCGGAAACAATTCCGAACTGCGTCCCATGAGCCAATAGACCGCGAGACCGACCCATTCGCGCATGGCGGTGTCGCTTCGTCGCAGCCCATCGCCTACGGTCGCAAATGGACGCAGCACATCCTTGGCTCCACGCGTACGCCAATCGACTGGATAGGCTTCAACCGGAAAGCCGACCTTGCGGAAAACGCCCATCGCCCGCGGCAGATGATGGGCCGATGTCACCAGCAGCCAGCGCTCGCCGGGCTTTGGCTGGGCAAGAGCCTTGGAAAAAATGGCATTCTCGACCGTGTTGCGCGATCGATCCTCCAACAGGATTCGTGCGCGCACGATCCCGAGGCCTTGGAGGAGCCGCATGGCGAATGGCGCCTCTGCGCTCTCCTCGTAGATCAGCGCCCCACTGCCACCCGACAGCAGAATGCGCGCCTCGGGGTAGCGCCGGGCCAACTCGGCCGCGACCGTCAATCGTTCGGCCGCCTCGTTTAGCGCCACCTCGTCGCGGGCGGCCGAGACGTCCGGCGAGATGGCGCCGCCCAGCACGATAATGCCGTCCGGGGCTCCGTCTGCCGCGCCCCATGCGGGGAAGCGTTCCTCAAGCGGTATGATTAACGCGTTGCCGAGAGGCGAAAGGCCGAGCACTGCGAGCACGATCAGGCTGGCGAAGGCGAACGCGCGCCCCGTCCGTGCAAAGCGCGTCGGCAACAGCAACAGCCCAAGAACACCAATCGTCATGATGAGGTTGGACGGGATGGCGAAGAAGCCGAGGATCTTGGAAAGGGGGAAAAACATCGGCGCGCCCCGGGGGCGGGTCACATCGCGTCTGCAGGAAAGGAACACATTCTGGCGCGCTCAAAGACGAAGGCCGGGCGCGAGGCTTGCCCGCCCGCCGGTCACGTCTTCTTCCAAGCGGCGTAGCGGGCTTTGGTTTCTTCGTTCATGGGATAAAGACCGGGAAGTTTGGCCCCACGCTCGACCTCGGTGACGATGAAGCTCTCCATACGCTCCTGCTCGGCGCCCTCCTCGGCGACGAACGCGAGGAGGTCCTGCGGGATCACCACTGCCCCGTCCTCGTCGCAAACAATGACGTCACCTGGAAATACCGCACAGCCGCCGCAGCCGATCGGCTCCTGCCAACCGACGAAAGTGAGCCCATTGACCGAAGCCGGTGCGGCGGTCCCGGCACACCAGACCGGGAGCTTGGAGGCAAGAACACCCGCCTTGTCGCGCACGACACCGTCAGTCACCAGCGCCGCCACCTTCCGCTTCGCCATGCGCATGGTCAGGATGTCGCCAAAGATGCCGGCCGATGTGAGGCCCATCGCATCGGCCACTGCGATGCAACCTTCCGGCATTTCTTCGATGGCGCCGCGCGTCGAAACCGGCTTCGCCCAGCTTTCCGGGGTCGCAAGATCCTCGCGCACTGGCACGAATCGGAGTGTAAAGGCAGGACCGACAACGCGAGCGCCGCCGGAAACGAGCGGTTGCGGCCCGTTCATCCAGCAACGCCGGATTCCTTTTTTCAGCAGTATTGTCGTGATGGTCGCGGTGGTGATCGCCCGCAGCATGTCGAAGAGCGCCGCACTCATTCACACACCTCTTGGCAGAACCTGCACGGCCGCCGTCAAGACGAGGCGAAGCCGAGCCGCTCGTCGCGGCGGCGTAGCCAGGCCACGAACGGAATCGAGAGCAGCACCATCCATGCCTTCCCAACGATCTGACCCAGCAGGAAGTCGAGCGAGCCGAAAGCTAGCCACAGAAAGACGATCGAGTCGACGACAAGCCCGACGACACTCGACGCCACCACGGCAACGATGAGCCCGCGCCGCACGAGCGGCGTGTAGACCGCGAGATCGGCGAATTCCGACAGCAGGAATGCGGCCGCCGAGGCGACGACGAGCGCCGGCGGCGCCAGCATGGCGGAAAGGACCGCCCCGACGAGAATGGCCAGCGAAGACGTCGTCGCCCCGAGGCGGCGCTGGACTAAGTCGCGCAGCACAAGCGCAGCACCGGCCATGATCACGCCCGAGGGAGCCATGAGCCCCGGCGCTACTGGAACGAGGCAAGGTCCCGCCGGCTGGCATACGGTTCCGACATGCCCGATGAGCCAGTTCGCTGCCGGAATGGTCAGCGCGAAGAGGACGAGGAAGACGATGCCTTCATCCCTCCGCCTCGTCTCGTTTCTCGTCACCGCGTGGACATCCACTTAGTGAATCCCTCCGCGCGCAACCGGCAGGCCGG
>Ga0137364_10000251_pt1 | contig 19904 bp, 19 predicted proteins | sample SagtaG_10_FD_104798 | JGI IMG/M metagenome (GOLD analysis project Ga0137364, IMG submission 104798) | Vadose zone soil microbial communities from Sagehorn Ranch, Mendocino, California, USA - Sage1_L_20_16 metaG | ecosystem: Environmental > Terrestrial > Soil > Vadose zone | place: USA... | reverse complement strand
TTGACGATCTGGTTCGCCTCGATGCCGCTGGTGCGCGGATAGACCGAATAGGGGCCGATGCCGGTGAGATCGTCGATCTCGAACGCCGTGATGCGGCCGTCGTTCTTGACCGCGATGCGGCCTTTGACGCGGTGATCGCGCGCGTGAATGTCGGTCACGAAGCTCTCGATGCGGTCGGCCACGAATTTCACCGGGCGTTTGAGCAGCTTTGAGAGCGCCGCCGTCGCCATCTCGTCCGCATAGACGTGCACCTTGATGCCGAACGATCCGCCGACGTCCTTGGTGAGGACTCGCACCTGGTGCTCCTCGAGCCCGAGATGCTTGGCGAAGATGTTCTGCATCATGTGCGGGGCCTGGGTGCCCTGATAGACGGTGAGGCGCGCCTCGCCGGGATTCCAGTCGGCGACGATCGCGCGCGGCTCGAGCGTCACTCCGGTGTGGCGGCCGAACACGAACGTCGCCTCGACGACGGCATCCGCATCGCGGAACGCCTGATCGACCTCGCCGGCGTCCAGCCTGCGCTCGAACGCGAGGTTGTCGCCGAGCTCGGCGTGGATGACCGGCGTTCCCGGATCGAGCGCGGCCTCCGGATCGGCGACGGGCGCGAGCGGCTCGTATTCGACGCCGACGAGCTCGGCCGCGTCCTCGGCCAAGGCACGGGTCTTCGCCAGGACGGCGGCGACCGCCTCGCCCTGCCAGCACGCCTTGGCGACCGCGATGGCGTGCTGCGGAGCCGATTTCAGTCCCTTGAGATGCGTGAGCACGCCGACCCACGGCGTGCACACGTTTGCGAGCTCGGCACCGGTGACGACCGCGACGACGCCGGGCGCGCGCTTTGCCGCCGCCGTATCGATCGCGCGGATCCACGCATGCGCGTGGGGGGAACGCACGAAACAGACATGCACCATGCGCGGCAGCACGACGTCGCTGACGAACTGGCCGCGGCCCTCGAGCAGGCGCTTGAGATTCGGCCGCGGTACCGCGCGGCCGATATAGGAGTTCGGCCGGTCGAGCGGAGATAACCCGGAAGTTTTGTGGCTCTTTTCCATGATGTTCACCGACCCCGCCCCGGATCGCCTTCGGCGATCCGACCCTTCCCTTGCAGGGGAGGGATTTTTGCTCTGGCGCGGGCGACGGTCTCGATCGCGTCCACGATGGCCTGATAGCCGGTGCAGCGGCAGTAATTGCCGGAAAGCTGCGCGCGGATTTTTGCGCGCGACGGCACGCCGCCCTCGTCCAGCAATTGCGCGGCGGTGAGCAGCATGCCGGGCGTGCAGAACCCGCATTGCAGCGCATTGCGCGTCGCGAATGCTTGCTGCAAATCGGCGATGGTTCCGGAATCCGCCACGCCCTCGATCGTGTCGACCCGGGCGCGGTCGCATTGCACCGCCAGCATCAGGCAGCCGCGCACGATGGCGCCGTCGAGGAGCAATGTGCAGGCGCCGCAAACGCCGTGCTCGCAGCCGATGTGGCTTCCGGTGAGCCCGAGGTTTTCGCGTACGAACTCGACCAGGGTTTGGCGGGCCTCGACGCTCTCGCAAAATTCCTCTCCGTTGACGGTGAGACGGATCTCGTGGCTGTGTCCGCTCATGTGTGTCCCGCCATGAGCTGCTGCGCGACGCGCTCGAGCAGCACGCCGGCCAGATGTTTCTTCACCGCAGCGCTCGCCTGCAGGTCGTCGGGCGGATCGAGGTCCCGCGCGAGCGCGGAGGCTGCGGCGGCAATTCGCAGCGGATCTGCGGCCAACGCGGCTTCGGCGTTGCGCGCGCGCACCGGCGTTGCGCCGACCCCGAAATAGACCAGGCGAATCGCGCGCAGGCCGTCACCTTCGGCCCGCGCCTGTGCGGCCAGCCCGACCATCGCGTAATCGCCGTGCCGGCGGGAAAATTCGGCGAAACCGAACCGGCTGTCGCGAGTAGCGAGCGGCACGCGAATGGCGGTGAGCACGTCGCGCGGCGAGAGCGCGGTCTCGAACAGGCCGCGGAAAAATTGCTCCGCCGCCACGCTGCGGCGGCCGTCCGGGCCGGCGAGCGACACCTCGCCGCCGAGCGCGACGAGACAGGCGGGGAGCTCCGCGGCCGGATCGGCGAACGCAATCGAGCCGCCGATGGTGCCGCGGTTGCGGATCGCCGCGTGCCCGATGTGCGGCAGTGCCATCGCGATGAGGGGAGCGTACCGGGCAACGAGATCGGAGCGCTCGGCTTGCGCATGCCGCACCAGCGCGCCGATCTCCAGCATGCCGTCTTTGACGGCAATGCCGTCGAGCCCGGGAACGGCGTTGATGTCGACCAGGAGGTCCGGACTCGACAGCCGCATGTTCAGCGTAGCGATCAGCGATTGGCCGCCCGCGAGCACACGCGCCTCCGCGGAGGCGCCGCCGAGAAGCTCGATCGCATGGTCGAGCGAAAAAGCCTTCGCGTAGGCGAATGCCGCGGGCTTCATCTCCCTCCCCGTCGCGCGCGCGTTTCATCCGGCGCTTGCGCGCATCATCGAAGATCGGCCGGCGCCCAGCAAGCCGGGAAATTCACGGCCGGCTGCGGTCGGAACGGGAAACCTTGAGTTTCGCGGGAGCGGTGCGCCGATCGGGCTCGAGCCGCAGCCCCATGGCGGCAGGCGACGGGGGCGGCGGCGTCGCCTCGTTCCTGGCGAACTGGAAGCCGACGATGCCGCAGGCGGCAACCGCATATTGCCGCTCGAGGTCCCCGATGATGCGGGTCGTGCCGGCGTAGGCGGGCGACTTCGTCTCGTCGGCGGAGATGATCAGGCCGAAGATTTCTATGGTGTCGGCGCGGGCTTCGCCGGGCTTGACCGCGAGCTGCCGGGTTTTTGCCGATAGCACGTTGTCGAACTTGTCGAGCAGGTCGACCGTCACCCCGTCGATCGGCCTGATGCCGGAGTTGCGGATCGACAGGCCCACGCTGACCACGAAGATCTGCCCCATGCCGTCCTTGAACACGGATTGCACATTGGCGCGGCAGGGCTCGACGTAGAGATATTTGTGCTCGTTGGCGTCGAACGTCTGCGCGAGCGCGGCGCTTCCCGCGCAGCAGATCGACAGAATCGGAGCGAGCAAACCGATGGCGCGCATGTTCGGCTCCCCAGCCGTGCCGACCGCAATGCCGCGCCCCTCACGCAACGACAGCGCCGAGCGGTCGTTGTTTTGAACGTCCCGTGTGACAAATGGTTCCTAGGAATTCGATGCGGGCAGCCGATTGCCGGTTCAGACCTTTGCTAAGGACGAAGTTTTAATGCCCCTACCGAATCGAGGCGGTTGGTTCCCCTCCCCCGCGAGTGAAGCGAGCAGCGGGGAGGGGTTAGGGGTGGGGGGCGCTTTGAATCGCATCATCCCCGGCCCCCCACCCGGCTCGGTGCAGGCCAAGTCGGATGTTTCCGACTTGGCCAATGATCATCGCCGAAATCGGCAACAGCCGATTTCGGGTGGCACCTTGCCACCCTCCCCGCCGCTCGTCCAAGTCGGATGTTTCCGACTTGGACCAATCATAAAATGGCCGAACCCGGGAACACCCGGGTTCGGCGGGGGGAGGGTATCTGCTCTCGTTGTTTGTGACTCAACTCTTGCAAAATGTGCGGACGCTAGCTCCCGCCGGCCTTGCGCGTGGCGTCCCACCACGGGCAGGTGCCGGGCGCGAGCGTGTAATTGCCCTCGATCACCTGCACCGGCTGGCGCTGTCCCTCGAGCGCGGCGCGCCCGCGCATCTCCCGCGCCTGCGCGAGCTGGTCCGCCGGAATCCAGGTGCGCTCGTGACCCCACAGGCTCGGCCCGTCGGTCATCTCCACCGCTTTCCAGCTGTCGGGGTCGATCGAGCGGCCGCCCCAGCCGTACTCGACCAGGAAGCCGGACGGCGTGCGGGAATAGAACGAGGTCATGAAATCGTTGGTGTGCCGGCCGAGCGTCGCGGCGATGCGGCCGTCCTCGCGCGAGGCGAGATCATAGGCCTGGCCGACGTCGTCGAGCATGTAGAGCTCGACCATGAGATGATGGATGCCGTTCTGTCCGGTCTCCAGCACCGCGAAACTGTGGTGGCGCGGATTGACGTGGAAGAAATAGATCTTGAACGGCTCGAGCATGTAGTCGCTCAGCCGCAGCCCGAGCACGTCCTGATAGAACCACAGCACGTCCTCGATGCGCTCGACCGTGAGCACGACGTGGCCCATGCCGAGCGGCCCGGTGCGGAACCCGGAGATGGCGCGGCCCGGCCGGAACGGCTCGACCGCGATCTCGGCGCCGTGAAACGCTTCGAGCCGGTTGCCCAGCGGGTCGACGAACGCGATGAGCTCTTGTACGCGGCGCGCGTCGGCGAGCGCCTTCGGCTGGCGCTCGACGCGTACGCCCGCGGTCTCGAGCCGCGCGGCGAGCTGGTCGAGCGCGGCGGCGTCCGCGACCTCCCAGCCGAGAAAGGCGGGCCCGTCGGCATCGTCGGCCTCGACGATGAGCCGCTGGCTGCGGTCGTCCATGCGCAGGCGCAACGCGGCCCGGCTGCGCTCGACGAGCTGCATGCCGAGAAAGTTTTCGCCGAAACTCGCCCAATCCTCGAGGTTGCGGGCGCGCAACCCGACATAGCCGAGCGACTGCAGTGCCATGTGCGCCTCCTGATCGCGGGGAGCGTCCGCGTGCCGCGGCTCTTGTACCGCATCCGTCCGGTTCCGTTGAGAGCTTTCCATGGGCCGGCCGGGGAGCGACCGAGCGCCGCCTTGCCCCAAGTCGGCCAAATTTCGTTCTATAGATGCGGCCTCGGGCCGCGTGTGCGCCGGCCGGACCGTTGCCCGCTGGCGGCGGTAGCCGGCAGCCGCTCGCACCAGGATCGCCCGGTTGGCGTTCGCGGTTTGAGGCAGCCGAATGGCGGGCGCCGGATTCGACGAGGCGCCCGACCCGCACGAGACGAGACACGGAGCATCCCATGAGAATGGCCGCCCTTATTGCCGGACTGCTGCTGTCGTGTGCTTTTGCCGACGCCCAGCCTCCTGCGCCCGGCGCCAAGCCTCCCGCCGCGCCGCCGCCTCTTGCCGCGGCGCAGCCCGCGATCGAGATCCTCGAGTTCGCCATCATGCGCAAAGGCGAGCAAATCGGCACACACAAGATCGAGCTGCGGCGCACCGGCAAGGAGACCTCGGTCAGCGTCGAGACCAACGTCGAGGTGAAGATTCTGTTCGTCACGGCGTACCGCTTCCAGTACACGGGCACCGAACGCTGGGTGAACGGGCGTCTGGTCGCGCTCAGTGCCGCGACCGACGACAACGGCACGCAGCACAAGCTGACGGCTGCGCTGAAGGGCGCCGCTCTCGAGGTCGACGCGGACGGCAAGGCGGCTCAGGTCGACAAGAACATCATCCCGGCGAGCCTGTGGAACCCGGAGCTGGTGCGGCAATCGGTGATGCTGGATACGCAGACCGGGCAAGTCATGCCGATCTCGGTGGTGGACGGCGGCTCGGAGGAGGTGACGGTGGAGAGCGGGCCGGCGATGGCGCATCGCTACACCATCAAGGGCAAATTTTCGCAGGACGTCTGGTACGATTCCCGCGGCCGCCTGGTGCAGTCGCAGCTCGTCGGCAGGGACGGTTCGGTCATTTCCTACAAGCTGATGTGATTTCCAGGGGTCGGATATCAGAAGTCAGAAATCAGAATCCATGACGTTGATTTTTCGGACTCCGACTTCTGATCTCTGAAAATCAGAAGCCGGGTGTCTGCCTTCCGAGTTCCGATTTTCTGATTTCTGACTTCTGACTTCTGACCCCTGCCCCGGCGGCGCCGATCACCCGGCCGGCCACCGGAACGCGGCGGAGCGCGGCGCTCGCCGCCCAGCTCAGAACGAGGCTAACCGCGAGCACGATCCCGCCCTTGGCAATAGCGGGCAAGGACACGTCGAGCAGCAGGTATTGCGTCCAGAGCACGAATACATAGTGGAACAGATAGATCCCGTAGGCATTGTCCGAGACGCCGTCCAAGATCGGCAATCGGACGGCAGCAAAGCGCAAGAACACCGCCGACAGGCCGAAACAGGCGCTTGCCGCGAACAGCGCGGCGCCGAGATCGGCGAGGATTTGCAGGCCCGGCAGCGCTGCACCGTGACCCTTCACGATCAGCCCGGTGGGAACGATCCACAGCACGAACGATGCCGGAATGCCGGCGAGCCAAAAACCCCAGCGCCGCGCCAGCATTGCGTCCGATGCCAGCAGGCCGCGCTCGAGCCCATACGCTCCCACGCCGACGCCGGCGAAGAAGAACAGAATATATTGAACCGCGGGTCCGGGCTGGAACCCGAAAGGCCCGAATTCCACCCATTGCCAAGGGGTAAAGACGGCGGCCACGGGCACATAGGCGAGCGCCAAGACGGCGACCAGCGCGATGAAGAACCGGCCGGGATCGGCGGCGCTTTTGGCCGCAAGCCGGGCCAGGAACTCGCCCGAGCGCGGCGCAAGCCGGTACATGCCGGCCGCGGCGATGTTGAGCGCCAACAGGAACCACAGGAACCACATCGGTCCGCCCGGCCAGAACGGCAATGCGGTCCAGTGCGACCAGAACGCGGACCAGCCCGGATCGACGGCGGTGACGCGGTAGACCGGGTAGTACGCCAGCGGCATCAGCACGGATACGCCGAGTACGAACGGCACGCCGACGCGCAACAGACGGTCCTGCAGAAACGTTTTGGCGCCTTTGCGCCGGAGGCTCGGCCACACGAACAGACCGGAAAGCAAGAACATCAGCTGCATCAGGCAGAGAAATTCGAACGCACAGATCAGGTCGAACCCGAGCCAGCGATGGCTGTCGACGATCGGGTTCGCCGTCCAACCATAAGGGGGGCTGTCGAAGGGCAGCGGGGAAGCAGGTTGCGAAACGATGTAGGCGATGAAGGAATGGAAGACGAGCACGTTGAGGATGACGAAACCGCGCAAATTATGCAGAGCCAAGCTGGTTTTGGACATGCTGGTTCCGGGCCTCCGCCGGGCTCCGTACAGTCGCAGATCAGGGAATCATTGCCCGCCGTCGCGAAAGCATACGCCATGCTTCGCGGTGCCGACAACGAGCACGTTGGGGTGGGGTTGCGGCAGCGATTTCCGCACGCAGAGCGACCTAGAGCATGTTCCGGTGAAATGGAGTCGTGACACGTACGGTTTGCGCGAGCTGCATACTCGTTTCCCCTCTCCCCTTGTGGGAGAGGGTGGCTCGTTGCGAGCGTGAGCGAGCAACGAGCCGGGTGAGGGGTAGAACCTATTGGGTGCGCCGGCCGCGGCCGCGAGGCCGGTTCGCAGCCGCGGGATCGCGCCGTGATTCTTCCGCATGCTTCCTCGCCGGCCGATGCAACGCGCCTTGCTCATTATATATAATATACGCCGTCCACCGGCATATACGCTGTCCACCGGCACCCGCCATGGAACCAAATCCGAGAGGGCGGGGTTCCGATGCCGGAGCCTCCGCCATGAATCTTCGCCTCCCCGCCGCTGCTGCATTTGCCGCAACGCTGGTTTGTTTCGCAGCCGCGGCGGCGTTCGCAGGGGACGCCGCACCCGAGGACGATGCGGTGTGCACCGGTCGCGCGCCGTTCCGGGAGGTGGCGCAGGACGAGATCTATACGTTCGCCGAGCTATGCGGCATCCGGCAGGATTTTCTCCGTGCTGATCGCGGACGCACCGGCCTCAGCGCCGTAGGTTGGGCGAAGGGACGTAGCGCCGCACCACCGCCCAGAAACTGACGATCCTTCCGTCTTGTTGTCTGCTTCCCGTGGACGCGGCGCGTCCGCGCGTTTGCCCAGTCTACCGCCCGGCTAGCGTCTCGCGCAGCCAGCGTTCGATGCGGTCGAGGATGACTTCGTAGACTGCATCCTGGGAGATCCCGGCTCGCTTCGGCACTTTGAACGAGTGGTCGCCGCCCTCGACGACATGAAGCTCGGCGGGCGCATCGAGCTTCGCGAGGATCGGCCGCAGCTCGGCGGGCGTGCCGAATGCGTCGCGCGAACCTTGCACGAACAGCATGGGGGCCGCGATGTCCGTCAGGTGTTTCGCGCGAAGCTGGTCCGGCCTGCCGGGCGGATGCAGCGGATAGCCGAGAAATGCCAGCGCCGCCATGTCGTCCGCGCCGGCCGCGGCGACCTGGGAAGCAATGCGTCCGCCCATGGATTTTCCGCCGATCGCGAGCCGGTTGCGGCCGAGCTTTTCGTGATCGCGCACGGTCGCGATCGCGGCGCGGTAGCAAGCTTCCAGTTTTGGGTTCGGATCGGGAGCGCGGCGGCCGTGCTCGATGTAGGAAAAATTGAACGTGACCGCATCGATGCCGCGCGCCGAAAGCCCGGTCGCGAAGCGCACCAGGAACGGGCTCTTCTGCCCCGCGCCGGCGCCGTGCGCCAGCATCAGCGTGATCCCCGCGCGCGTCCGCGCGTCCGCCGCATAGACGAGCGCGCTCACGCGCTCGTCGGTGGCGATGTCGATGCGAAACGGCTCCGTCATTTCGTGCAGCGCGATCAGCCCGGAAGCATCAGCGCTGGGTCGACGCCGCTCGCGCGGCATAGACCGCTTGCGCAGGCACGGTCCCCTCGCGCGGCCACAACGATCGCTCGTCGAAGAACCATGCCGCCCGTTCCTCGCCGTGGCGCATCAGCCGTTCGATGAACGCGCCGGTGCGATCGAGCTTCGAGGGATAATCCAGTTCCGGGATGCCCAATTCGACGACGCGGATGCAAATGGGCTTGTAGGGGTGCTCCAGCGACGCATGCTCTTTGAGCAGCTGGTTGATCTTGTCGACGAAATAGAGCTCCTGGCCGAGCGAAAGATTGCCCGAGAGCTCGTTGCGCCGGTCGGCGATCTCCCGCACGGTTCGCGGTTCCCCGGCACGGCACTGCGGATTGATCTGCACGACCCAGATTTCATCCGGCCGCTCCGGCTTCGGCAAATCCGTGAACTCCCGGACCGGAGGGTTGGTGGTGAAGAGCCCATCCCAGAACCGCCGGCCGTGCGCATGAACGGCCCGATAGAGCGGCGGGATCGCGGCCGAAGCGATCAGATCGTCGTAGGTCAGGGTCTCGCCCTCGAAGATCGTGCGCTCGCCGCTGCCGATATCGGTGGCGCCGATGTACAGCTTCGGCCGGCTACGGCGATGCGGATCCGCCGGAAGCGCCTCGATCGCCAGATGCCGGAACAACAGCTCTTTCATCCTGGCCGCGGCGACCGGCTCGTAGGCGTACGGGCTGATCTCGAGCGTGACCGGCATGCGCGCCAGAAACACGCTCCAGAAATTCGCCGCGGCGTCGAGCAAGTCGTGCACCTCGAGATCGCGCCAGAAGCGAGTGAGGCGATCGATGGCGTCGTCGTGGCTGCCCATGACCAAGCCCGCCCACGCCAGGGCGGCGCACATGGCCCCGCCCGACGTGCCGCTGAGCGCGACCAGATCGAACTCGCTGCGCAGCTTCGAACCGAGCAATGCTTTGAGAACGCCGGCGGCGAACGCGGCATGGCTGCCGCCCCCTTGGCATGCGATGGCAACGTTACGCACTGGAGACGCCTTTCGGTTCTGGATTGCAGCCGCGGGACCCACAGCGAGAAGTGGATACTAGCACCCGGGACGCCGAATGACAGCGAGGCGCAACGCGACGCGCACTCTCGCTGCGCCGCGCCTCATCTGTGGCCCGGATGGAGAGCCCGCGAGGCGGGCGCGGAATCCGGAACCGGACATCGGGGGATCTCGGATTTCGCTTCGCTGCATCCGGGCTACATCCCGTGCGGACTACAGCCGCGACAGATACTTCGGCAGCTCGCGCTCGAATTCCGGGAAATAGCGCGCGATGAGGGTCACGTCGAAGCGTCCGAGGATCGATTCCTTCGGCTCGCGGTCGAGCAGGAAGAAAAACGCCGCCTCGATCAGGCGCTCCGGCGTGTGCTTGCCGCCGGTCAGGCGTTCGCAGGTTTTCCGCGACATCGTGACCTGATGGCGGGTCTCGCCCTTGCCTTCGCGCACGACGACCCCGAACCCGAGCGGGTCGCCGTCTTCCGTGCGCCGGACCTCGATCATGTTCGTACCCGTCATCCTGAGGCGCTCGGCGCGTAGCGCCGAGCCTCGAAGGATCAGCGCTTGCGGCCGCCCAAACAAAGTCCCGCGCGGGCCTCGATTGAATCCTCAGAAATTCGCCGACGGTACGGCCAACTCGAATCCGGCGCTTCGAAGGAACAGCCCGCCATTAGGCTCATCCACCTTGCCATAAGCACGCGCAAGATGCATCGTGCCGCTGGGTTTACCTGGGGACTTATAGGGATGGCAAATGGCTAACCCGGTATCTGGATTTTAACGACGCCTTCGATCCAACCCAATTTGTCCAGTCGAAGGAACATAAATCCGAGCAGTACTCTGTCCGATCGGAGACTAGCGCTTTGAACTTGAGAGTTGGAGAGTTTAGTCCATCAGGGGATTTCCCGCCTATCGAACGAGCGCTGCAGCCGGGCCAGAAGGTGCAGATTGACTATACGTGGCGGTGGTTCGATAACGGGAATTGGTGGGCCAAGGTACAGCTTCCGTCGTGAACTCGGCTCAATCTTCGCAGGGTCAACGAGGCGCTCGGGCTCGTCCGCACCGCCGGAGCCGTGCGCCTCGCCCAGGCGTTCGCGGCGATGTCGGCCGATGCGCGCGGGCATTTTCTGGCGCTGGTGGAGATCGTCGCCGAACGCGGTCGGCCCCACCGAACACGGTGATATGCTTCAGCTGAGTCGCGACCAGCCTTTCTCAGAAGCACCCCAACAATCTCACGCCGAGGAGGGGCGCCGCATCGCGCCGTAAGTCGCAGCGCCGCTGCTGCCGAGCCTCGATTGACCGCGCAGAGGCGGATCGTCTACGAATGCGGGTCGAATCGTCTCCCAAGCAACCGAGGTGGCGTCCGTGCGCCCGAACCGTATTTTGCGCCGGCTGATCGGGTTGTTGGTCGCATCGTCGATCTGCCTGGGACCGGCGGCGCTGCGAGCGCAAACGCTGGATTCCGCCACCGCGGCCAACGCCGCGAAACTCTCGCAGCTGCTGAAGGAAACCGGTCTGCGCTATAATACCCATTCCGGCACGACCTGGTCGGTCGACCTCCAGCGCAAGAACATCGGCAAGGTTCGTGTCATCACCTCCGTGGGTACCGATGTCGTCGTGACCTTTGCGATTCTCGCCAAGCAGGCGGCGATACAGAAAACGTTGCAATTGCTCGACACCCTGGCGTCCGCCAACCACGAATACGATTACGCGAAAATCGGCCTCGACAAGGACGGAGACTTGTTCGTGCGGATCGACACCCCTTCGCGGCTGATCGATGCCAAGGAATTGAAGTCCGCCATCGACCAGGTCGCCAACGCCTCCGACGAGGTGTTCGCGAGAGTCTCCGGTTCCATCAAACACTAGCCGGTCGAGGCTCGTGCGGTCGCCGCCCAGCCGCCTTTTCCCCCGGCACGATCGCTAGGCGCTCGCGCGGACGATCTCTTCCTCGAGGTCGCGCAGCCGATCCTTGCCGAAGAAGATCTCCTGGCCGACGAAGAAGGTCGGGCTGCCGAACGTGCCGCGCGCGACCGAGGCCTGCGTGTTCTCCAGCAGGCGCTGCTTGACCTCGGGCTCCTGCACGCGCGCGAGCAAACGCGCGGCGTCGAGCCCGGACTCGTCCAAGGCCGCGCGGACCACCTCGGGATCGTCCATCTTCTTCGGCTCGGCCCACATGTGGCGGAACACCTCGTCGACGTAACGCTCGAACGAGCCCTCGAGCTGCGCCGCGACCGCGCCGCGCATGATCAGCAGCGTGTTGACCGGAAAGAACGGATTGAGCGTGAAGCGCTCGATGGCGTGGCGCCCGACGAAGCGCCGCCGCTCCAGTTCCTCGTACTCCGGCTTGTTCTTGATGCCCTGCAGGCTCTCGGCAGGTGAGCGGTTGTTCGTCAGCTTGAACACGCCGCCCAGCAGCACCGGCACGTATTCGAACTTCGCGCCGGTGCGGCGCTCGATCTGCGGAACGACCAGGTGAGCCAGGTAGGCGTTCGGGCTGCCGAAATCGAAGTGAAATTCCACCTTGGCCATGATCACCACGCCTCCCGGTACGGACGAACGTCGAGCTCGAAGGTCCAGGCGTCGCGCGGCTGGCGATAGAGCTGCCAATAGGCCTCGGCGATCGACCCGGGATTCATGAGCTGGTCCGGCTCGAGGCGATCGAGCGCCTCCGCGCCGGACCGCTGCCGGATGCGCTCGCGCACGAAGGCGGTATCCACGCCGGCATCGATGATGAGATGCGCGACGTGGATGTTGTTCGGACCGAGCTCCCTCGCCATGCTCTGGGCGACGGCCCGCAGCCCGAATTTGGCGCTCGCGAACGCCGCATAACCGACGCCGCCGCGAACGCTCGCGGTCGCGCCGGTGAAGAAGATGCAGCCTTTGCCGCGCGGCAGCATCAGGCGGGCGGCTTCGCGTCCGGCCAGGAATCCGGAATAACAGGCCATTTCCCAGACCTTGCGAAACACCCGCTCGGTCGTCTCGAGCACGGCAAAGTTGACGTTGGCGCCGACATTGAAGATGCAGACTTCGAGCGGGGCGTGCCCGTCGGCCGCGCGCAGAAAACCGGCGATGTCGTCCTCCTTGCGGGCATCGAGGCCGCGCGCGACGATCTCGCCGCCGGCGGCTTCGATGTCGGCGACCAGCGGCGCGAGCTTGTCCGCATTGCGCCGGCCGGCGAAGATCGTGAACCCTTCGGCCGCGAATTTTTTCGCGATCGCGGAGCCGATGAAATCCCCCGCACCGATGACGGCCGCGGTGGCATTGCGCTTGGTCAATTCTCTGCTCCGTGGTCTCTCGCGAACGTTGCGGTGGCGGTCTCGCCCACCTTTACGCCTTTCGGCCTCCGGCGTCCGCCGCCTCGCGTCGCCGGCTCCACTCAATGCGCATCCGCCGATGGCACGCTGGGCACCGCGACCTTGCGCATCAGCGGCGCCGTCACCACGGCGAGCACGAAGCACGCCGCGATGACGAGGTAGGCGTCCGCGAAGGTCTCAACCTGCGCCTCCCATTAGGCGAGCAGCCGCAGCTGTTTTAAAGCTGCGGCCTGACCGTGCACGGGATCGCCCAAGGCGGCCCCGCGGGGCACGGGTGCTCGCGCAGATGCAACGCACCGCGCCCGACCCCGCGCGATGCCGTGACCGGCGCCATGCTTCTGGTCTATGCCATCACGGCACCCTATATGGGTGGATCACCGCGCCCCGAGGAACGAAAACGCGAGACCTCCTTGCATCGATCGGCGAATGGCGGGCGGGCGTTTGCGCACGCTGCCGATCGATCCGGCCCGGTTGAAATCGGCCTGGCCGGATGCGAGCTGATTGAAACCGCTGGCGAGTCGCGAATGACGATGTCTGTCCCAAAAAAACCGTCGATCTTCGACACGCGACGCCACCAGATGTTCCCCGCCCTGGAGACATCCGAGATCGAGCGGGTGCGTCGGTTCGGCGTGGTGCGCTCCTACGGCGTGGGGGAGGCGCTGGCCAAGGTCGGCGAGGTGGGCGACGGCCTGATCATCATCCTGGCCGGGAAGGTCGACGTCACCCAACACGATCAGTCCGGCCGCCGTGCGCCGATCGTCAGCTACGGCCCCGGCGCGTTCCTGGGCGAATTGGCGCAGCTGGCGGGCCGGCGGGCTCTGGTGGATGCCTACGCGCTCGAACCGGTAGACGCCTTGGTCGTTGCGCCGGACCGGCTCCGCGCGTTGCTGATCGCCGACGCGGAACTCGGGGAGCGGATCATGCGCGCCCTGATCCTGCGTCGCGTCGGTCTGCTCGAGACCGGAGCCGGCGGGCCGGTGATCGTCGGCTATCCCGAGAGCGGCGATGTGCTCCGTCTCGAGGGCTTTCTCGCGCGCAACGGCCATCCGCGTCAACGACTGAACCCCGAGACCGATCCGGAGGCGAAGGCGCTGATCGAGCGCTTCCACATCGATCCGGGCCAATTGCCGATCGTTCTGTGCCCGTCCGGGCAGCTGCTGCGTAATCCCAGCGAGATCGAGCTCGCGCGCTGTATCGGGCTGGTGGGGCCGATCGATCCGGACCACCTCTATGACGTGGCGATCGTCGGGGCCGGGCCGGCGGGTCTTGCCACCGCGGTCTATGCCGCTTCGGAAGGGCTTTCCGTCCTGGTGCTCGACTGCCGCTCGTTCGGCGGCCAGGCCGGCGCCTCGTCACGGATCGAAAACTACCTGGGATTTCCGACGGGAATCACCGGCATGGCCCTGATGGCGCGTGCCTACAACCAGGCGCAGAAGTTCGGCGCCGAAATGGCGATCCCGGCCGAGGTGGTCGGCCTTCGGCCGCCGGGCGATCCGGACGCGGAACGCTTCATCCTGGGTTTATCCGATGCGGAACGGGTGAGCGCCCGCTCTGTCGTAATCGCCAGTGGCGCGCGCTACCGACGGCTCGACGTCGCGGACCTGGAAAAGTTCGAGGGCTCGAGCGTGCACTATTGGGCGTCGCCGTTGGAGGCCAAGTTGTGCGCCGGGCAGGAGCTCGTCCTCGTCGGCGGCGGCAATTCGGCGGGGCAGGCGGCGGTCTATCTGGCGAGCCAGGCCGCCAAGATTTGGCTCCTGGTTCGCGGGCCGGACCTCGACGCGAGCATGTCGCGCTACCTCGTCGAGCGCATCGCAGCGCTTCCCAACGTGGAGGTGGTGAGGCAAGCCCAGGTCAGCGGCCTGGAAGGCGGCGCGGGCACGCTCGACGCGGTCCGCTGGCGTCAAGGCGCGCCGGGCAAGGAAGTGCGCCGGCCGATTCGCCACCTGTTCCTCTTCATCGGAGCGGAGCCGAACACGAATTGGCTATCCGGATCCGGCGTAAGCGTGGACGCCAAGGGGTTCGTGTTGACCGGCGCAGACAATGGCCATCGCCAACCGCTGGAGACAAGTCGGCCCGGCGTCTTCGCGATCGGCGACGTCCGCTCGAGCTCGGTCAAGCGGGTCGCCGCAGCCGTCGGCGAGGGCGCGCAGGTGGTGGCGGCGCTGCATGCGTTCCTGGCTGCGGCCAACCGCGAGTCGGCGCTCGGCGCGCGCCATTAGGAGAGTCCGATGCCGGCGAAAAGCGTTTCTGTCGAGATTGAAACTTCGACGTCACGCCCGGTGTTGTGGTCACGAAGGGACGCGGGTGGCAGTGAGCCCTCCCGGCAATATCAGGAGCAAGCATGACCAAGATCACCTATGAAATCGTCGAGCACGACGGCGGTTGGGCCTACCGCGTCGATGGGGTGTTCTCCGAGACCTTCCCTTCCCACGACCTGGCCCGCAGAGCGGCGGAGCGCGCGGCCAAGGAACAGGTCGTACCGGGGGTCACGACCGGCATCGAGTACGAGGACAAGGACGGCCGTTGGCACGACGAAGTGGCGCCAGGCGATGATCGACCCGAGACCGACGTCGAGGGCTGAGCGAAGAGCCTCGGTGCAATGATCGTCTGCCGGCAACATGGCGCTTCGGCCCGGGCCATCCGCGCCGGCCGGTGAGGCCCATGACCTCGACGATCCAGCTCCTGATCCTGCTGCTGGTCGTGGTTGCCGCGGCTGCCGTCCTCGCGAGGTGGCTGAGGATCCCGCACGCAATCGTCCTGGTGCTCACCGGGGTCGTGCTGGCGCTCGTCCCGGGCTTGCCGAGCGTGGAGCTTGCCCCGGAGCTGGTGCTCCTGCTCGTGCTGCCGCCCGTCATCTATTCGTCCGCGGTGGCGATGAGCTGGCGCGAATTCCGATTCAATCTGCGTCCGATCGCGCTGTTGGCGGTGGGCTGCGTCGTCTTCACGACCGGCGCGATCGCCACCGTGTCGCATTATCTGCTGGGGCTGGCGTGGCCGGTGGGATTCTTGTTGGGCGCCATCGTTTCGCCGCCGGACGCGGTGGCCCCGCTCTCCATCGCGCGCAGACTGGAGCTCCCCAGGCGCATTTTGGTCATCCTCGAAGGCGAAGGGCTGGCCAACGATGCGACCGCGCTGATCCTGTATCGCTTCGCGGTAGCCGCGGTCAGCGCCGGCGCATTTTCGTTCGGTGAGGCCGCGGCAATGTTCGCCGCCATCGTGGCGGGGGAAATTCTCTGGGGGATCGCGGTCGGTTGGCTGATGCTGCGGCTGCGGCGCTGGGTCGGCGATCCGCGCGTCGAGATCGCGCTCTCGGTTCTGACGCCGTTCCTCGCCTATTGGCCGCCCGAGCATCTGGGCGGCTCCGGCGTGCTCGCGACCGTGACCGCCGGACTCTATATCAGTTGGAACGGCCTGGTTCTCATCAGCGCCGCGACGCGGCTCCAGGGCATCTTCTTCTGGGATTTTCTCATCTACCTGATCGAGGGCATGGTGTTCCTCATCACCGGCCTGCAGGCGCGCACGCTGATTGGCCGCATCAGCTCTTATTCGCTATCCGAGCTGGCCGTCTCGGTCGCAATCGTCAGCGCCGCGGTGATCGTGGCCCGCTTCGTCTGGATCTACCCCGCGACCTATCTCCCGCGCTGGCTCTTTCCGGCGGTCAGGCGCAAGGATCCATCCCCGCCCTGGCAGTGGCCGTTCATCCTGGGGTTCACCGGGGTCCGCGGCATCGTCTCGCTCGCGGCGGCGCTCGCCATCCCGTTTGCAACCGACAGCGGACAGCCTTTCCCCAACCGCGATCTGATTCTGTTCCTGACGTTCTCCGTCATTCTGGTGACGCTGGTGGGTCAAGGCTTGATGCTGCCGTCCGTGATCCGCGCGCTCGGCCTTGCCCACGCCGGCCGCCGCGAGCGCCGCGCCGACCGGGTCGAGGAGCACGACGCCCGGCGACAGGCGATCGAAGCAGCGATCGAGCGGCTCGAACAGCTCCGGGCGGAACGCAGCCTGTCGGAGGGGTTCGTGCGCCCGCTCCGTGCCCGTCACCACGAGCGGCTCAAGCACGTCAAGCACGGCGGCGATAGTGACGAGCGCCACCGAAGGCTCACCGAGATTCACGAGGAAATCGAGCTCGAGCTGATCGCCGCCGAGCGAGCGCACATCAACGAGCTGTTTCGCGACGGCCAGCTCAAAGACGAGGCGCGGCGCCGGATCGAGCGGGAGCTCGATCTGCGCGAGGCGCATCTCGCCAGCCGGCGCGCCGAGGAATGAAGCTGGGCATGTCCGGTAAAGGCCGCACCGGGACAGCTCGGAGCCGACATCATGTGAAGCGGGGTTGTCAATGATACGCCTCTTCTATAGGTACGCACGGAGAAGCGTTCGGAAGAACCTATCTGATGACTATCTCCTCGGCGGCTTCCTTCAGGATATCACCAAGTGGTGGTTCGATTTTGCTCGCAACTTGGTCATAGCCTCCCTTTTTGCCTACTTCGCTCAACGAACCGGTTCGTGGCTCGCATACGTCTTAGCTCATTTGTCCTTTGTCTTCTTTACCTTCTTTCTTTTTCATCCGATCTTTCGTTTCATGCTTCGAGCCCCCGGGGAGAATTTACGGCGACCACAGAGTCGCCACGTGACCCTCCTGGGCATGTTCTGGTTTCTCAACATCATTGGCATCGGGATCGGCCTCGCGCAACTTGTCGTGCACGCTGTCGCGCAGTACCAAGTCCGCTAGCGGCTGATCTTACCGTTGTGCGCAACGATAGCGACGGTCCTCTGCCTATTTGATAAGGTGGGTGGGATCAATTGTTGCGCCGACATTCACGTTCAAGCGTTTCAAGACTTTATCAAACAAGCCCTCCTGCGGGCGAAATTTCACGTTAAGACGGAAACTGTTACCATTTGGGCCAGTATCCAAACCCATCTCGCCCTCAACGAGATATCCAGCTTCCTGAAGCGCATCGATTATATCACCTACTTCCGACGGCGCCTCTACGAGCTCAGTGCTCGATATTTGATGCCCGAGTTCTGCTGCCCGACTTGCTGCATGCGCTACGCCTTCCGCATTGTGCACCCCCCTGTCGACAAATCCGATCGCCAACTCATCGGCAGCTGGAAAGAAATATTGATATATGCCCAATTTTCGCAAACGAGCTTTGATCTCATCGATATTGCCGCGGCTGTTCAAGAGTTCCCAGTCTTCATCTGTCAGCTCGTACAATGGGATCGGACAGATACCATACTTCCGATCGGTCGCAAGATTGTCAATTTCAAGCAAGCCGCGCAGCGGAATAACGAGTCCAGTTTCTGGCTGATTGGCAGAAGAAAGGGTAGTTGGCCAGTCAATATTTGCGGCCTGCTGAATCACAGTGACTATTTGAGCAAGCGTCGGCAAAGTGACGTGCTTGAACGCAGTCGATATTCTATTAATCACGCCGCCGGCAAACTGGCTGACGAATTCTGCCTGATCTTCTTTTGGCATTGTTTTGAGCAACGCCGCGAGTTCGTTCAGGCGGATCTCAGTGCTCCCTAGACTCCTTTCGAGTGCCCGAGCCAAGAAACCAAGGTCAATTACAATCGGACGAGCAATCAAAACTCGCGATTCTGGCAATGTCGCTTGTATATCGACCTGTGTCAGCGCCGTAATGCGAGGGTCAGGCTCAGCCGAGACGAGAATTATTCTCCTTGCCGCTTCATCCACAGCAATAGACAGAAACTGATGCTCGATACCCGAAACCCCTGTCACCGTCGGATACTCCCGCGGCTCAGCACCGAGCGCTCTCGATATGTTCCCCCAGATGGCCGTTTCCATGTTTCAGCTGGCACCCCGAATGATTGACCTGGCGGAGAGGGAGGGATTCGAACCCCCGATACGGTTGCCCGTATGCCGCATTTCGAGTGCGGTGCATTCGACCGCTCTGCCACCTCTCCGCGGGGCCGAGCGCGGGGTTTTGCAAAAAAAACCCGCGGTGCCGGATTTATGTAACGAAGCGGTCGGGGCGAGACAAGGCGGGCGCGCGGGCGGCCCCCTCTCCCCGCTTGCGGGGAGAGGGTTGGGATGAGGGGCGGAACCGATGCAGACCAGGGAATTTGCAGAAGCCCCTCACCCGACCTCGCTTCGCTCGGTCGACCTCTCCCCGCAGGCGGGGAGAGGTAAAGCGCGCCATCCGGACAGATCGTGTGCTAGCCGCGCCTTGACACCAAAGCCGTCATTTCTATAGTGCCGCGGCCCGGCGCGGAGGTTTCCGCGCCGTTCGTTTTGCGCGAAAAATCTGACGCGCGGGGCGGCCGGGCGGCGGGCGGCCGGGCAACAGACTTAAATCCGATCGGCGATCCGAACGCCGCGGCCAAACGCGGGAAATAGCCATGTTCGCAATCATCAGGACCGGCGGGAAGCAATATCGGGTCGCCGAGCAGGACCTGATCACGGTCGACAAGATTTCGGGAAAAGCCGGCGACGCGGTCCGGTTCGGCGAAGTGCTCCTGCTCGGCGGCGAGACCATCGTGGTCGGAAGCCCGATGGTGGCCGGCGCAACCGTGGCCGGCGAAATGGTCGAGCAGGGCCGCGGCGAAAAGGTCATCGCGTTCAAGAAGCGCCGCCGCAAGAATTCGCGCCGCAAGCGCGGCCATCGCCAGGAGTTCTCGGTGGTCCGCATCACCGAGATCCTCACCGAGGGCAGAAAGCCCGCGGCGAAGGTCGAAGCCGCGCCCCGGGCCGAAGCCGCGCCGCAAGCCGCGCGGGCCGAGCCGCCCGCACCGGCGCCCCAGCCCGCGCCCGCCGCGCCGACGCCCGCGGCACCTGCCGCCGCCCCGCCGGCGCCGCAAGCGGAGGCGAAGCCGAAAGCGCCGGCCGAGAAGGCCGAAGCCAGGCCGCCGCCGTCCCCGGCGCCCGCGGCGAAGACGGAAGCTGAAGCCGGGAAGGCGGAAGCAAAACCCGCCAAGCCCAAGGCGGCGGCGAAGCCGGCGAAAAAGGAAGCCAAGCCCAAGGCCGAGAAGCCCGCCGCCCCTACGAAAAAACCCGCGGCGAAAAAGCCGGCCGCGGATAAGGGCAAAGGAAAAAAGAAGTGATATGATTCCGTCACGGA
>Ga0137364_10000237_pt1 | contig 20385 bp, 22 predicted proteins | sample SagtaG_10_FD_104798 | JGI IMG/M metagenome (GOLD analysis project Ga0137364, IMG submission 104798) | Vadose zone soil microbial communities from Sagehorn Ranch, Mendocino, California, USA - Sage1_L_20_16 metaG | ecosystem: Environmental > Terrestrial > Soil > Vadose zone | place: USA... | reverse complement strand
TCCAGCGTTAATGATGCGCCGCGATCCTTCTTCTTAGCATCAGCGAAGTTGACCATCACGGAAGAGTCAGGATACCGCTCGGGGTGAGCGATCATATTTCTTTCCGGGCCTTCGATTCCTCCCGGACAAACTGTAAGATCATCCCCCACGGTATGCAGCTTGCAGTCATTTTCTATTTCCTCCGCAACTATGCGCCCTTGCTCACGTTTTACGACAATGTCTATTCGGCCAATTTTCGGGAGCCGGTCCACGTCTATTCCCGCCAGGAACAACTCCAAGTGATAGTCATTGACGAACTGCGGGTCTAGCGAATTGTTAATCTCCGCGAGGACGCCAAAGTCATAGCGAATAACGGCTGAAAGTCCCGCTAACGTATCGGCTATGGACTGCGGACGGCCCTGCTTCTTGATCGCGTCTCGGTAGAACTGAATGAGGCCGAGCACTTGAAGGTCTAATCTTTTCAGAAGCCCGTCGCTTGGTTTCCCAAACATGCTAGGTGGAATTGTGAGTACACCCGCAGTTGCACACACCATATGGTCGCCGCACGGCATGAGCTTTTGAGCAGGGTCTTGAGGGTCCGGTTGTGAGTGCCCAGAAGCATAAGTTTTGGTGACCATACTATCGGTTACAACGACGATCCCGTTTTTGTTACCCATCGCGGTAATTAAGGTACCGTGGGCAAAAGCTGAATTCTCTTGTCCTGCGATTGATGGAATCGGGAACAGTAGAAAAGCAATTAAAGCTAACAATCTCACTACGCCCTCCAGTGCACCCTATCTTAGAACGTAATCCCGGAGATTTCTTGCGTGGGTAGAGATAGGTGGAGGAGGCTTGGGGGGGCTACGGTACCGCAAATGCGCGGCAAAGATGGCAGCAACAAATATTCATTCGCAGGGCGGCAAGGTTCAAAGCCATGTATGGGAATTGAGGGTGAACTTTGACTGAACAAATGCAACCTGTAGTTCTATCCTCTGTGGGTGTGCCGCGTACCATTTACGTCGTCGGACACGCCTAATCCGCGTAACTTGCAAACGCAACTCTTACGCGGACATCTAAAAAGATTCTAAATTACTAAACTAGGAAAGGGCAGGAGACTTTTGCGGGGGCAAGAAACGAAACGGCCTCCTACCCAATTAGGAAAATGGAGCTTTCATTTGCCCCAATCTTTGCCCTAATGTACTTTGAAAACCGGGTACGAATGAGCAGGTCCCGGCACCGTAAGTCCTTGAAAAGATTAGGGGTAGGAAGGCTGACGGTCGGTTGCCCTGTGGTGGTTAGCCTCCTACCCCGCGAGTGGGCTTATCTGTATAGACGATTCCAGTCCCTAAATAGTTTCCTGAACCCTGCAAAATTCTGTGCCGGGCCTTCCCACCTAACTCCCCAGCGGAACAGTATCCAAGTACCGCGCCACCGCTGCTTTCCAACTGAACTTTTGCTGAATGGCCGCCTGGAGCGCTTGCGCCGCCGCCGGCTCGCCATGCGTGAGGTAGGTCTGCTTGGGCGGAGCCGGAAGCGCATTCAGCCAGCGCAGCAACTCGCTCTTTCCAGCGTGCGCGGAAAACTGGCCCATTTCCACAATCTCCGCGCAAACTGGCACCGCCTGGCCAAAAATGCTTAACGTTTTCGCACCCTCTTGCAGCGCTCGGCCCCGCGTTCCCTCTGCTTGGAAACCTGCCAGGATTACCGCATTCTTTGCGTCCGGCAGCCGCTGTACCATGTGATGGAGCACGCGCCCGCCGCTCACCATTCCGCTGGCGCTAATGATGATGCAAGGCGTCTTCACGTTGTTGATAGCCTTGGATTCCTCCGCCGAGCGCGTCAGATGGAACTCATGTACATTTAGAGGATCGCCTTTGCCGTCGCTGCCTTCTTCCCGCACAAACTCCAGGTCGTGATCCTCTTTGTGTTTCACATAAAGGTCCGTCGCGCTCAACGCCATCGGACTATCGACGTAAACTGGCAGGCGCGGAATCCGCTGCTGATCCTCGAGCTGCCGCAGATAGTACATAAAAGTCTGCGTTCGCCCGATCGCAAACGCCGGGATCACGATGGAGCCCCCGCGTTTCACCACGCGGTTCACGGTTTGCGCCAGCAATTCTGCCGGGTCGCCCTCCTGATGTTCGCGATCCCCGTAAGTCGATTCGCAAATCAGCACATCGGCCTTCGAGAGCGGCGTCGCAGGCTCTTTCAATATCGGCTGCCCGTATCTGCCGATATCCCCTGAAAACACGACTACAATCTTTTTGCCCCCCTCGGTAATCGTCAGTTCCAGGCTCGACGAACCTAGAATGTGTCCCGCATCAAACGAAGACACGTGAAACTCGGGGCTGATGTCAAAGCCCCCGCTGCGTGGCATGGTTTTCAATTGCTTCAGTACGGGATCAACATCATCCGGCGTGTAAAGCGATTGCGGTTCCGCATGCCGGCTGTACTTCTTGGACTTGGCGTGCTCCGTGTCCTCTTGTTGCAGGTGCGCAGAATCCTTGAGCAGAATCTCTGTCAGTTCAATAGTCGCAGGGTTCGCAAAAATGGCCCCGCGATAACCGTCCTTCACCAGCACGGGCAGCCAGCCCGTGTGGTCCAGATGCGCGTGAGTGAGCACAGCGTAATCAATCGCTTTTGGATCGACCGGCAGCGGTTTCCAGTTGCGGTCTTTCAGTTCGTTGCTGCCTTGGAACAGGCCGCAATCCACCAGCAGTCGCTTGCCCGCCGCTTCCACCAGGTACTTGGAGCCGGTTACACACCCTGCCGCGCCAAGAAATGTGAGTTTTGCCATAGCCCTGCCATTCTACCCATTTTGAGCCGCCCGTACACTCACGCGTGCCCGATTGTCATCCCAGCGGAGGGGAATCCCTGCGCTTGTTACTTCACCGGAAAAAGCGTGAGGCTGGTTGAAGATTTCCCTTGCAAATTATTACTGGATGTGGTAGTACATAAACAGGTAATAGATTGTTGGCTTGGTGTACCGTCGTTTCTTCAACTTTCGGTTCTCTCCGGCCGGACTTCTTGCACACTTTTGGTGCAACCTATCCCCTTTAGAATCAACACTTTTGAAAGTGTCTCAAAGCAAGAGGTTTTAAGTCCCTTTAGAATCGGCACTTGCGAGAGAGTGGGGACAATGGCCCTCCCCGACCGAGAGGGGAGGCTACGATTCGAGGTCGAAAGCCGAATTGGAGCAGAGCGGCACAATCCGTTCGCTTGGGAAGACAGGACTACATGAAGGTGCGAAGTTTGGTTCAGGCACAATCCCTCAGGGAAGATACCTAATTTACTACCGATACTGGCGTGTTGTAGGCTCCCCGTATGTTGATCGGACAGAAGCTGCGAGAAATTCGTGAAGCGAAAAACATGAGTCAGATGGAGATTTCCGGAGCGACGGGGCTGGTGCAGCCCTACGTTTCCCGCGTGGAGAACGGCCACACCATTCCAGGGCTGGAAATGCTGGAGAAGTGGGCCTGCGCTCTAAAAATCCCGCTTTACCAGATTCTTTATGACGGTGATGAGCCGCCCGAGCCGCTGAAACTTTCCGCCCAGAATCATCGGGAGCTGTGGGGAAGCTCAGGGCGGCAAACACATGAACTGAAGCGTCTGCGGCAGTATCTGTCGAAGATGAATGACGAGGAACGCGAGTTGTTGGTGTCCCTGGCGGGACGAATGGCAACACGGCAGCGGCGAAAAGACGGTGAGGCCGACGGGGCGTAGAGAAAAGAATCGAGTTTAGAGTTTTAAGAGTTGCGGGCAATTAAACCTCAGACTTAAGAGCGCTCGGCGCGGCCTAGTTGGAATCAGAGTCAGAGTCTTCGGGAGACTCGATGCCGGCGCGGGCGATGAGCCTGCGCAGTGCTTCTTCACCGCCCGCGCCGCGCTGCGTGCCGGCAATGAAGCCTTCGCGATCAATCACAACATAAATGGGATATTCGTTGGCCTGATACATGGCAGCAAGATTGGTGTCTTCCATCATGACGATTTTGCAGTCGCGCGGATGCTGCTCGAGGTATTTCCTTACCTTTTTCTTGGATTCGCCGACGTCGATGGCGAGAAGGATCAGTCCTTTGGGCGCAAGCTCCTTGCCGACCCTATCGACAAAGGCGGCCTCATCGGCGCAGAAGCCGCACCAGGTGGTCCAGAATTCGAGCAGAACCACTTTGCCCTTGATGGACTCGTTGTTGAATTTCTCGCCGGTGGTCGTGGTGGCGGAAAAGTGCGGAGCGGGTTCCTTGTCTTTGGAGCCGGCAGCAATGCCGAGAGTACCGGCGAGCAGGGCGGCTGTGAGTGCGCCGCGGATGAGCATCGTTCGCACGCGCATGACGGGAAGATAGCACAAATCGGGGGCGAGGGATTAAGGAATAGGGACTGGAAACTAGGCACCGAAGAGTAGTATTCGGGCGGCGTGTGTGCTAAAGAGGGCGCGGAAGTGGCGGGGGGAACATGCGAAGAGAGCTCACGTCCAGGTTCGTCGTGCTGCTGGCGATCTTTGCCTTCTTGGTAGGGGTGGCCCCGGCAAACGGCCAGACGCTCGGGCAGCCGGCGGACAAAACCGTCGCCGTGTTTGGACAGTCGATCCACTATTTCGATTTGGGCTCTGGGCCGGTAGTGGTGTTGGTGCACGGGCTGGGGAGCCGTAAGGAAGATTGGCTGCCGGTGTTGGAGCCGCTGGCTCAGAAATACCGGTTGCTGGTCCCGGATCAAATCGGATTCGGAAAATCGGACAAGCCGCTGCTGGACTACACCGTCCAGACGTATGTGGATTTTCTGAATGAGTTTTTGCGGCAATTGAAGGTGGAGAAAGTGAGCCTGGTCGGTGAATCGCTGGGCGGATGGATCTCCGCGCTGTACGCCGTGGAACTGTCGGACGGCGGGCATTTGATTGCGCTGGACAAGCTAGTGCTGGTGGACGCGGCGGGGTTGAAGCAAGACGCGCCGATTCCGAATCTGAACCCAAGTTCGCTAGCGGCGATGCGCGGGCTGATGGAGTCGGTGTTTTACGACACAAGCTGGCTGACGGAAGATGCGCTGCGAAAGATTTTTACGGACAAGCTGTCAGTACACGATGGATACACGGTGCGAAGTTTGCTGGCGAGCGCTGCGGCGGGGACGGAAAGATTGGATGACCGCATGGCGAAAATCAAGACGCCAACATTGGTTGTATGGGGAAAGCAGGACAAGTTGCTGCCGATTGCTTCGGGCGAACGCTACGCGGCGGGAATTGCAGGAGCGAAATTGGTGAGCTTCGACAAGTGCGGGCACGTGCCACCGATCGAAAAGACCGACGAGTTTGTGGCGGCGGTGTCGGCGTTTCTGGCCGGAAGCGTGGTGCGCTAGAAGACAACACGCCTTGAAAAAAGTACCGGAAACGACACCAGGAAAATGCAAATGCGCGTTTTGTCCTCATTATGCAGATTGAGACGCTGGTGATGTTGGCCACCAGGAAGGATGACGAACCTCCTATTGCCCGGGAGTTGCATCGTAGATGCTGTGAAAGATGGCCTGTCTGCACGTGTGGTAAAGTTAATGAAGATGCGCCGAATTCTCAGCTTACTTGTTGCTCTCGGATTGGCAGGCCTCGGGCCATTGCCGGTTTCCGCTTGCGCGCTCGTGTATTCGCAGCCGAGTGAGTGCGCGACTCCACAGACTCAAACGAACTGCACACGAATGGGAATGGACCAAGCGGAGAAGCCGCCAGTCAGCGTCTCCCCTGCAAGCAAGAGTTGTTGCGTAATTTCAGAAGCGCCACTTCCCGAAGCACAAACCTGGGCGGGAAGCTTCTCCGTGGCGGCGGTGCCAGCCGTAGCTTCAAGCGTGGTCGTTGCAGCGCAGCCGGTTGAGAGCGATTGGTCGCGTGATGTAGAGCAGGATTTGTCTCCACCGCCTTCGCAGTCCCTTCTCTGTACCTTCCTGATCTGAGTCCTTCTTAAGAACGCTTCGCGTACACGTGTATCTCCAGATGTGCGTGGTTGCAGCCACTAGCGCTCAAACACTCAAAGCGAAAGAGAAAATTGAGCGTTGCTCAAAACTGAAGAAGTCTTGTTGTCAGGAAAAGATTCGGTATGAGCTTCACACATCAATGTTCGTAGACGGTGCCTCACGCGCGTCCGTCTGCTTACTGCGTTCTTGATAACCAATCAACTTTTTAGAATTCGGTCATCCGACCTTGAAAGGGGAAAAGACATGAGCAGCAGACGTGGATTTTTGCGAAATCTTTTGACTGGAGCAGGAGTCGTGGCTTCCGCGAAAGTGCTGTCCGCCCAAGAGATGCAAATGCAGGGGGAAATGCCCCGCACGAAGACGAAAGAGAAGGGAGAAACAGTGCATGGCCACAATTCTTTTCTCCTTGCCGAGACGCCGGACATACCGAACCTCCCGTTTCGCATGGACGGCAACGTCAAGGAATTTCATCTCATCGTTGAGCCGGTGAAGCAGGAAGTCGTGCCCGGCCGAACCGTCGATCTCTGGGGTTATAACGGGAGCGCGCCGGGTCCCACAATTCAAGTGATCCAGGGCGATCGCGTGCGCATCATCGTGGACAACCACCTTCCCGAGGCGACCTCGATGCATTGGCACGGCTTCGAGATTCCGAATGACATGGATGGCGCTCCGGGATCAGGTCAAGACCCAATTCCGCCGGGCGGCCGCTTTGTTTACGAGTTTACGCTGCACCAGGAAGGGACGTACTTCTACCACTCTCACATGGCCATGCAGGAAATGATGGGAATGATCGGTGCGTTCGTGATGCACCCCAAGAATGCTTACAAGCCGCGCGTTGATAAAGACTTCGTGATTATTCTGCAGGAATACGCCATCTTGCCCAATATCACCGTTCCCAACTCCATGAACATGGAGTTCAACTGGCTCACGTTCAACGGCAAAGCGGGGCCTGCGACGACTCCTTTGATCGTACGGCACGGTGAACGAGTGCGCATTCGCCTGATCAACCTCGGCATGGACCACCACCCGATCCACCTTCACGGCCATCAGTTTGTGGTTACCGGAACCGAAGGAGGCCGCCAGCCCGAGTCGACCTGGGGCCCGGGCAATACGGTGCTCGTCGGTGTAGCGCAATCACGCGACATTGAATTTGTCGCGAACAACCCCGGCGACTGGATGCTGCACTGCCATCTTCCTCACCACATGATGAACCAGATGTCGTCAATCGTCGGCCCGACGTCACGCCGAAATGGAATGCCCGCTGGCCTCGACATGGAGCGAGGTATGGGAATGCTGCGTCAAGGAAGTGCAACGTCCGAGGAAAACGGTCCGAGCCTGGGTCGCGGAGTGGGTGTTGGTTCGACAGCGGAGCAAACCTTTTCGAATTCCTCTCTGAAAGCCGGGAATCCGATGCAGCACCAAGAGATGCAAATGAGCAAGCCGGATATCAGCAAGGATGCGAATTCCGTCCCCGGCTTTCCGCAGGATGCGTTCATGGAAGGTCCAATGATGGCAATGGATCAAATGGTGGACAAACCTGAAAACTTCGGCTTGCGTCCCGGCTGGAGCGGCTTCATGGCCGGCATGATGACGTTTGTCCGCGTTCTGCCTCCCGACAAATATGATCAGATTATGGAGCTTCGTGAGAAGAGGCAAAGCAATCAGTCAATGAAGACGGACATGCCGGGAACGGAGCAAAAAGATGAATAACCTAACGATGCCGGTGAAGTTTATGGAAGTGAGCGTCGACCCATTGCCACTACTCCGTTGTGTAATCCGACTCCTACTCTACTTTTCCTGGGTTACGTTCCTGGTCGCCTTGCCGGGCCGGGCGCAAACGCCACCTTCGGACCAGCACACGATCACACTCGAAGAATTGCAACAGATGGCCTTGCAAAACAACCCGACGTTCGAACAATCGGCCGCCAACATCCAAGCGGCGGAAGGCAGGAAGAAGCAGTCGGGACTCTACCCAAACCCTACGGTCGGCTACCAGGGCGAACAGATCCGAGGCGGGTCGATTCACGGAGGTGAGCAAGGGTTTTTCATTCAGCAGGACATCGTGACGGGTGGAAAGCTGGGCCTGAATCGAAAGATTTTTGACCAGGAGCTCAAACAGGCAGAAGCAGAAGCCGAGGAACAAAAACTCCGGGTAGTCACAAACGTGCGGATGTCCTACATCCAAGCGCTGGCTGCTCAGCAGACGCTGGAGTTGCGGAAAAGCCTCAGCAAGCTTGCCGACGACGCCGTCGAAACCTCTCATCAGCTCGAGAATGTCGGCCAAGCGGACACGCCTGACGTGCTCGAATCCGAAGTGGAAGCGCAGCAGGCACATCTCGCGGTCGCCATGGCCGAACAGAACCAGCAGCGGATTTGGAAGGCGCTGGCCGCTGTCGTCGGGAATCCGCGGCTCCCACTGATGCTGCTCGAGGGAAAACTCGAGGATACCCAGCCGGTCAATGCGGATGAATTGGTGGAAAAAATCGTCTCGGAGAGTCCGGCCGTAGGAATCGCCGAACTCGGCGTCAAACGAGCCGAAGCAGCTTTGGCTCGCGCGAAGCGGGAACCAATTCCCGACCTGCAACTCCGCGGCGGCGTGCAACAGAATGGCGAGTTGTTGTCCGGGCTAAACGGGAGATCTGTCGGACTCCAGGGCTTTGCCGATGTGGGGGTGAGAATTCCCATTTTCAACCGCAACCAGGGAAATATTGCCACCGCTAAGGCTGATGTGGAGAGGGCAAAGCGGGAAGTGGATCGCGTGAAGCTCGTTTTGCGGGAGCGGGCAGCAACCGTCGTCCAGAACTACACGTTCTCGCAAACGGCGGTCGACCGCTATAAAAGCCAGATGATGCCCAGGGCCCAGAAGGCGTATGAGATGTACACCAAGAAGTACCAAGAGATGGCTGCGGCCTATCCCCAGGTCCTTATCGCCCAAAGAACCCTGATGCAATTGGAAGTCTCCTACATCACTGCGTTGGAGACCTTCGCCACGAGCTCACTCTCTTTGCAGTCCTACTTGCTCACGGATGGCCTCGAAGCTCCTGCGCAGCCAGGCGGAATCGATCAACCCGTGCGTGAAGTCAACATCCCATTCCAGATGGGTGCCAATCCTCGGGACAGGTGAGTTGGATGTGGCTGTCTTTGAAGAAGTCGCTGGTTGTTGCGGCGGGATGGGACGTCTCCCGAGAGTTAAGTCTGCGGTAAACGGAAGAGGACGCGGAAGCGGCGAACCTCCGGCTCTTCAACGTCGGGAAGAATATTAAACAACAGCTCTTCCAAGCCAAGGACGGCGAAAGCAGAGATTTCAGCTCGCGTAAGAGGCCAGGGCATCTGGCCTTCCGGATCAGACGGTTCGCGGCTGCGGGCAATCACGAGCAGGAGGCCGCCCGGACGAAGAAACGCGGCGATATTTTTCGTAGCTTGCCTCCGAAGCGCTGCCCGCAACACCTGGAGCGTGTTCGCTTCGAAGACAAAATCGAACTGTCCGCGCCAAGGCGTGGGAGGATCGAGCAGATTGGCTATGTGGTAGTCCACTGCCGAATTGGGAAATCGCTTTCGTGTACTGCGGATGGCGGTTTCTGAAATGTCGAACGCGGTCGTGCGAAAGCCCCAGGCGGCGAGTTGCTCTGCATCGTCTCCGCCGCCGCTGCCGACGACCAGCGCCGATTTTCCCGCGGTTTGCTGCGGATGCAGCATCCAGAAACCGACGAGATGCGGGGTCGGATGATAGTCCAGCCAGGGAACCGTGCTTTTCCCTTCCTCGGCTTCGCGATAAAGGGCTTCAAACCAGCCCGTCGGGTCGCCCTTGCGGTTGAATTCGTCGGCGAGTTCGCGCGCTCGCGTGCGGTCTCTCATACCGCCAGATTATAGCGCGAGCCGTTAGAGGACAGCATCGTGGGCGGCTGTTATCACTTGGCGAACTATGTTTGGGGACAGTTTCCGAGTTGCGGTCAAAACCGTCGTACTCTTGTGAAAAGAGATGTTCGCCCCAAAAGGGTTGTCCACCGGAGGCAAGACGTGGAGTACAAAGAAAGACGACGTGGGCCCAGATACCCATTCATCGCGAGTGCGGAGCTAATCGAGCAGAAAGCCGACGTGCGCATTGCTTCGCGCGTGAGCGAGGTGAGCCAGAATGGGTGCTATCTGGACATGATGAACCCATTCCCTCAGGGAACGATGGTGCTGGTGAAAATCTCGGCGGGCGAGGACTTTTTTCAAGCTAAGGGAAAGATCGTCTATTCGCAAATGAATATGGGAGCGGGCGTAGGTTTTCTGGAGATCGACGAAGCCTCACAGACCGTGTTGGATCGCTGGATGGATGAAGCCAAGAAGGAATCGCTAAAGCAAGCATAGTTGATTGATACGTCGCGAGCAGCGTCGCAGGTTCACCAGCGACCAACAGAAATCCGGAAGCAAGAATCCTCTAAATTTCTACGCGTTTGATCTGCGCGGAGCAGATTTCGCGAAAGAAGGACCGTGCCTGCGTGAAAGAGCTTTTCGCGCTGAGCGGCCTCAGAATTTGTTTTGCTTGAACAGTGACATCAGGTAATCGCAGGAGCGAACACAAAGAGCCATGATGGTCAGGGTAGGATTCTGACACGGATTGGAGGGGAAGCCCGAAGCGTCCATGACAAAGAGGTTCTGAATGTCGTGAGTCTGTTGAAATTGATTGAGAACCGATTTCTTGGGGTCGGAACCCATGCGGGCGATGCCGGCCTCGTGAAGCGCCCAGCGCGGCGCGGAGGGATTCGCGTACGTGCGAATGTTCTTTGCGCCCGCCGCTTCCAGCATTTCTCCGGTGGAATCGCCCATGTCCTGAATCATGGCGCGTTCGTTTTCCCCATCCGACATGTGAATTTTCAGAACAGGAATTCCGTACACGTCTTTCACGTTGGGATCGAGCTCGACGAGATTGTCCCAGCGCGGCAGCACCTCTCCGAAACCGTTGAAGGAAATGGTCGTGTGCGCGTCGCGAACCGCTTTCTTGTAGGCGATGCCAAACCCGGGAGCGCCCCAATTAAAACCCGTGTGCGACCCTCCTTCGTACCCATAGCCGCGGAGAAACTTTTTATACGGCGGCGCGTTGGGCACATTGCGGAAGCGCGCGATGTAGATGCCCATGGGTTTGTGCGGGCCGCCCCCTTCCACCATGGGTTTGGAACCGAAGGAGGGAAACTCACCGCTGCCGCCGGCGTTGCGGATGTGCGCAGTGAGGTAATGCCCGAGAACCCCGCTGGAATTGGCGAGACCGTTCGGATATTCCCGCGTGGCGGAATTGAGCAGAATCCGAACGGATTCCTGAGATTGCGCGCAGAGAATAACGGTGCGGGAAAGCAGCTCCTGAGGCTCGCGTGTGTTTCGATCGATATAGAGAACACCGTTCGCGCGATTGTGCGCGGAGTCTACGAGGACTTTGTAGACCATGGCGTTCGAAATGAGCGTGCAGTTTCCTGAGGCAACGGCATCGGCAACAGTAGTAAACGCCGAATTGAAATACGAGTGGGTCATGCAGCCGCGTTCACAGGGACCGCAATAGTGGCAAGGGCCCCGGCCGTTCAGAGGCTGTGTAAGATTTGCCGTGCGCGAAGGCATGACCGTGCGGCCCAGCTTTTCACGGACACGCTCGCGAAAAAGTGCTTCCTGGCAGGTGAGCGGAACCGGCGGCTGGAAAAAACTGTCGGGAAGATGTTCCAGGCTTTCCTGGCTGCCGCTGATGCCGACGTATCTTTCGACGAGATCGTAGTACGGCTGGATGTCCTTGTAAGCGAGCGGCCAATCTTCGCCGTATCCATCGCGTGAGGCCGCCTTGAAATCCCAATCGCTAAAGCGCAGGCAGAGGCGGCCCCATACGTTGGTGCGGCCGCCTGTGATGCGCAGGCGGCCCATCCAGTTGAATGGTTTGTCAGCAGGAGTGGTGTAGGGTTCCTCGAAGTCGTTGACGAACCACTCGGCATTGTATTCGTTGCAAGCGAATTTGGATTGGATAGGCCGCGTCTTGTTCAGGATTTCGGGAGCCTTGTTGCGGTACTTGAGCTCGAAAGCGGGCTTGTGCTCGGTGAAATTCTGGTCGGACTGCGGGCGGCCGGCTTCGAGCAGAGCGACTTTCAATCCGGCTTCCGCGAGGCGTTTGCAGGCCCAGCCGCCGGAAGCGCCGGAACCCACAACGGTCACATCGTAAAGGTGGTGTTGGCTTTGAGGCATTCGGTTTCAGCGCACCGGATGCTAACAAGCCAGGCGCAGCGGGTCAATTGAGCAAAACTAGAGAGTTTGTTTTGCGGTCATGAACACTTCAAACTTCGATATCGTGATACCATCGGCGCGGAGAAGAAGAGAACCGGTCGATGGCCAACAAAAAAACGCTAGTAGTGATCAGTGGCGGAGCCACCGAGAATGCGCGGTTGACGCGGCGCGAGATAGTGCAGCGTCTGCTCGCGGGAGCGGGCGCTGGAGCGGCGTGGCCGCTGGTGGCGAGTTCTCATCCCATTTACGCGCTCCTGACGAGCGATGCGATTCTTGATGAAGCAGACAACCTCGGCGACGCGAACTGGAAGCCTGCTTTCTTGAGCGCGCAACAGAATGAAAGTTTGACGGGTCTTGCAGAGCGCATTGTGCCGGGCTCGACCCGCGCGCATGTAAGCCGCTTCATTGATCTGCTGCTCAGCGTGGACAAGCCAGAGAACCAACACAAGTTCGTGGAATCCCTGACGGCGTTGAATGCGGAGGCCCACAAAAGATTCGGGAAAGACTTTCCTGCCCTCGACGAAGAACAGAAAAATGCTGTGTTGAGCGATGCCTCGACGAAACCTGAGAGTGCAAAGGCTCCGGAGACAGAAAACGGGAAAAAACAATCGGACCTTTACAGCCATTTCGAAAATCTTAAGGGCTGGATCAGTGGAGCGTATTATTCCTCGGAAGTCGGAATGCGGGAGCTGGGCTGGAGGGGAGATTATGCGTTCGCGGCCTTTCCCGGCTGCGCGCATCCCGAAGGCCACAACTGAGGGCAACTCATGAGTGCATCCACCGGACGCAGGGAATTTCTTCTAACAGCAGCGGTAACGGGCGCGGGACTGGCGCTTTCGAAACGGTTGCCAGCCGCTTCGGCAAAATCAGTTCTGGTATTTACCAAATCTTCGGGCTTCGAACACGATGTGGTGAAGCGCGTCGATGGGAAGCCCAGTTTGGTCGACGACGCAGTGACCGCTCTGGGTGATAAGCATGGATTCCACGTCGGCGTGACCAAGGACGGGCGGATTTTCGACGACAAGCAATTCCATTCCTACTCTGCCGTCGTTTTTTTCACGACTGGAGACCTCACGACCCTCGGCACGGACGGCAAGCCGCCCATGTCGCCCGAAGGCAAGGAGAAGCTGCTGGACGCCATCCACAAAGGTATGGGTCTTGTTGGCGTCCATGCCGCCAGCGACACCTTTCATCCGCAGCCGGACCCCCAGGATCTTTCCAACCGCTACATCGCCCATGGCGATCAGCAGGATCCCTATCTGAAAATCCTCGGAGGCGAGTTCATCATTCACGGCAGCACGCCGCGCCTGCAGGACACCAACCTCATCGTCAACGATCCGAAATTCCCCGGACTCGAAGGCGTGACCTCGCCCGTCAAGTTCAACGACGAGTGGTATTCGCTGAAGGACTTTGCAACAGACATGCACGTGATTTTGACGCTCGACACGCACGGCATGACCGGAGCGCCCTACCAGCGCCCTCCGTATCCCGCCACGTGGGCGCGCATGCATGGCAAGGGGCGCGTCTTCTACACGGCCATCGGTGACCGCCCGGACAATTGGAAGAATGAGCTTTTCCTGAACCTGCTTGGCGGAGGAATCCGCTGGGCGATTGGCGACGCGAACGCAAACGTGGAAACCAATCTCAAAGAAGCAGCCCCCGGCTACGCCGAAATCCCTCCAAAACAATCAGCTGCGAAGTGACCCTCCGAAAGCGTCAGGCGGATCAAAGAAAAGCTACATGGGGATCGGCTGATTCAGCCGGGGTTTCACATACCAACAAGGGGAAGAGCCTATGTGCGGAAACAACGAATGAGTGCAAGTGATGGTTTGCTCCGGGTTTAACTGATCGATTTCGTAGCTGGTCTTGCCGCCCTTTTCGGGAATGGCCAGCACCCGTAAAGTCTTGAATGATTCCACGGGATCGGTTGCCGTTGCGTGAATCATCCGCACCCGAAACCACAGGTAGTCCCCAGCATACGAAATGGCCAGCGCCGCGATAAGAGCGGTCGAGATCAGTTTGATAAGCCGTTGCGGACTCATCCGCTATCTCAAACTCTTACCGCCTGTGATAAACTTAGGCATTCCTTCGGTGGGGCCGTGGCGCAGTTGGGAGCGCGCCTCGATGGCATCGAGGAGGTCGTGGGTTCGAATCCCATCGGCTCCACCAATTGAACCAAAGAACTTACCCTAGAAATCCGCTAACTGTTACCAGCTACTGTTGCCAGCTCTGCATTTTCCTCTTGCATTCCAACATGAATCTTTCACGCTCTGCGAGGAAAACGGATATGGTCCATTACACGCTCATCGCACGCATCAACGCAGGTGGCGGCAAATTTCCGTTCATCAACGTGCAGTTCTCGAAGAATCATCGCCCGGTTCCGATCGAAGGCCTCCTACTACCTATGTCCAACGAGCGGCGACAAACGCACCCCCATCAAAATCGGCAAAGATATTTCGTTGGCTTACACAGCGTTGATTCGAAGGGAAGACGGCAAGTCGCTTTCCTTTACGAGTTACGCTCTCGCCCGTCGAGAGAAACAGGACGGCCCATCGGCGAGTCCACGGTGTTCAACTATTTTCTCAAAGTGATGGTCTTTTTGAACGACCGCGGCATCGGCAAGCATGTAGGGAAAGACGATTGCGTGCAGAAAAAGGACTGGCCGATCAACGTCGATAAACGGAACAAGAACAGAAAGTACGCAACCTACACGGAACAGGAGGTCGCGGCACTCCTTCAAGTCGCCAACTCAATGAAAGAAGCTCTTACTCGTTTTCTCGTCGGGACTGGTTCCGCATTGGAGAGGCTGCGGTCGCCGAGTGGATGGACATCAATCGGAAAGACAAGACGATTTCGATTCGCTTCAAAACACAATTCGGCTTCAAACCTAAGGACTATGAAGAGCGGACCATCGCTGTCAGCGACACGCTGCTCGCTTGCCTCAAGAAGTATCGCGGCAACGCGCCGAATGATGCATTGATTTTCCCATCCCCAGCGACACAGACGGTGGACAAACACTTGGACCGGATCGTCAATGGTCTCATCGACAAGGCGAACGAGGTGGGGCACGCCATCAAGAAGCCGAAGAAGCCCTGCCATGCGTTTCGCGTTTTGTACGCTACACGGCGGCACCAGCACGGCGTTGACATCGAAACCTTGCGGCAAGAACTGGGACATTCCGACATTACGACGACGCAAATCTACTTGCGTTCGGCCAATACGAAATGCGATGAGCACCGCTCCCGAATCAATGAGGCGGACCGGTTTTCTATGGTCCCTGCTCCCACACCATTTCTTCGTCGAGCCGCCGTCGCATGAGGCATCCCTAGTAAGCATCCGAATAAGAAAGGAATTTGACTCTATCCAATAATGGATGCATAATACTCCATATATGGAGTGATTTTAGGGAGGTCACCTTGGCAACCGTGAATCAACTGGGCGCAGGCATTGCGTGGGAAAAGCCAGCCGATCTTTCGAGCAAAGATGTTCAGAAGCGTTTGGGACCTCCTGCGGTGAAAGCGTTCCTGAAAATCCGCGACCTTTGGGAATTGCGAGATGAAGACGCACGCCAATTGCTCGGCGGCATGTCGAATGGGGCGTTTTACGAGCTGAAAAGAAAGGCGCGTGGGACGCTCGACCAAGACAGGCTGACGAGGATTTCCATTCTGATCGGAATCTTTAAGGCCCTAAACATTCTGTACAGCAAGAAGCTCGCCGACCATTGGGTGCAGTTGCCGAACGACAATCCGATGTTCGAAGGTGAATCCCCTCTTGTTTACATGATGAAAGGCGGCCAGCCCGCTATGCTCCGCGTGAGACAACTTCTCGACTCTCGCCGCGGCGGGCGTTAGGTGCTGCCGCGCGTTTCCGAGGTTGCTCGCGATGATACTCATCGCCTCATTCCCTCGCGATATATCGACCGCGACGAGAGCGTTCTGACGCGCCTTACGGAAGATCGCAACGATTTGAATGTCCTCTTCGAGCTGGAGGGAGCCACAAACGATCGACTTCTCGGAGAGGCCGGGTTGCTTCCTGGTATCTCCGTTCGGGAACTCGTGTTCGGTATTTCGTACTCGCATATCGTCAACGCGGCATTCACACACGCCCGCCCCGTGGGAAACCGATTCAATGGACCAGAGCGCGGCGCATGGTACGCCGCATTTTCCCGGGAAACCTCGGAACAGGAAGTGGCCTATCACAGACAACAGGAACTAAAAGAAATCAAGTGGCATGGAAAAGAGACTTTTTCCTATGTCGATTTCCTAGCGGATTTTCGAGGCGAGTTTCACGACATTCGCGGCGACCCACGCTTTGGAGATTGTTTGGATGCAACCAGCTACAAAGCATCGCAACGTTTGGCTAGAGAGCTCCTTGAGGGAGGATCGGCCGGTGTTATGTACCCGAGCGTTCGGCATGACGGCGGAACATGTATCGTGTGCTTTAGGCCCGCGCTCGTAAACAATGTCCGGAAAGCTTCGTCCATCTCCATCACATTTGAAAACGCTCTTGCTGTTCCCCAAATTCGAGAACTCAAATAAGGGCGACAATCGACTGAGGCCGGACAACCTGCCTCACGGGAAGCCTTCACTGATGCACCTCACGCTGGGCGAGGAACAGTTCCACCGCGGCAACACGGAAGCGAAACTGGTTTCCCACGCGAATGTAGTTCAAAAGCCTGCGCGAGACCCAACGACGGATAGTTTTCGGCTTGAAGCCTATAAGACTGGCTAGTTCGTTGGTGCTGAGAAGAGCGTTCGAATCGCGCAAGTCGAGCAACTGTCTTTCTGATGCTGGCGATCGCACCTTTCCGTTGGATGCAGGGTTCCTTGCCGGTACAAAGGTGTGGTTTCGCAGCGCGACCAGGGCTGGCACACCACCCGATGCTTCCGACACTCTCGCTCTGTCCATCCCGACATTCAAACGAGCTCTGTAGAAGTGAGGCACGTCTGGCTCGCCCCGCGATGGTTTGCCATTGATAGTGATCCACCCGTCCCTGGAGCGTTCCCAATTGTGGGAACTGCCCGGTTTCAACAGGACCTGCCGAAAATCTTCTGCGGGGGGAGCTGCTTATAACGAACAGCCTTGTCAGCCTGTTGGACAAGAATATAGTCGGACATGTCACGTCCAGTCTGTTCCTTGTACACCCTTTTCATGTCGGCGCGCGAGGCGCCCGCAATTCTCGCCGCCCACTTCTCAAATGCTTCCACAGAGTCCATCGACCCGCGGTTGAACCGGAGCGTCTTTCGTGACGATCCATAGAGATGGTCGCTTGCTGTTGTGATGTGGAGCCTTCAGGATTTGGCGGGAAAGAAATCTGCCACTTCGGTGGGACCTACGCCCGGTATCCGTCGCTTGGGAAGTGGCGGAATGGGGGTACGGCCATAGCGTTGATTCCACTTTGTCCAGGAACTTTGGTCGAAGACCCTACGCGCGGGGTCATCCAGCGCGGCTTTGAAATCATCGTCACTGAAATATATCTTGAGGATTTCAATACCTTCATCCGAGGTGTAGGTCATCGCGTAGGTCAGAAAGCGCTATGGGAACTCCAGCGCTTCTTCTGGAGTGCCAAACCAGAAGATGCGCTTGGCAAACGGCTAGAAGTTCGTCGCAGTAGATCATTCGCTCTCCAAGGAAGGGGGCTTTAAGCAGGTCCCTTCAGCAAAGCAGGTCAGCGCACACGAGCGTCGTTCTGGGCTCAGTCTGTTTCGCATAGGAACCTCTGGCGGGAGGAAAGGTTTGTTACAGGGCCGTTTCATGACACCTTTAAGGGTGCTATCATTGCAGTGCGAGGTCATTATGTTTGACATCAAAAAAGACATTCAGGCGATGACGACATTCCGGCGCAATCCCGGGAAGTTCATGAAGCATCTCAAAAAGACGAAGCAACCGCTGGTTCTTACAATCAATGGAAAGGCGGAAGCGGTCGTGCAGGATGCCGAAGCCTATCAGCGCCTGCTCGACATCGCCGCGCAAGCCGATGCTCTTGAGGGAATCCGGCAAGGCCTCGAAGACATAAAGAAGGGTCGTGTGCGTCCCGCGCGTGAAGCTCTGGAGGTGTTCCGCCGCAACCATGCCATACCTCGTTAGGTTGGCCGACCGCGCCCTGCGAGACATGGAGGCCATCTATGAATTCATTGATGCGGAAGCCTCCGAAACCGCTTTTGCATGGTTCAATGATCTGGCCCGCGAGATTTACAGTTTGGAGCGCTTTCCTGAGCGCGGTGCAGTCATTCCGGAAAGTAAGAAACTTCGCCATCTGCTTTTTGGGAAGAAACCAAGCACCTACAGAATTATCTACGCGGTGGATAAACGCAACGACGTTGTGAACGTTCTCCACATCCGGCACGGTGCGAGGGCGCCGCTCTCCACAAAGGGAAAAAGACAGCTGTAGCTCTCCTCGCATTCAGTGTCTGCTCTCTCCACGCTGCTCACCGCTGTCGAGATGCAACAAACGGTGAATAGCGAGCGCCAGGCTACCCTTGCCAAACCCGCTCTGTCCAGTCAGGCCTAGGGTTTCGCTGCGGCACATGTCCTGAGAAAGGTTGCGCAACACGTTCGGCTTGTCTGGATAATCGACCGAAAGGCAGAGCGAAAGCAGTGGAGTTGCCTGAGTTACTGGCCGGCTCCACGCCCTTGGTTGGAAAAGTAAAGAGTCTCGACGTTCCAGAACGTTTGAGGGCGCAGCACCACCGGCGAAGCATTTGCGAGCCCTGGAGAGATTGCCACAAGCGCATTTTTGTTCACCAAATAAATAAAAGGCTGCTGCTCCCAGACGATTTTCTGAACCTGATCAAAGTAACGTTTGCGCTGGTTTTGGTCGTTCGTAGAAGCGTGAGCTTGCATGAGGCGGTCACGACAGGCCTTCGCGCACGCGGAAGGTGATCATCTTTCCGCCCTCAGCAACTTTCCAGGACACTGCCAGTTCAGGCTCAAGCGCTTGGGTCTTTCGGTTGACACGAATTAGCACGCCACCTGTCAGATAGCGAATGGTTTCAGATGTCTCGTCATCGACAAGCATGGGGTCGAAGGTCTTTGGTTCCGAACGTAAGACGAATCGCAATTCGCCGCCGGATTGTGGTTTAGCTGGGAGAGCAGCCAAAAGGAAGGCTACGGCTAGAAAGCGAGTCTATTGCTCCTCATGACGCAGAACCTCCTGAGGCATGGAGCTGAAGGATTCCGCCAAGAAGAGCGGTAAGCAAGAGTGTACAGATGCGTCGGACGAGAACTAGGATCCACATTGTGCAGCAATTCAAACGCTGTGGGGTCAGTGTATCGCGCGAGTTGGACTTACCTCGACGGCGACAGCCGAGCGCGTATACAACTGGTTATGGTGCTGTCTCTTTTGCGCGTACATCCGCCGGTCGGCCTCGGAAAGAAGCTGTTCGGCATCCATACCTTCTTCCGGGTAATAAGCGTGACCCACACTCACGGAGAGCACATCCGTGCCAGAAATGTCGCGTCCCGCCTCGGCGGCCAACCGTTGCAAATGCCGTATTTTGTCTGCCAGGGCTTCGGGCTTCAAACCAGAGAGAACCAGAACGAATTCGTCACCACCCATACGGGCCACGTAATCGTACTCGCGGCAGGTCTGCTTTAGTTTTTCCGCAAAAGAGGTTAGCAGTCGGTTTCCGTGCAAGTGGCCGAATCGGTCATTGATCTGTTTGAAGCCGTCCAAATCACAAACCAGTACCGCCAGAGACATCCGGTGGCGCCGGCAACGCGCGAGTTCGCTATCGAGATGGATAAAGAGGGAGCGAGCGTTTGGAAGACTCGTCAAATAGTCGGTCGTTGCCGTTCGCTCGGATTGCCGGTACTTCAAAGCATTTTCAAACGAGAGCGCGATTTTCGAACTGATTGCCAGCAAGATGCGGAGATGATCCCGAGTGAAGGCATCCGCCTCCGTCCGATAAAGCGCGAGAACGCCCACGACGCCATCCACGCCTTCTAGGGGAACGGCTAAGACCGACTGCAAAGAGTGGTCGTTCGTAGGATCTTGCAAATGCTTTGCCTCAGCCGCGAGATTTCCGTTCACGATCGGCTTTCGGTTCGCGGCAACCCATCCTGAGACACCTTCCCCAATCGGAATCCGAAGTGAAGAAAGGAGACGGAAATTGTCGCCGCTGACGTGTTCGGGGACGAGCTGAATGTTTCGGAGAGAGTAGATTGCGATCGAATCGTAAGGAACTAAGTGCTTCAAGCGAGATGCAAGCATCGAGAGTG
>Ga0137364_10000235_pt1 | contig 20404 bp, 16 predicted proteins | sample SagtaG_10_FD_104798 | JGI IMG/M metagenome (GOLD analysis project Ga0137364, IMG submission 104798) | Vadose zone soil microbial communities from Sagehorn Ranch, Mendocino, California, USA - Sage1_L_20_16 metaG | ecosystem: Environmental > Terrestrial > Soil > Vadose zone | place: USA... | reverse complement strand
ATTTGCCAACACCACTGGCACTGGGAACACGGCGGTTGGTGCGTTGGCGCTGAGCAGTAATCTTACCGGCTCTGGAAACACCGCCGTCGGTGATTCCGCACTCCAGCATAATAACGGTGCTCCGCCGAACGGAAGCCAGAACACGGCAGTTGGCATTGACGCGCTCCTAAATAACACTGATGGCAACTCAAACAGCGCCGTCGGCGATTCCGCGCTCAGTAGTAACACCACTGGTATTTTCAACGAAGCCATGGGTGTCAATGCGCTGCTTAATAATGATTCCGGCGGTGGAAACGTAGCGATCGGTGACGGTGCACTGAAGTTTAACGTAAGCGGCTTTAATAACACAGTCGTGGGTGGTGGGGCCGCCGGGTTTAACATAGTCAACGGTTTCGATAACGTGTATATCGGCTGGGGAGTGTCCGCCGGCGGTCCTTTTGATGAGAGCGAGACCATCCGCATCAACGACAGTGCCCCGCAGGTAGGTGGTACTACCTCGAAGGTTTTTATCGGCGGTATAAATGGTGCGACCGTTGGCGGCGCCAATGCTCCAGTAATTGTTAACGCGAACGGCCAGCTTGGTACGGGGGTCTCCTCGGCGCGGTTCAAGAAGGACATTGACCCCATGGGCACGACCAGTGAAGCGATCTTTTGGCTTAAACCAGTGAGGTTTCACTACAAGGGGGACGAAACTAACATGCCCCAATTTGGCTTGATTGCTGAAGAAGTCGCAAAGGTGAATCCTGCCTTGATACTGGTGGACAAAGAAGGAAAGCCCTACACTGTCCGCTACGAGCAGATCAACGCGATGTTGCTCAACGAGTTTCTCAAAGAGCACAAACGAGTGCAAGAAGAGCAAACGACGATCGGGCAACTGGAATCAACTACTGCAAAGCAGCAAGCCACGATCGGCGAGCTCAAGAAAGATCTGCAAACTGTTGTTGCTCGCCTTAAGGACCAGGATTCAAAAATCCAGAAGGTAAGTGATGCGATGGAGCTGAGCAGGTCTGCGCCGCGAATGGTGCTCAGCAATCCGTAAAGGCAAAGGGCGGACCACGGATAACGCGGATGCCACGGATAGAAGAAGGGGAGAGTCCTATGGATGAAGATCGTGACCGCGCCTAACGCGGCACAAAATCGCGCGCCCGCTTTTGTCCCTCCGCTATCTGCTCCGGCCTCAGCTTACTTTCCAACTCGGTCATGTTCTTCTTGTCATCCTCATCGCCTTGCCTGGCCCCCAGCAACAGCCATTTGTAAGCCTCCACATAATCCTTCGCAACGCCTTCGCCGTTGTAGTAGCAGACACCCAGGTTGTATTGAGCCCTGGCTAGATTCTGCTCGGCGGCTTTGCGAAACCATTTCACCGCCTCAGCCTGGTCCTTCACCACACCTTCGCCCTTGTAATAGCCGACGCCCAAATTGTATTGCCCCCTGGGGTAATTCTGCTCGGCGGCTTTGCGATACCACTTCACCGCCTCCACCTGATCCTTTGCCACGCCTTCGCTATTGGTGTAGCGAAGGCCGAGTTCCACCTCGGACTCTGCGTCGCCTGCTTCTGCCCTAGCCTTCACTTCCTCAATCGGTTTTTGATCGGCCTGGGTTTGTTGCGCGGCGTTACCGTAAAGGATCGCGTAGGTTTTGGGGAAATGTAGTTTAATGTATGGCTTCGGGTTTGAAATTGGTAAGAAAGATTCGCTGGAAAAAACTGCCGCGTATCCTTCCCGAACCTTGGAAGACTGAAGCAGCTTGGCGAAAGTGTCATCGCCGGCGACATGAAGAAGTACCCAAGCAGTCTCTTCATGCCCTTCGCCGGCTTCTCCGTCCATGTGGTAGAGAGAATTAAATTGCGCGAATGCTTTCGCATCGCCTTCACTGGCTTGCACTAGAGTCTTATAATAGTTTGGCACGCCATGATACTTTTTTGCCGAATAGGCAACAACGTCGGTCCTTGTGATCCGTTTAGACTGCAACTTTCGCCATTCTTTCTTGCAGCTCTCGTAGTTCAGTTTTGCCAGCGGCTCATCCGGGAGGACACGAATCCTGTTACCAGGGATACTGCCGCTGATTCCCGACTTGAGATACACTTCCCAGTCCTTTTCGCCGCCAGAGAATTCACGTGCGATGAATCGTTCACCTGGCTTTATGGTCGAAGTTGCTTCACCGCCGCACTCGGTGCTGCCCGACAATTGGTATTCATCCTGACCATTGATCGTAGCCATGGTTGCTTCCTTGTCGCGCCAATCCACTTGTTGCGACCACGCCGTCGCCGAATACATAAACACCAGGCTCGCGAGGGCGTGATTCAGTTTTCTATTCATCGCTCTGGTCGCCGTCGACGGACTCTCTAACACCTGCTGGATTATACAAAAAGATCGAGAACGTCTTCACTTCTCCACCGCGGACTTTGGCTCTTCATAAACCGGGAGCCGTTCTTCGCGCACATCAATGAGATGATACCATGTCGATCTCGTGCCAAGCCAGTCAAGATCATTGCTCTCCGCCGAAAAGTATTTTGTAGGTCTTCGGGAAATTCTGCTTGATATATGGCTTCGGGTTCCAAATCGGATCGAAGCCCTCAATTCCGATAGTGCTGAAAATATCCTTGTATCCTTCCCGGGTCTTTGCTGACTGGCTCTTGAGATAAGGGGCAAAATTCTCGTCGCCCATGACGTCAAAAAGCGCCCACCATTCCGGGTGGTAACTCTCTCCCGCAGCTCCATCCATGAACTCGGATAACGAATCGAACCGCGCCATCGCTTTTAGATCGCCTTCGCTGGCCCGGATCAAAGTATCATAGTAATTGACTCCGTGTTCCCTGGCTTGCCACGCGGCCTCATCATTCTCCGTGACCGGCTTGGACTTTGCTTTGCGCCACTGTCGTTTGCTGGCGCTGAAGTTAAGTTTCATTAACGGCTCATCCGGCAGCAGGCGCAGCCGATCTCGATCGATGCGACCTTCAATTCCCGATTTCAGGTAAACACGCCACGCTTTTTCCCCCGTATCATACGGTGGCGCGGCAATGAACCGTTCGCCCGGTTTTACTGTTGTTGTTATTGCCTTGCCGTCTCCGCTGCGTAAGAATCCCACGAGCGTAACTGCGGTCGGACCATTTATCGTGGCCATGCACTCCTCGGATGCATTCGCTGTCGAATGAAGCAATCCGAGCGCTGCAATACTCGCGAGAAGGTAACCAGCTTTCATGCACCGCAACCGACCGAAAGAAGCTCCGCACATTGCTTGGGATCACACCTGTAAATCGTTGTCGCTCCGCCTTCGTAATATTGAGAACCGATGACGATTTCCATCTTTCCGTCGCCGTCCAAGTCCAGCACCGCGATCACACTGTACGCATTCGGCGCGTTGAAGCTGCCATCCGAAGAAACGTAAGCTTTTGGATAGAATTCACCTTGGACAAGCTGCGTTTCTACCTTTCCAGCCACAACTCGTCGCAACAATACCATCGAATAACTGCCAGCTGGCGATCTCATGGGGACCTCAGCGTTGGGCGCCACGTTGGGAGCATAGTCCAGCGTGTCTTTGCTGAAATAATTAGTGGAGCTGATTAACACTTCGTCTTCGCCGTCGCCATCGAGATCAACGCGAAGGATATTTTTGATTTTCACTCTCGGTTGCTCGATCCCTTTGGTTTTCAAAAAATCGCGCACCGCATCGATATAAACTTTTTGCGTTGGATCGACGACCCGCGGCTTGCGCGGCAACGCATTCCACGAGGCGGCAATCGCCATCACGCCGTTTTCTGGTTTTGGCGAAAGTGAAACCGATAGCGTGTCCGTGCATACATCTTCCACGGCTTTCGGCTTGCCTCCCTTGGCTTGGCCGAATGATTGGGTCAATCCATAAACCTGGTAGATCGTTTCACCCGGCAGCGCCTTCGCCGCTTCGTCTGCTTTGATCCATTTTCCATCAGATGTTGCACCGAAGAGATATCCGCTTTGGATCTCCACAATGGGATGGAGCTCGGCCGCTGGCGCCGCAGCGCAAATCAACAACGCACCGATGGCGGCAATGAACCTAATATGTCTCACGGCCAGATTATGGTCGCCGCTCTTTGATCGACAATAAGATTTCCGCAATCGCTTCGGTGCGCGGTTTCGCGCCGAGATTTCCTTTGCCGTGGACGCGAACGCTTACGGCCTCAGCTTCCATGTCGCGCTTTCCGATCACGAACATGGTGTGCACTTTCATCTGCTCGGCGCGCTGGATCTTGCCGTTGATCTTGTCGGAGCTGTCGTCGAGTTCTGCGCGAACTTGATGAGCGCGCAGCTCCTTCACTATCGATCGCGCGTAATCCATTAAAATCGGATCATCGCCGATGGTGAGGATGCGCACCTGTTCCGGCGAAAGCCACATCGGGAAATTGCCAGCGTAATGCTCGATAAGGAACCCGATGAACCGTTCGTGCGTACCGAGCGGCGCGCGATGAATGCAGATCGGGATTTTGTTGGTGTTATCCCGGTCTTTGTAGCGAAGATCAAAATTGCGCGGCTGAGCGAAATCGACCTGGTTGGTCGCGATCGAAAATTCACGTCCGATCACGCTCCACGCTTGCACATCGATCTTCGGGCCGTAAAAGGCCGCTTCGTTCGGCACTTCGACATAGTTAATTCCAGAATTCTTGAGGACGTTGCGCGTCATATCCTCGGTCTTTTTCCAAAGCTCAGGTTCATTCACGAATTTCTGGCCGAGCTTTGCGGGATCGTGTGTCGAGAAGCGCATCAGATATTTGTCGATCCCGAACAACTTGAAATAATTCAGATACATCTCGTTCACCGCGTTGAACTCTGCTTCGAACTGATCCGGCGTCATGTAGAGATGAGCGTCGTTCATCTGCAGGGAGCGCACCCGCATAAGTCCAAACAACTCGCCGCTCTTCTCATACCGATAATCCGTCCCATACTCTGCAAAGCGCAGCGGGAGGTCGCGATAGCTTCGAGGCAGCGCTGCAAACAACTTATGGTGATGCGGACAGTTCATCGCCTTGAGGTAATACCTCGTTGAAGAGTTGGAACGTTGAAGGGTTGAAGCGGTTTCGCTGCTTTCCCGCTTCAACGGATCTTGCTTTATCGCTTCAACGTCTTCCGTCAGTTCCATGGGCGGAAACATTGATTCAGCATAGTAGGGGAGGTGACCGCTCTTTTTGTACAAGCTCTCGCGTGCGATGTGCGGAGTACGGACGCGTTGATAGTCGGCAGCGAACTCGGTTTCCTTTGCGAGCCTCTCAAGTTCTTCAGCGATGACGGCGCCGCGCGGGAGGAACATTGGCAGACCCGGGCCAACGTCGTCATCAAAAACGAAAAGCTCGAGCTCCTTGCCGAGCTTACGATGGTCGCGCTTCTTTGCTTCCTCGAGCATGGCGAAGTAGTCGTCGAGCTCCTTTTTCGTCTGGAAGGCAGTACCATAAACGCGTTGAAGCTGAGGATTCTTCTCGTCGCCTTTGTAGTAGGCACTGGCTACGCTCGTCAGGCGAAACGCGCCGATATCTCCGGTGTGCTTCACGTGCGGTCCAGCGCAGAGATCGATGAAATCACCGCTGCGATAGAGCGAGATCTTTTCGTCGGCCGGAATGTTCTCGATGATGTCGAGCTTGAATTTGCTTGGCTCGGGACGTTCGCCCAACGCAGCGAGCCGGCCTTGTTTCCCAAGCACGAGCGCTTCATCGCGCGAAACTTCAATCCGCTCGAACGGATGGTTCGCTTTGATCTCGTTTTTCATCTCTGCCTCAATCTTTTCGAAATCGTCAGGCGAAATGCGGTGTGGAAGATCGACGTCGTAATAAAAACCGTTCTCCACGGGCGGCCCGGCGGCGAACTGCGCTTCGGGCCAGATCTTCAGGATCGCAGTCGCAAGTACATGCGACGCCGAATGACGGAGACGGTCCAGGTCTGTCATCTCCTCGCGTTGCTCTAACGTTTTGCGTTGTTCAGCCATTGTATTTAGAGATTCCTCGGTCCGAGCCGGACGGGCGGTTTCGCTCGGAATGACAAGCAATCTGCACTATTTTGTCGGATGCGACCAATTTGGCAATGGCTGACAGTTGCCGTGCTGGCGGCGAGCGGTTGTGGCCAGAAGGCGCTCCAGCCTTCAGACTTTGCAGCTCAGCGTCGTCAGATGGTCGAGCGGCAATTGATGACGCGCGGTATCAACGACCAGCGCGTACTGGCTGCGATGGCAAAAGTGCCACGGGAAGAATTTGTCACCCCGGAATCGCGTTCTGCCAGTTATGAAGACGGCCCGTTGCCGATTGGTTACGGTCAAACGATTTCGCAGCCATATATCGTGGCGTTCATGACAGAGCAGTTGCGTCCGAAACCGAGCGACCGTGTTTTAGAAATTGGGACCGGCTCAGGTTATCAGGCTGCAATTTTGGCCGAGCTCGTATCGGATGTTTACTCGATCGAGATCGTCGAACCGTTGGCGAAAAACGCCGAAGCGACGTTGCAACAGCTGGGATATAAAAATGTGCATCTGAAAATCGGCGATGGCTACAAAGGCTGGTCGGACGCCGCGCCGTTCGACGCCATCATCGTAACGTGCGCGCCGGATAAGGTCCCGCAGCCGCTGATCGATCAGCTGAAAGACGGCGGGCGCATGGTCATTCCTGTAGGCAACACATTTGCCCAGGAATTGTACTTGCTTGAAAAGAAAAACGGCCAATTGAAACAAAGCGCCACGTTGCCGGTGCGTTTCGTGCCGATGGCGAGCGAGCAGAAGTGAAACGTGAGAAGTGATTGGTAAGAGGTGAGAAGTAAAGGCGCGCGCGCGACCTCACTCTAATCAGGTTTCACTCTCATGCGGCACCGAGGCATGTACCGAACTATCATTTGATCGTCGCTAGTTTCTTCAAATCGACGCGTTTGACCCATTCCTGCAATTCTTTTGGGTCCTGATTCTGTAACTCGATTTGAACAAAATAACGATTGGCGATCATCACCCAGAGAGTGGAATGCTTGCTTTCCTTCTCAAAGGCTTCAAAGCCAGGATTGCCATCGATCGTGACAGACTTCCCATAACCTTCGCTGGTTTCGCTATTGTTGTTCCAGGCAGCCGTGGTGGCATTCACGTAATCCGGATTCGCTACGGAATCGAGTATGCTGATGGCCGCTGTCGGGACCTTTTCGCCGTCGCCCTTGTGATAATCGCGATGCACGTTTGTGATTCTGAATCCACCGACATCTTCCGTCGAACCTTCCGCTTTATCAGCGACCCAGCCCTGCGGCGGGTCCGGCAAGATGGGAAGCAGTTTCTGATAATCGACAGCGTCAGGCACGAGAATTGGTTCGTTCTGTGCGCGTGCTGTGTCGATACCCAGCGTGACGAATAATGCGAGCACGAATAAACTCGTACTCACAGAAGAGCCGAACTTCGGCCGAGGAACGAGAGCGGTCGATTTCATTTATCCTCTTCTCCGCAGTTAGAGATTCCCTACACGATTGAGTTTACAGCGGCTGTCAAGATGCTTTGGACCATGTGCATACCAGAACGCATTAGGTAACAGGCTAAGCAGCGCGCTGTGTTGATGCTGTTGAATCTCTTTTTCGCCTCTCGCTTCTCAAAGGGAGAGGGTAGGGTGAGGGTTTGTTTTCGTCGTCGCACTATGGTGGACACCTTTCACCTCAATCCTCTCCCCTTGCGCAAAGGGAGAGGCAGACTAAGGCCCATGCGCGGCGTGTCGAAGACCGTAATAGTTTTATGGCTTCTAGCCGTGGCAGCGCGGCTCATTTTGATCAATCAGCCTTTTGTCGATGATTGGAGCTGGAGACAAAGCGATGTCGCGGCGATTGCGCGCAACTTTTTCGAATACGGTTTTCGTTTCGGTTATCCGCAGATTGATTGGGCTGGCCGCTCGGCCGGCTACGTAGGGACAGAGTTTCCCATTCTGCCTTTTTTTGCGGCGATTTGTTACAAACTTGCCGGCATTCACGAATGGATTGGGCGCAGCCAATCTGTGATTTTCTTCGCTATTTCACTTCCATTTTTCTTTTTGCTCGTGCGCGAGACCTTCTGCAGCGTAGCGGCGATTTGGGCGACATTCTTTTACGCTTTTGCGCCGCTGAACATCTTTGCCGGGCGCTCTTTCATGCCCGATGTGCCATCGCTTAGCCTCGGAATTATCGGTTTGTATTTTTTTCTGCGTTGGGTTCGAAATCCAAAGGCGGAGCCGTTTTATCTGGCTGCGATTGCGATTTCCTTGTCGATCCTGATCAAGGTCACGAGCATCGTGATGGCCGCGCCGATTTTGTATTTGGTTGTAGCCGAGCGCGCCGACCTCGGCTCTGCTGAAGCTGGCTCCGCACGGGGAAGCTGCAGTCAACGCCAGCGGCTACAGTTGGCACTGTTCGCGGCAATCACGTTGCTGCCTTCTGTCTTTTGGTATTGGCACGCGCATCAAATCGCCGACAGATTTTATCCGCACCATTTCTTCGGTGCCGGTGGAGTTCGGCTGGAAAATTTTTCGTGGTACTGGGACATCGCACGAGTGACCGCGACGTCCAGTCTGACGCCGGTGTTGGCAATTATGGCGCTGACTGGTTTGTTCGTCGCGCCACGCCTGCAACGCTGTAGCACTGCGGGCAGGCCGCGCAGCAAATATGGCAGCCTGTTTGATTGGTGGCTGGCGGCCATGGTCCTATTTGTCGTAGCGGTCGGCTACGGCAATCGCCATCCATGGTACCAGTTGCCTTTCGTAGCCGTTGCTGCGGCGTTTGCCGGCGCTGGATGCGCTTTTTTCGAATCGAAAATTTCTTCGCGCGTTGCACCCGTTACCTTGTCGATCTTGCTTGCAGGTTCATTTGCAATTCTGGCCTTCCTGTACGTACGACCTGTTTACGAATCATCAGCCGCACAACTTCGCGATGCCGGTCTTGAATTAAACAGGCTCACGACGAGCGATGCATTGATTGTTGCCGTGGACGGAGGCAACCCGGCGATATTCTATTATGCGAAGCGCAAAGGCTGGCATTTTCTCGAGCAAAATGGGATTTACGACGGCAATCCTAAGAATAGCCAGCAAGCGATTGCCGATCTTGAGAGACTCCGTCGCCAGGGCGCAACCCATTTTGTTTTTACCACGCCCAGGTTTTGGTGGTTGGAATCTTATCCTGAGTTCACTCAGCATCTCAGCGAAAGTGCAACGCTGCTGGAAGCGACTCCAGAATTCAAAATCTATGAACTGAGTCCGGCGAAATGAAGACGTATCGCTCTAATCCAATAGGCAGCATGCGAGTGGGTCGCCTCACCCTTCCGAGGGAGAGGGAGAGGGGGAGGGTTTCTTTCACGCAACTCGCTTCGAACACTCCTGCAACCAGTCCAGCGCAGCCTGCGGACCCCTCACCTCAGTCCTCTCCCCTTGAGCAAGGGCAGAGGCGGCACAAACCACAGCGAGTGTGCAGCTAGCTTCCGAACGCTGATGATTTTTGGGCGCGACATGAGAAGATCAGAGCCTTTAAACCCTCGCCGGCAACTTGGGTTATTCGACGCCATTATGATTGTGATGGGCGGTATCATTGGCGCGGGAATTTTCGCTAATCCGTCTGAGGTCGCGCATCGTGTTCACGCACCGTTTTTAATCCTTGGCGTTTGGGTAGTAGGCGGTGTTTTCGCGATGTGGGGTGCGTTTATCTGGGCTGAGCTGGCTACTCGTTTGCCCGCCGCAGAGGGCGGCCAATATGTTTATCTTCGTGAGGCATACCATCCTGCGGTGGCGTTTGTGTATGGATGGGGACTGCTTCTCGTGACCCAGACCGGTGGTATGGCCGCGGTCGCTGTTATTTTCGCATCTTATTTTCACGCCCTTACAGGAGTGGGTTGGAACGACAGCGTTATCGCAGCTGTAGTACTGCTCATCCTAACCGGCATTAACTGTCTGGGAGCGCGCGCGGGTAGCAACGTGCAAAGCGCTTTTATGTTGTTAAGGATCGCTGCGATTGTGGGTCTCGTGCTTTTTGGATTTGCGCTTGGGGGAAGCTCACCCAAATCCGAGCCCTCGCTTGCAATTCCAATGTCGTTGGGACTCTTGAAAGACATTGGATCGGCGATGGTTCCTATTGCATTCGCTTATGGGGGATGGCAGACCGCGACTTTTGTTGCAGGTGAAATGCGCGATGCGCGCCGCGATTTATCGCGTGGACTGCTAATTGGCGTGGCTGGCGTTGTCGTCCTTTACCTTGCCGTCAATTTCGTATGCCTGCGAGTGCTCGGCCCAGCCGGCCTGGATGCAACGACGACTCCTGCATCCGATGTCATGCGGGCAGCGATCGGTCCACGCGGCGCGCAATGGATTGCCGCCGGTATCGCGATCTCGACGCTCGGTTTCCTGAGCCAAAGCATGCTAACAGCTCCACGCGTCTACTACGCGATGGCGCGCGACGAACTTTTCTTTGCGAGTGTTGGCAAGCTCTCGGGACGCTCTCGAGCTCCGGTCGTCGCAATCTTTCTTCAGGGTGTGGCGGCAATCGTCATCGCTTGTTCCGGGACATATGGTCAAATCTTGAACTTTGAAGTCACTGTTGATTTTATTTTTTTCGCAATGACAGCGGCATCGCTGTTCGTCTTGCGCCGGCGTCATATTGGATCAGACACAGTTAGCTCTCGTGTACCCGGACACCCATTCACGACGATCGTTTTTGTTTTGTCCTGTGTTGGAATTGTTGCAAGCGCCATCATCGCTTCACCAGCGAATAGTGCGATTGCGTTGGGGATCATGCTGGCCGGGCTCCCGATTTACTGTTACTGGAGGAAGGTCAGACGAGGAGCCTCATGACACACAAGCATTCCGACTACATTCACTGGTCCAAGACGCAAAGCCGTGCGCGGTTCAACCTCGCAACGAGCGGCGTCGCACCGTTTCCGCTTCGCGAACTGCCAGTCCATTTGGAGACACTCGAAATTAATGGCTACGACGACTACGCTCATCCGCCTTTACAAAAAGCCATCGCCGCGCATCACGGCGTTGACCCCGACTGTGTTGTGGAATCCGCGGGTACATCCATGGCAAATCACCTCGCCATGGCTGCGATCATCGAACCGGGTGACGAAGTCTTGATCGAGCATCCAGCCTATGGGCCGATTCTCGACGTCGCCCGATATCTTCACGCCGATGTGAAACGCTTTCAGCGCACGGAAGAAACCGGTTGGGCTGTGGATCCAAAGGCGGTTCGCGATTGCATCGCGCCAAGGACACGGCTCATCGTGATTACCAATTTGCACAATCCAACCAGTGCGCTTACGCCAGATTGGGTTCTGCGTGAAATCGGCGACATCGCGAGCAGTATTGGAGCGCTCGTGCTGGTAGACGAAGTTTATCTGGATGCGGTTTACCAGCGAACGCCACGAACGTCCTTTCATCTGGGATCCGGGTTTGTGGTGACAAGCAGTCTGACGAAAGTCTACGGCGTCAGCGGGCTGCGTTGCGGCTGGATCCTTGCGCGCCCCGAGCTCGCATGGAAGATGCGCCGCCTGAATGATCTTTACAGCGGAACGCCAGTTTACCCTGGGTTACTTCTCGCTGTCGCCGTGTTTAAGCACTTGAATCGGGTTCGTGAAAGAGCGCGCCGAATCCTGGACGCGGACCGGGAACTGCTTCGGAATTTTCTTGAACGGCAGGCCGGGCTTTCAGCAGTCTGGACAGATTGGGGCACGACCTCGTTTGTGAAGTTGGAAGATGGCAACGCCGATGATTTCCTGGAACATCTCCGGACGGAATTCGAGACCTCGGCGGTTCCCGGTCGCTATTTCGAAATGCCCGATCACTTTCGCATCGGCATGGGCGTGGATACGGAAATGTTTGGAGAAGGTCTGGATCGCATCGGACGTGCGTTGACGTCCAGGTAGGTCGATTGACCTCAATCGCCTGGTTATGCCTTTGGTCACACCTAGTTACCTTAAGTTATAACTACGGGCGAGGATGCGGACTAGGTCGCATCCTTGGTGTAGGTGTAGGTCTTGGAGTTGAGCTTGGCGTAGCCGTCGCAGTAGGTGTTGGAATAGGGCCAGATTGTGCGCAGTACCTCCCGCCCGTACCCGCAACAGCATTATTATGGTCGATTACGCCACCCCAGACAATCATCTCAGTTCCCGTCCAGACGGCCGAGTGAAAGCTTCGGCTATCAGGTGCGCTACTTGTAGTAGTCAACATCCAAGCATCCGTGGTGGGATTGTACCTCCCCCCTGTGTTAAGCTCGGTCTGACCACTTTGATCAATTCCTCCCCAAACGATCATTTCTGTGCTGGTCCAGATTCCGGTGTGAAAATACCGGGCGCTAGGAGCATCCGTGGTGCTGGTAGAGGTCCAAGTGTCGGAGCCAAGATTGTATCGCCCACCTGTGCTCGATCCACCGCCCCAGACGATCATTTCGTTACCGGTCCAAACTGCGGTGTGAAAAGATCGGGCCTCGGGAACATTTGTGGTACTGGTAGGTGTCCAGCTATCCGCGTCTGGGTTGTATCTCGCTCCGCTATTCAAGTTGCCGGAAGAAGCCTGTCCTCCCCATATAATCATCTCGTTACCAGCCCAAACTGCAGTGTGCCCATCTCGGCCCGATGGTGCATTGGTTGTGGAGGTCGCGATCCAGCTATCAGTATCTGGATTGTACCTTGCGCCGGTGTTAAAATTAGGAGTCGGCGTAGGCGTCGGTGTTGGAGGAGAAGCAGGATCAGAATCGTGTCTTCCGCCTGCGTATAGCTGGATGAACCCTCCCACTCCGCCCCACACGATCATTTCGCTGCCGGTCCAGACGGCTGTGTGAAGAGATCGTGCGAGGGGCGCATCGGTCGTGCTGGTAGGTATCCAACTGTTCGTGCTGGGGTTGTATCTACCGCCGGAGTTGAAGGTAAAGCCATCGGGCCCGCCTCCGCCCCAGACAACCATTTCGGTCCCCGTCCAGACTGCCGTGTGGCTAACTCGGCCAGAGGGCGCATTACTCGTGCTGGTAGCCGTCCAGTTATCCATCGCCGGAATGTACCTCCCGCCTGTGTCTAGGAGGCAAGTCGCCAAAAAAGAGTTACATCTGGCCCCGCCCCAGACAATCATTTCACTCCCAGTCCAGATGGCTGTGTGTCCTGTTCGACTGCTCGGCGCGTTGTTGTTGCCAGTACTTATCCAATCGTCAGTGCTTGGATTGTACCTTCCGCCTGTGTTCTCCCTCCCATAGAAAGTGTCTCCCCCCAGACGATCATTTCGCTCCCGGTCCACACTGCCGTGTGATACGCTCGGCCTTCCGGTGCTGTGGTTGTACTTGTGGCTGTCCAACTATTGGTGCTCGGATTGTACCTGGCGCCGCTATTCAAATCGCCGTTGGTGAAATTGAATCCTCCCCAGACGATCATTTGGCTGTTCGTCCATACTGCTGTGTGCGCGGCCCGTGCATCAGCCGCATTGACAGCGGCGGTGGCCACCCAAGTGTCCGTGCTTGGATCGTATTTCCCGCCTGTGTTCAAGAGGTTGATGAAGTCGCTAGCTTCTCCACCCCAAACGATCATTTCGCTGCCAGTCCATACGGCGCTGTGCCACCTACGTGCGTCCGGGGCGTTGCTCGTACTTGTGCCCAGCCAGCTATTCGTAACTGGGTTATACCTGCCGCCGGTGTTAAAATGCCCGTGGGCATAGTCGAACCCGCCCCAGACGATCATCTCGCTGCCGGTCCACACTGCTGTATGAGAATATCGGGGATCAGGAGCGTTGGTGGTGCTGGTAGCTGTCCAAGTGTCCGTGTTCGGATTATACCTGCCGCCTGTATCAAAAAAGGTGCTGAGGCCATCCCAGCCTCCCCAAACAATCATTTCATTACCAGTCCATACAGCGCGGTGGTCAACTCGCGCAGTTGGCGCGTTGGTAGTGCTTGTGGCTATCCAGCTATCCGTGACCGGATTGTATCTTCCGCCGGTGTTCGTGCCGGGGAATCCGCCTCCCCAAATGATCATCTCGGTACCCGTCCACACTGCTGTATGAGAATATCGGGCGCTGGGAGCATTTGTGGTACTAATAGCTATCCAAGTATCTGTACTTGGGTTGTATCTCCCGCCAGTGTTCATGCCAAAGGCGCCGCCGCCCCAGATGATCATCTCGGTACCGGTCCATACCGCTGTGTGATTGTCGCGAGGGTCAGGTGGACCGGCGGTGGCTGTCCATGTGCCATCGATGCAACTGCCAGCGCCTTCCGATGTTTGTGGGAGCCTGTAGTTATACACTGGGACTGCGATTGCATTACGTACCTGGGCTTCAGTAGTAGCTAGCCAGGAGTCCAGTGGCTCTTTGACCCATGAAACGTTGTTTTTACCAAGCTTCTTTTCGTAGAGCGTTTGGCTGTAAGTATACAAGTTCGTCAGCAAACGCTCCGCAAGCGCAGGTCTAGCCAGGCATTCCGCGATTAAAAAGGGATCGTTGCTCAGTGCTTCAAAAAGTTCGCCCAACACTTCTGGCTGCTTGGTGTGCTGCGCCATACGGTTCATTTCAGCCTGTAACTGCTCGCTGGTAATGGGCCGTTGCCAGTAATCATCCAGCGCCTGTGAGTTGCGCAGATAATCTGCGACTTTCTTTTCCAGTTGTGACTGAGACATCACCACGTCGAGCGATGGCTTGGGATCTTTGCGTTCCTTTGGCCAGATGCGGTGACGCCAGTAAACTTCTTCGATCGCGTGCTGGTAAGCTACACGCTGTGCAAACGTCAGAGTTCTTTGTCCACGGCTCTGCCTCTGGGCCAATGCAAATGGGATCGTAGACACACTAACTAGCAAAACTAGATAAAACGCGCCTCGAATTAGATGCGCCTTAACAGAAGGGGCTATTTGCTTTTTCATAATCTGCGAGTGGAGGCGCCGATACTAGTTGGGCCGTAAAAGGAATGTCGAGATTTCTGCTTCTTTTTTTGGAAAAAAGTTAAGGATGACGGTAGAAGCGTGCCCAAGTTGCGTCCGTTCGCGTGTGATCGACAGTCAGCACAAGAATGAAACCGCAGCAGGATTTCCAAATTCGCCCGGCGCACGTGGACGACGTGTCAACTATTTTGCAGCTCATTCGCGATTTAGCGACGTACGAGCGAGCGCCGAACGACGTGACCGCTACAGAGGAGCAACTCGTCAATGTTTTGTTCGGGGAACGACCGGCCGCGGAAGTGCTTCTCGCGTTCGAGGGGCAATTAGCAGTTGGGTTCGCAGTTTACTTTTATAATTTTTCGACCTGGCTTGGGCGACCCGGGCTTTACCTCGAAGATTTGTTCGTGAAACCGGAACAGCGCGGCAAAGGTTACGGACGCGCATTGCTGGTCGAGCTCGCGAAGATCGCGCGGGACCGCGAGTGCGGCCGAATGGAATGGGCCGTGCTGAATTGGAACGAACCCGCCATTAAGTTTTATCGTGCGCTCGGCGCGAAGCCTATGGACGAGTGGACGGTGTTCCGATTAACGAGTGGTGAAATCGCGCAGCTCGCGAAGTCGAAGCAGATCGAGCAAGAGCAAGAGTAAGGTCAAGAGGGAGAGGAAGAGGAAGGATTCAACGTGGCGAAGGAGCTTACAAAGATCGAGGACTACGCGTTTCTAAGTGATACGCAAACCGGCGCGTTGGTGAGCCGGGATGGGTGCGTGGATTGGCTCTGTCTTCCGCGGTTTGATTCACCCGCATGCTTTGCATCACTACTGGGCGATACCAGAAACGGACATTGGCGATTTTTCCCAGATGAAGAGGTTGAAGCGACGCGTCGCCGTTACCGTGGGGATTCGCTAATTCTCGAAACGGAAATTGAAACCAAAAGCGGCGCCGTGCGCCTGATCGATTTCATGCCGCCGCGGGGCGAGAATCCGGACATCATCCGGATCGTGGAAGGGTTGCGCGGCAAAGTGTCGCTGCAAATGGAATTGGTCATCCGGTTTGATTATGGGCAGATCGTGCCATGGGTGCGCAACCGAAATGACGGACTGGAAGCGATCGCCGGGCCGGATGGCTTGATCTTGCGAACGCCAATTGAAACGCGTGGCAAAGATTTAACCACCGTTGCGGAGTTTACAGTTAGCGAAGGCGAGCGGGTCCCGTTTGTTCTCACCTGGTTCGCTTCGCACAAGAACCCACCACGCGCCATCCACTACGAGCATGCATTGAGCGACACCGAGAGGTATTGGCGAACGTGGTGCGGTCAATTTCAGGGCAAGGGGAAATGGCGCGACGCAGTGATGCGCTCCCTGCTTGTGCTCAAAGGATTGACATACGCACCCACGGGCGGTCTGGTCGCCGCGGCTACCACATCGTTGCCTGAGCAAATCGGAGGCCCGCGCAACTGGGACTATCGCTACTGCTGGCTACGAGATGCCACGTTCGCTTTGCTCTCGCTGCTGCGCGCCGGGTATCGCCAGGAAGCCGAAGGATGGCGGGAGTGGTTGTTGCGGGCTGTTGCTGGAAGCCCTGCACAGATGCAGATCATGTACGGCGTTCGCGGCGAGCGCCGGCTCACTGAGGTCGAAATTCCATGGCTTTCAGGCTACGAAAAATCTGTGCCGGTGCGGATCGGCAACGCTGCTTCGACGCAATTTCAACTCGATGTGTACGGCGAGGTGCTGGCCACGATGTTCGAAGCAGACTGCGCTGGAATCAAAATGCAGGAGCCTGACTGGGCTTTGATGGTGCATTTAATGAAATTCCTGGAATCAAACTGGCACAAGCCGGATGAAGGAATTTGGGAGGTGCGCGGCGGACGAAAAAATTTCACGCACTCGAAAATGATGGCCTGGGTAGCGTTCGATTGCGCAGTGAAACTCGTTGAGGAGTGTGGGTGTGCAGCTGGTGAACATCATGGCCGCTGGCGAAAAGTTAGAGAGCAAATTCACGCAGAGGTTTGCGAGCGCGGTTACAACTCAAAGAGAAAAGCGTTTACCCAGTATTACGGTTCCGATGCGCTGGACGCCAGCTTGCTCACGATGCCGCTCGTCGGCTTTCTTCCTGCAACAGACGAACGTGTCCGGAACACCGTTGAGGCGATCGAACGCGAGCTGATGGACGATGGTTTCGTCTTGCGTTATCGACCGCAGGAATGCGGCGTGGACGGATTGCCCGGGCGTGAAGGCGTTTTCATACCATGCTCGTTTTGGCTGGTCGCTTGCTGGCATCTCCTCGACAGAAAGAAAGAAGCGCGTGAATTGTTCGAGCGCTTGCTCGATGTGCGAAACGACCTCGGACTTCTCTCCGAGGAATACGATCCGCGCGAGAAACGGCAGCTGGGAAATTTTCCGCAGGCGTTCTCGCACGTTGCGCTTCTCGCTGCCGCGCGAATTCTTGATGGTGAACGGGACGTTACGATGTCGGAATAAATCAATTCTTTCGCGATCAATGCCGCACGAATTTTGGTCTCACTTCCGGAGAGGCGCTGGTAGGGCGCGTCACTCAGTGCGTTAGCGCGTCGGCAATCCACGAATCTTGGGGCGCTGCCGCAAGCTCGCTTTGAAGCTGCGCCGATGGCGTTACTCATTTCAGCCTGCGGCAACGCCCCCAGGGAAATTGATTTTCAAAAAACAAGCGCTGATAGCGCGAATTAAGTAGCACGGTTCTCGCTTGAGGAAACGAGTCTGCGAACCAACTCCTCGATCGTGACAATTCCGCGACAACTTTTCTTTCGATCCAGGACAGCCGCAAGCCCAAGCCGAGCGGCTCGCAATTGTTGCACAACACGATACGCAGACTCCTCTTCGCTGGTCGTAACGATGCGCCGAACATAATTATCCAGTGGCTTGCGTCCATTCTGGTCGAGCAGGATATCGAGGACGTTAACCAATCCGGCAGGTTGTCCTCCTGAAGTGATCACAGGAAAACGATCCAGGCCGGAAGAAGCGCCGAGCTCGATTGCTTCCTGAGTTGACGCGCTCGGCTTTAACGCGACGACTTTTGCCAATGGCAGCATGACGTCGCGCACTTTGACGCTGCGGAAATCCACCACGTTATGAATCATCGCGCGTTCCGTAGAAGTCAGGGAACCCTCGAGCTCGCTTTGTTCTGTGATCTGCTTTAGCTCTTCGCGTCCCGCAAAAAGACGAGCGCGTTTAGCCGCGCGATCAGGGAGGAGCAGCTTTCCCAACCGCGCTCCAAGTTCAAGCAATGGCGAAAACAGGAGCGACGCGAGTTCTAGTACCCCGGCAAGCTGAGCAAGCGCGCGAAATGGAAACCGCCGGAAAAGCGATTTGGGGAGAACCGAGAGCAGAAACAGGTAGACCGGAAGCGCGATCGCCAAAGAGACAAAGTAGCCGGCGTAGCCCCATGATCGGACTAACTCGCGCGTCAGCAGGAACAGACCGAGAATATCGGCTGCGTTCGTGAAGAGGAGAACGGTCACGAGCAACCGCTCCGGGTGTTGCAACAAGCGATTCAACCGCACCGCCGCCGGAACGCGCCGCTTTACATTTTGTCGCAACCGAATTGGATCGATCGAAAGCAGCCCGCTTTCGATCCCGTTGAAAAAGAACGAAACAATCCAGCAACAAAAAATGATTGAGCCGATTATCATGCCGCTGCCCCGAAAGCCGTCGGGGTTGTTTTCTCCAGCAAAATTTCTTCGATCCTTTTACGACCTGCGCGGCGCACCGTAATAACGAGGCCCGGTATCTCGAGTTTTGTTCCGGAGGTGGGCAAATAACCCAGCCGCGTGAAGATAAATCCACCGATGGTGTCAATTCCTTCCGCGTCTATTTCAAAACCGATGTACTCGCTCAAATCGTCCAGCCGCGCGTTGCCGCTTGCGAGGAATCTGCCGTTCCCGAGCGGTTCGATGTAAAGAGCGACATCGTCCCGTGGCACAACGTCGCGAAGGATTTCCTCCACGATGTCTTCCATCGTGATAACCCCTTCGATGCCCCCAAATTCATCGACCACGACGCCCATCCCCTGAGGACGGGTCAAAAAGAGTTTGAGCAGCTCCAGCGCGCCCATCGTCTCGGAAACGAAAGAGGGAGCGATCAGTTTCTCCGTGTAGTGTTCCGACGGATCCAGCAGAAACAATTTCACGTCGATGATGCCCAGAATTTGATCGGGCGTATCGGCGTAGACCGGGACGCGGCGATAACGATTTTTCTTCAAGCGATCAATCGCTTCGTCATTCGTCAGATCATCCGGCAGCATAAAACTGTCGACGCGCGGCGTCATGCAGTCCTTTGCGGTTTTATCTCCGACCTTGATGATTTCCTGGATGATTTCGGCTTCTCCTTCGTACAAAGCGCCTTCCTCCTCACTCATCTCAAGCAATGTCTCTAATTCCTCGTCACTTAAGTGTGGACGAGTGCGTACGCGCGACGGCGTGAGACGAGCGACCACGCGAGCGCTCACGCTCTCAAGCCCGCGGCCGATGCGGTCAAGAAGCGGCATCGATATCTGCAAGGCGAAGGCGCCGATCGTTGAAAGTCGATAAGGCGCCGAAAGCGCGAGGAGCTTTGGGACCAGGTCGCAAAGCAGGACGACGATCGCGAAGATCACGAGCGCCGTCGCCCACTCTGGAATGCGTACTGCGAGGGGGCTTTCCCACAGGAAGAATAGACACAACACAACCAGAACCACGTTTACCAATCCGTCGGCAAGGAGCAGCACATTCAGGACACGACGCGGATTTTCCCTGAAAAATTGCACGAATTTCGTGAGTCTCGGATGATTTGTTTCCAAGCTGCGCAATTGATGTGCCTTAAGTGAAAAGAGGGCGGTCTCTACGCCGGAAAAGAGAGCGGAACAGAAAATCAAAATTGAGATGACCACCAGCAAGATGGCCAGGGTCACGGCTGTCATTTCTTATCTCGGCACAGCCGGGCTGCGTGCGAGAAGCCTGCCGCGTGAGGCGGGCAGTCTTGTTCCTCGGGAAAACTGGTGCGCGGTGGTTTGCTCATCCTCTGAGCCGCAAGCAAATTAAGCCCTTCATGAGCAAAGGCGAGAGGATTTCGCAGTTCGTGGCAGGATTGTCTGTTGAAGATGTCGATCCGGACCCGAGAGACATCGTGAAACATCCATTTTATCGCGCGTTTTTCCATTGCTGGAATGAAAAACGTTATTACGAGGCGCATGATGTGCTCGAGCAGCTTTGGCTCAAAACCAAATCACCCGATGCAGACTATTTCAAAGGATTGATTCAGGCGGCCGGGGCTTTCGTTCATCTTCAGAAACACTTCGAATACCCACGGCATGCGAAACATAGCAGGCGCCTGTCTCCTGCGGTTCGCCTGTTCCGGCTGGCGGAGAGGAACCTCTCGCGGTTCGCTCCGCGACATCACGGACTGGATATCGCCGCATTTTGTCAGCTCTTGCGCGAATTCGCCGATCAGATTGTCGCATCCAATTACAAGACTAATCCCTGGTCGCCCGAGACCGCGCCAAAATTGAAGCTGTTGTAGGGACGGCAGAGCATGCCCGCCGAGGCGGGTGCCGCCGTACCGGT
>Ga0137364_10000228_pt1 | contig 20627 bp, 19 predicted proteins | sample SagtaG_10_FD_104798 | JGI IMG/M metagenome (GOLD analysis project Ga0137364, IMG submission 104798) | Vadose zone soil microbial communities from Sagehorn Ranch, Mendocino, California, USA - Sage1_L_20_16 metaG | ecosystem: Environmental > Terrestrial > Soil > Vadose zone | place: USA... | reverse complement strand
CCTGGTACCGCTCCGGCCTCGGCCGCCTCGCGGAGCACCTGGTCGGCTTGTGAGAACTCGCGCATGGTTTCCTCCCGGCTGAATGGATTTGCGGGAGTATCCGGCGATCTGCGCGCGAACTCAATGATGGTGGGAAATCGACGCGGGCTCGTCGCGCGAGCCTCGCGGCGAAAGCGTCACTTTTGTGCGCACTCGGTGGGACGTTTGCTCGGACCGCGTTTCTCGGGCGGCACGCGGCAATCGTTGACCCGCTGATTGTCCGATGCCTTGTCGCCCAGCCGTTCCTTCCCGGTCGCGGCCGCCGTGGTGGCGGCCGCCATGGCGCTGCCGCGCGGCGGCTGCGCGGCAGCCGGCAGGGCCGAAGCTGAAATCCAGACGCCGAGCAGGGCAAATATTCGCTTCATCGCGCCGCTCTCTGCGCCGACACGGGCGTGCCGATCATCGCCGCTTTGCATCGTACCGTGACGGCCCCGCCCGCCCACCCGATTTCGCGCGACCGACGGGCTCCGGATCGGTGAAAGCCGAGGATCACAGCGAGAGCGCGTCGGAGTGCGTCGCTCCGTGAAAGCAGATGGAGGCGAGGAATTCCTGCCGGGTTTCGGGCCGATCGCGGAACACCCCCAGCATGCGGCTCGTCACCATGGTCGAGGCCGATTGCCGCACCCCGCGGGTGGTCATGCACGCGTGCACGCCTTCGACCACGACGGCGACGCCGTGCGGTTTGAGGATCTCGTCGAGCGTATTGGCGATTTCCGCTGTCAGCCGTTCCTGGATCTGCAGCCGGCGGGCAAAGGCGTCGACCAGGCGCGCCAGTTTCGAAATGCCGACTACGCGGTTGCGCGGCAGATAGCCGACGTGTACGCGGCCCACGATCGGCGCCATGTGATGCTCGCAATGGGATTCGAAGCGGATGTCGCGCAGCACCACCACTTCGTCGTAGCCGGCCACCTCCTCGAAGGTCCGCTGCAGATATTCGGCCGGATCCTCGGTATAGCCCCAGAACCATTCCTCGTAGGCGCGCACGACCCGGCCCGGCGTTCCGCGCAACCCCTCGCGATCGGGATCGTCCCCGGCCCAGCGGATCAGGGTGCGCACCGCATCTTCCGCCTCGCTACGCGAGGGTCGGAGATCCCGCCCCGGTTCGCCGGCCGATCCGCGTGCCGCGCGCCGATTGCCCATGTTCACCAGCTTGGCCATGCCGCCCTCACATCGATTTCGAAACACGACCCAACGATTTCCGTAACGCGAAAAGGTTCCCGGCCGACATTCATAGCACGATCATACCGCCGCGCCCGGCAACCCTCTCCGATCACCAAGGAGGACGCGGAGTTATCAGCCGAATGCATGCATCCGCTGCCGCGAACGCATGAGGCGTGCCCGCGATGGCGCTGGCTCTATTGCGTTCGTGCCGAGGCTGCGCTACCGTTTTCTCCTGAAACAAGACGCCGTGGATGCGGCCGAAAAAGGTGAGGAAAATCATGACTTGGACAACCCCGACCCTCGTCGAAATCTGCATCGGCCTCGAGATCAACGGCTATCTGCCGGCCGAGTTCTGAGCAAGCCCTTCCGGCGGCTCTGCGCGGCCGGCACCTGACCGCGGTCGTTCTCGGCTCCGGTGCGGGCGGCGGTTATCCGCAATGGAATTGTCGATGTGACGTGTGTCGCCTGGCCTGGGCGCGCGACCCGCGAGTGAGGGCGCGAACCCAGGCCAGCGTTGCCATTACGGCCGACGGCGAGCAGTGGACGATCCTGAACGCCGCACCGGACCTGAAATCCCAGCTCGATCGCACGGCGGCATTGCACCCTCGGGGAGCGTTGCGGAGCAGCCCGGTCAAGGCCGTGGTGCTGACCGGGGGCGAAGTCGACCAGATCGCCGGGCTGCTGACGTTGCGCGAGCGCCAGGAGTTTGCGCTCCATGGAACCGCCGAGACCCTCGGGCTGATCGACGCCAATCCGATTTTCGGCGTGCTGGCTCCGGGCCTGGTATCGCGAATTGCCGTGCGCCCGGGCGCGCCGTTCAGCCTGCCGGGCGGCATCGAAGCGGAAATGTTCGCGGTGCCGGGCAAGCCGCCGCTCTACGTCGAGGGCGACGCGCCGGAGATCGGCGGCGAAACCGGGGTCAGCGTCGGCATCGAGGTTCGCGCGGGAAAGCGCCGACTCGCCTTCGTGCCCGGGGCCGCCGCGATTCCCGCGGCGCTGCATGCCCGGCTTTCCCGCGCCGACATCGTGCTGTTCGACGGGACGCTGTTCACGGACGATGAGATGATCCGCAAGGAGACCGGAACCAAGACCGGACGTCGCATGGGCCATGTGCCGATCGACGGCGCCGACGGCTCGCTCGAACACCTTGCCGGGCTTCCCGGACGGCGTATCTACATCCACATCAACAATACCAATCCGGTGCTGGTCGACGGTTCGCCCGAGCGGCGCCGGGTCGAAGCGGCCGGATGGGAGATCGCCGAGGACGGTATGGAGATCGTGCTGTGAAGCTGCTCTCCGCCGACGAGCTCGAAGCGCGGCTGCGCGACATCGGCGCACGGCGTTATCACAACCTGCATCCGTTCCATCGCATGCTGCACGGCGGCAAGTGCAGCAAGGGCCAGGTGCAAGCCTGGGCGCTCAATCGTTATTATTACCAGGCGATGATCCCGCTGAAAGATGCGGGCCTGATCGCCCGCTGCGAGGATCCGGCGGTCCGGCGCGAGTGGCGCAGCCGTCTCGTCGACCATGACGGCACCGCCGAGGGCGAAGGCGGCATTGCGCGTTGGCTGAAACTCACCGGCGGATTGGGGCTCGATCCCGATTACGTGATCTCGACCCGCGGCATCCTGCCGGGCACGCGGTTCGCGGTCGATGCTTATGTGCGCTTCGTGCGCGATCGCTCACTGTTGGAGGCGGTCGCCTCCTCGCTCACCGAGCTGTTCTCGCCGGCCATCATCGGCGAGCGCGTCGAAGGCATGCTCGAGGGTTACGATTTCGTCACGCGGGAAACGCTCGCCTATTTCGAGAAACGGCCGCCGCAGGCGGAGCGCGACTCCGGCTTTGCGCTCGCCTACGTCAAGGCCAACGCGTCGACGCCCGATGCCCAGCAAGCGGTGCTCGCCGCGCTCGAGTTCAAATGCGACGTGCTGTGGGCGATGCTCGATGCGCTCGATCATGCCTATGTGGCGCCAAAACACGTTCCGCCCGGCGCCTTCGTGCCGAAGGAGTGAAAATGCAGGGCTGGGCCGCAAGCGCGCTTTACCTCCCCTTCAGGGGAGGTCGATCGCGCAAAGCGCGATCGGGTGGGGCGGAATATGGGCATTCGTGTGAGGGAACGTGACTGACTCTTCCCAAACTGCGCCCATCTCCGCCGACGCCAAGCCGCGGCTGCCGCACGGCGTGCGCCTCGTGCACAACGAGGCGCACGGCGGGCTGGTGCTGCTGGCGCCGGAGCGGGTGTTCAAGCCCGATCCGATCGCGGTCGAGATTCTCAAGCGCTGCACCGGCGAGGCGACGCTCGACGCGATCGTCGATGATCTGGCGAAAACCTATTCGGCGCCGCGCGAGCGGATTTTGGCCGACGTCTCGGCGCTGCTTCGCTCGCTCGCGGACAAGAAACTGTTGGAGCTCTGACCGATGAATGCGGCGGAATCCGTCTTCAAGCCGCTCGGCCTGCTCGCGGAGCTGACCCATCGCTGTCCGCTCGGTTGTCCCTATTGCTCGAACCCGCTCGCGCTCGATCGCGGCGAGCTCGACACCGCGACCTGGTCCCGGGTGTTTCGCGAGGCGGCCGGGCTCGGCGTGCTGCAGGTGCATCTTTCCGGCGGCGAGCCGGCGGCGCGGCGCGACCTTGCCGAGATCACCGCGGCGGCGCATCAGGCCGGGCTCTACACCAATCTGATCACGTCCGCGGTGGGGCTGACGCCGAAGCGCTTCGCCGCGCTCGCCGACGCCGGGCTCGATCACGTGCAGATCTCGATCCAGGACCATCAGCCGAACTCGGCCGACCATATCGCCGGCTATGCGGGCGCCTATGAACGCAAGCGCATGCTCGCGGCCGAAGTCGTGCGGCACAAGATTCCCCTCACCATCAATGCGGTGATGCACCGTGCCAATATCGATCACGTCGCCGACATGGTGGAGCTGGCAATCGAGCTCGGCGCGAGCCGGGTCGAGATCGCGCACGTGCAATATTACGGCTGGGCGCTCAAGAACCGCGCGGCGCTGATGCCGACCCGCGCGCAGGTCGAGCGCGCGGTCGTGGCCGTCGAGACGCTGCGCGCCCGCCACCAGGGCCGCATCGTCATCGACGCGGTGGTGCCGGATTATTACGCGCGGTTTCCAAAACCGTGCGTCGGCGGCTGGGGCCGGCGCTCGCTCAACGTGACGCCGGCCGGCAAGGTGCTGCCTTGCCATGCGGCGGAGAGCATTCCGGGCCTTGAATTCTGGTCGGTACGCGGGCGTTCGCTGGCGGAGATCTGGGAAAACTCGCCCGCATTCCGCGCCTTCCGGGGCACCGACTGGATGCAAGAGCCGTGCGCGAGTTGCCCGCGCCGGTTTGAGGATTTCGGCGGTTGCCGCTGCCAGGCGTTCGCGCTGACCGGCGACGCGCGCGCGACCGATCCGGTGTGCCATCTGTCCCCCAAGCACGCCATCGTCGCGGCGCTTGCCGAGGAGCGGCGCGAGGAGCCTTATGTCTACCGGCGGCTCGAACGCGAGCGCGCCGATGCGGACACCGCCTTGTAGCCCGCATGGAGCGAAGCGGAATGCGGGGTTCCCGGATTTCGCTCCGCTCCATCCGGGCTACCAAACTATCACAGCAGGGAGGAACCCATGATCAAGGTGAGCGTGCTCTACCCGAGCGACCAGGGCAGCAAGTTCGACATCGATTATTACTGCAAGAAGCACATGCCGATGGTGCAGCAAAAACTCGGCGCGGCGTGCAAGAAGATCGCGGTCGATTACGGCATCGAGGGCGGCGCCCCCGGCTCCAAGCCCGGCTTTGCCGCTGCGGGCCATCTCTATTGCGATTCGGTCGAGGCGTTCCGCGCCGCTTTCGGCCCGCACGCCAAGGAGATCATGGCGGACATCCCCAATTACACCGACATTCCGCCGACCATTCAGATCAGCGAAGTGAAGGTCGGCTAGGCTGCTGCTGGCATCCTCCGCCAATCATGGTACCGGCTGTTTGCGCTCGGGCGGGTCCGGAGCGCGCATCAGCCAATAGACCCCGCCGAGTGCCAGGATCGCCGCGGCGAGCGCGAACAGCTGCAGGGCTTCGGTCGCGGCGACGTCGAGGATGAGCAGCTTGCGCACGACCGCCAACAGCGCGATCAGGATCACGCTGCGGACCTGCACCACGTTGTCCCGGCGCTCCGCCAGCACCAGCAAGGATCGCTTGAACTCCAGCGCGATGATGACGGTGAAGATCATCCCGAAGATCGCCTGAAACACCGAATAGTCGGTGGGATCGAACGAGCCGGAGACCACGATGCTGAGCACGATCTTCAGCATCAGGTTCCAGACCGCGAACACGATCACGATCCCGATCAGGCCGGTGAGGATGAGCACGACGACGTGCTCGAATTTCTGGTAGAGCGTCAGAAATCCCCAGCGAGCGCGGGTCGCGGCAAGCTGCTCCTTCAACTGCACGTCACGCCTCCCGGTTTGGTGCTCGGCGGCGAGATGGGCTTTCGGGCCGCACCCTAGCGAATACCCCTGTCGGGGTCACGTCGTCGCCAGCGGCAGCTTTCGCTTGGGTCGCGCAAACGCGTGATCGAGCGCCGCGAGATCTTGTTTGCCCAGGCGCAGGTCGAGCGCGGCGAAATTCTCGCGCACATGGGCCTCGCTCGCGGATTTCGGAATGGCGATGACGTTGTTTTGCCGAAGGAGCCAGGCGAGCGCCACCTGGCTCGGCGTCGCCCCAAGTTGTTGCGCGATGCGCTTGAGATCGAGTGAGCGCACGAGCCTGCCCTCGTCGAGCGGTGAATAGGCCATGACCGGGATGCGCCGCCGGCGGCACCAGGGCAGGAGATCGTGCTCGATGCCGCGCCGATTGAGGTTGTACATCACCTGGTCGGCCGCGACCGCCTTGCCGCCGGGAAGCCGGAGGAGCTCTTGCATAGCCTCGACGTCGAAATTGCTCACGCCCCAGTGGCGGATGTTTCCGGCGTGCACGAGCGCCGTGAACGCTTCGAGCACCTCGGCGAGTTCGACTTCCTGCTCGCGCCAGTGCAGCAGATAAAGGTCGATCCGGTCGGTATCGAGCCGCTTCAGACTGCGCTCGCACGCCGCGATCGTGCCGCGCCGCGTCGCGTGCTCGGGCAGCACCTTGCTGACGAGAAAAACCTCATCGCGGCGTCCCGCGATCGCCGCGCCGACGATCTTTTCCGCCCCGCCGTCGGCATACATTTCCGCGGTGTCGATCAGCCTCATGCCGAGATCGAGACCGAGGTTGAGCGCCGCGATCTCCGCTCTGCGCCGCCGGCGGTCCTCGCCCATGTTCCAGGTGCCCTGCCCCAGCGTGGGCACCGGCTCGCCGGACGGAAGCTTCGCCATGGGGATAGGTTTCATGATATTCTGATTATGCGAGACAGCCAGTCTCCTACTCCACCGCTCCCTTTACGGCTCCCCACCCCGCTCCACGGTTGGTTCGGGGGATTTGAGCAACCGATGGGGCTCAGATCACCGCAATGGTAGGCGCGGTTCCATCGCTCTCGGATATTAATCCTGCCGGAGCCAACCGTGTCTGGCGAATTCGATTAACTCGGGACGATATTCGAAATGCATCGTGTCGAAATGATACCATTTCCCACCCCAGATGAATCCATGGCGTTCGAAGATATCAATAATTTCAGGCGGTATACGGTTTCTCCACTCGAAGCGCCCCGTTTTGTTCTTTTCCCACAACCAATAATCGCCGTAGTGGTCGTTGATATCGATCGCTGCCCCATAGGAGTGGACGGACACCCGGCCGGTTCCAGCGATGGGGCGGCACTTATATGTACCTGCCGAAGGAACCAGATATTTCATAAGACTCCGAGGTAGCGTTTCGAGCTCGTGCGAAACCTCATTGAGCTTTTCTGCAACTCCATTCACGCTTGTCGCCATCAGCGTGCCACCGCCGTACCGCGATAACCATGCAACCGGCTTGAGCAGCTTAACCACTTCGCCTTTGCGGCAATCACCATACATCTTCGCAAAGAAGGTTTCGTTGCGAATGCGTCCCGGGTCCTCATTCAGCGCTGGGGCCTTGAATTTCATCCCAAGTCGATAGGGAATTGCAAATTGGTCCAAAATGCTCGGAGCATTCAACAGTTCCTGGAAGCTCCGTTCTTTCCGGGTGCCGGCAACCGACATCACAGTTCCATCCGTCCACGTCACCGAATCTTGGTCGTGGCTTATCAGATGATCAGGGTAGGCGCCCACTAAAGCGTCGAGTGCCGGATCAGCTGACACAGATGTCATCCCCAGAGAGCAATAGGCCAGCAGCGCTAAAACTACCGCCTTCATTATCATTCAGTTTCTACGCAGACAGGCAAATGGGAACGCCACGGATGCGAGCTGCGATGGGCCTGCGAGCAGGTTACATGCCAACTCATGATAGAGTGCCGGCTCATAGGAGCAGCGACCGCCTTTACCTTACGGGTGAATTATGCAACTGTTGCAAGCAGTTCGAGCTGACTGACTTCAAGATGCGGCCGGACCGCCCGCCTCAGTTTGACAGGGAATCGCCCCAACTTCCAGAGAGGCAGAACTAGTAATGGCAAGGAAGCCGCGGGGTCAAGGACGGAATAGCCAACTGAAAATCACCCTCCGATCGGCGAAGGCTGTTCAGATTTGCAAAAAGGTCTTTTCGTTTTTGCAAGCGAATGTCAAATGGCTCCTTGTCACGATCGGGGGGTTGACGGCCGCAACTGCGACCTTCGTCGCCAATTTTCAAGACCTCAGTTCTCAGGCCACAGGCTACCTGCGTACTCACGCCTATCTCCAGACTAGGCAACATCCGTTTCCCACTCTTCTGGACAAGAACGCAGTTGATTCCTGGACTACAGGCCGGCTCGAGCTCGCCGTGTACCAAATTGACGGGTATCTGGGTCATCTCAAAAAGGGGCCAAAGTGGATGCAGACCTGTTTAATGGACAAGACAATATTTCCGAACAACCATGCGACCCAGTATAACGATCTGGTGGAATTGCCAGAAACAAGTATCGATCGACAGAATAAGGAGTTTCTGTGGAGCAGGATTAACGACATTGAGTTGAACAGGCTAGAAGATGGGCAACTTCTCCGGATAAACGATCCTTTCGAAAAGCTTCTCAATCGATCCTCGCTACAGCTCCTTCACCGCTATAAAGACAGTGAACTCGCCAAGCTCGATAAGCCTCAATTGTATCTGCTGAGAAACTCGATCTATGCTCGCCACGGGTATCCATTTAGCACCGAAAAACTCGAAAAATATTCGAATCGCAGAGGCTGGTCGACTCTCTCTGCAGCCTATAAGCCGAGCGTCATGGCCCCAGTGGAGTTGTGCAATGCCTATTATTTGGACGAGCTTCATCCGGCACGGGAATTGGGGGCACTCGGGCGCGGACTACTTGTGCGCGCACCGGGCTCGATTATAAGCTCCCGATTCCTGAAGGCCGCGTTGTGCGCATGCCTGGCCGAACCTAAGGTTTCGGTGGAATGCAGACATAAGCCTAACGCTAATGAGGCGGATGAATTCAGAGATAATGTGGACTTGATCATCGACCTAGTTCTCGGAGATGAGAATTCCATCGCGTGGACTTTCATCGATCCTCATGAGGTGGCTCGAGCAGATCTTGAATTGTTCGCCATTCACGAGGATAGCTTTCTGTCGGCTGCCCTCGATTTTAATGCAGCGTTACAAGGGACCTTCATGTCTCATCAGACGCCCTTCAAGGTATCCGATACAAGTGCCACAGGAGGATTCTGGGGGGCACGGATAGAACTTTTGCCACAGACCTTTCAAACTTTGAGCTCAAACCCGATATTCTTGCGCGAGATTTCTAACAACATATGCAGCGCGGTGCAGAGGTCATTGGAGACTGTAGGACCATTTATTCCGAGGATGGCAAAAGTTGTTCCTCAGGTAGTTCAGGCACAAGAGGGCGCTTTGGCCATTTTCGAAAAACCCATCATCTTCGATGACTTGCGTATAAGACTTACCCAGCAATACATCCTAAACCATTATGGCCTGTCGTTATTAAGCATTGAACTCGTTCCAAAAATAGTCGTCGTTCATATGTCTGAGAACAACACACTTGCCTCCTCCTACGAGGAATTGCGCCCCGCCGTGATGTCTCACGGTAAGAAGGATTCAGCAGATGTTGGCGAATCGGAACTCAATCGATCCGTCCACTACCTGATCGATAGAGACGGCAATATCTACAGCATCATGAATGACTTTTACATAGCTAAGCAGGAGACCGGAATGGACATGCACGCTGTGGGCATTAGCAATGTCGGAAGCGGTGCCATGCCTCCGACCGATGCTCAAATTATCGCCGACGCGCGGCTCGTTCGGTTTTTGAGACTAAAGTACCCCACGATACGGTGGCTCATCGGAGCACCCGAAAGCCAAGCATTCGCAGGGAGTGCGTTGTGGGAAGAGAGAGATCCAGAGTATCGGATTGGAGCGCGCGCTCCTAATGCCGATTTTATGACTGCGCTGAGAGATAGACTAGCAGATCTTAAACTGAAATCCACTCCGTAACTAAATCTTTCCTGCGAAATCCTCTGCGCTATCTCAGTTTGACTACCAGCGATAATCAAATTAAGCCGCCTCGATCTTGCTGCCGCGCTCGGAAGCAAGAATCATGATCGTACTCCGGTTACGCAACTTGACGCGCCCCCGCGCCCGGAGCGGACCTGTGCGAGGGAATGCGGCCATGCGGTGGCGGCAGCCGCCGTCAGCATTCGAGAACAATCAACATGCAGAGCGATTCGTGCGTAGTTCGCGCGTCAGCGATCATGATCTTGCGAATTGCGGCCCTGGAAGCACGAAAGCAACCGAGAAGGCCGTCATGCCTGAACGGCATTGCTGCCATGGAAAAATGGAGGACCGAGTGCTAGCGGTCCGGCGCGGACGGCGCGCGGCTCAATGCTCGCGTTCCGCAGGTCCTGCCCGGCTGATGCCCAGCGTCACGATCCGATGCAGCAGATCGGGATACGCAAGCCCGTCCTGCAACGCCGCCGCGGCGAACTCCTCGACCCGCGCGATCTCGGGATTGGGGTTGGCTTCGATGTAGTAGGGGATGCCGTCGGCCGAGAGGCGGAAATCGATGCGGGCGTAGCCGTCGAGCTCGAGCGTCCGGTAGATGCGCTTGGCGGATCGTTCGATGCGGGCGCCGAGCTGCGGCGGGAGGTCCTTTGCCGGCCCGTGCAGGATGCCGCGGCGTTCCTGGTATTCGGGATCGTGCTTGACCTTCTCGGTGGCGATGAGTCTCGCGCCCTGTGCCATGCTGCCGAACTCCAGCTCCCAGACCGGCAGGACGCGGAGCCGGTCGTTGCCCATCACGCCGACGTAGAGCTCCCGGCCGTCGATATATTGCTCGGCGATGGCCGCGGTGCCGATCCGCTCGTGGATGAAGCCGACGCGCTCGGCAAGCTTCTCGTCGGACTCCACCACCGACGCCTGCGCGATGCCGTAGGAGGCGTCCTCGTTCAGGCTCTTGACGATGAGCGGCAATCCCAGGCGCGGCGGACGCCGGACCTTGCGCCGCATCGGGAAGACGGCGAATGCCGGCAACGGGATGCGGTGATAGGCCAGCAGCTTCTTGGCCAGATCCTTGCCGCGCGCCAGCATGAGCCCGCGCGGATTGCAGCCGGTATAGGGAATGCGCAGCAGCTCGAGATAGCTGGCGACGTTCTGGTCGTAGACGGCCTCGCCGTGGAACTGCTCGAGCAGATTGAAGACGACGTCCGGTTTCCAGCTCTCGATTTCGTCGCGGATCGGCTTGAGCTCGTCTTGGACGCCGAGCGGCCGCACCTCGTGGCCGGCCTCGCGCAGCGTGCTCACGACGTCATACTCGGTCTTCCACCTGTGGATTTCCTGCTCGCTGCGGCCCTCGACCGAGTCCGGCGGCATCAGGTCCGGATGCAGGAGCACCAGAACGCGAAGCCGCTTCATAGCGCGAGCCAACGCCGCGGGGGCCTGTAGAGAGAATCCATGGTCTTCGCGGTCAACAACACGCTGAAGTGCGTCTTCAGCTCCCGCTTGGAGCCGACCGCGCGCAAATTCAGCTCGCGGCATCGCCCGATCATATCATCGAACACGGCGTCCAATGTCAGCTGATACTCGCCCGTCCATTTGGAAACGACGCGTCGGATGTTGGCGCGGTTGCGTCGCAGGAAGGTGGAAGCCGCCATCGACCGGCGGTGCCTGGGATCATCGGAGAAGATGCGACGGAGCTGCCTGTCGTAGATCCGCGGATGATCGATCACGTAGCGCGCCTGCTTTTTCTCGTAGTGCTCCGCGAGCGTCTGGGTGAGACGGCTCAGTGGATCGACCCGCAGCCGGCGCGTGAGCAACGGCTTTTTCTCGGCGATCTCAGCCATCAGCTTGTCGACGTATTGCAGCTTACGCAGCGCCGGCCATCCGACGTACCGCCTGCGCCAGTCCGAACGAGGCGCGAGCCAGACCGCGAACGTCTCGGCGAAATCCTCGTCCGGGTGGCTCTGGGCGTACCACAGCCGCAGATGATGGACGTAGTCGCGGCTGGCGGGGTCCGGCCGATAGTAACTCGGATAGCGGGTCGAGGATCGGCCGAACAATTCTCGCCAGCGCCGGCGGCGGTGCAATTGATAGGCATGTTGCACGACGTGCCCGGCTTCGTGACGCAGAATGCGCATGCACTCGGGCGCGGCTCCCCCTTCCACGTCGATGATCATTTTGCGCTCGAGCCGCATCAGGCGGGGATGGGTCAGATAAAACGGAATGGCGATGCCCGGCGTTATGTCGGGGCTGAACCATTCATCGGAGATCCAGGCATGCGGCCGGATGCGCAGTCCGCGCCGATCAAGCTCGTCGTGGAGATCGGCCAAGCGCGCCTCGAGCCACGTCCCTCCGACGGTGACCTCGAGATCCTTGAAGCGGAGCTGCAGCAGCTGGTCGTCGGGCAGGGAGGCCCAGGCAAACTTGCGCGGCATGGGGTTCCGGAAGTCGGCAAATCTGCCGGTGGGGGATGGGTGCGCGGTCCCAAGTCTAGCAGCCCGCGCCGCCGGTTCCAGGGCCGCGTGGGGCGGCAAGCAAGGCCTGTCTCGGGGGACGAGGCGTGGGGCGGAACGCGGGAGCGGGGGGCCGGAACGCGGGGGGCGGGGGCCGGGGGCCGGGGGCGGAGACGGAACGCGGCCCGCCCGATCCGGCCCGGGGGATTGGCCGAAATCCTTGCCAACCGTGGCAAAGGGCACGGTGGCCGGCAACGCTGTCGGCCCAGCCGCCAAGCCTACCCGAATTCGGCACTAGGTCCGTGAATTTCCCGCATCAGTTGTGGCCCCAGCCAGTGGGATTGCCGCCGAGATAGCGCCGCGCCTCGGCGACGAGCGGGGAGTTGCCGCGCGATCCGGCGCTCTCGCCCGAAGCGATCCGGTGCGGCCTGCGGGCCGACGCAAATCGCCGGTGCTCGAACCGCACAAATCGTCGGCCGGCGTGCGCGTGCCGCCCCGCTGCGTGCCGCGCGTGATGGCGCACCTGCGTCTCGCGGCCATCGCGGATAGAATGGTCGGAATGTTTGGCGAGCGCCGGCGTGGCCAAGCCTGCCGATGCAATTACACCCGCGGCAAGCAGGATCCGCTTCCAAGCAATGTACATGATGCTACTCCGGTTTACGGGAGAGGAATTCCGTCGTCCCGGAGCGGACTTGCACGGCGGAATGCGGCGATGCGGTGGCGCACGAATGCGCAAGGATCAATGAAGAACGAGCAAGTAGTACTATTCGTACTTACCGCGGGCCGCCTTCGCTCATGATGTTGCGACGCATCGGGATGTGAGACTGAAAAGAACGAAGGAGCTGGCATGTCGAAAACGCATCTGTCCCCTGAATTAATCCCTTAGCCGCGGGTACCTCCTGCGATGGAGTTTGCAGGGGTTACGGGAGATTTGCACGCAGTCACTGGTTGTGGTAGACGCACTTGCCGACGTTGCGACTGTTCATCGGATTGGAGCAGCACATGGACGAGGGACCAACTTTTGATCGTGTACTTGCTAGGTACGTGACTGTATGGGTATGGTCCATTCTTGTCGGCGTAAACACCTCCCTCGCATTCAGTTTCATAAACTACAGCACGCGATCCAGAGGTCTTTCCGTTTTCATACTTTTAGGTCCGGTCGGAGCTCTCGGCGTTCTCAGTTCACTGATGGCTTGGTATTATATAGTCAAGTATATGCAGACATTTATTATTCCTCGCTTTTTTGGAGAAGATGGCACAGGCAAATTTGGGGGGGATCCAAAGTCTTACCAAATGATGTTTTTCATAGGTCGCTGGATGCTGCTGGCTATCGGCTTCCGTTTGCTGCTGAGCATCTTTGAATTCACACTTAATTCACTTTCCTATCTACCGTGAGCTCTTCAATGAAGATCGAGAGCGCCGTCGGATTACTCCAACCGCGGCAGCATCACTCGTCATGTACATTAATCAAAGCGGGTTTCACCGTTTTAGTAACGCTAGTTAGCGGATATTCTTTTCAATCCAGATGCCTCGCTGCTGATCCTTCGGTCCCACAGAATCTTCTCACCAACAGTACTTATGGTACGATTCTTGGTTTCGATCTTAGGGATGAGCGTGCACCAAAAGCCACGGTCTTGATCATGAAACCAACAGGTGCACTAAACGCAACAGTGGATTTAGCATTACCATTCAAAATACAAGAACCCACGCCGAACGAGGAAGCGTTGGTGCGCGTGGGCACGTTTGAACACTGGACTCTTGTGACCTACAGCGAGTTACCATCTCAGCGGTGGCCTCAGCAGGTGTCGTTCTTTCCCAAACCGGATTTCATGCCAGATCCTCCGCCACAAAACACCGATCTCAGAGGCTCGCTCTATTTGCACAACATGGGTCAAGTCTGGCGGTTTCTTTATCGATATCCAGATGTTAACCATCGCAATACCTTGCCAAGCGGCTCTTCTAACCTCACGTTAAGGCAGTTCGACGCAATCGCGGTGGCAATTCCCGAAAATGCCAAGCGGCTTGAAGTGCGCGGAAAAACCGCTATCCCCGAGCACATAGCCGCAAATCAGTTTGCGCGATTCTATCCACCCGCAGCGACGGCGCCTAGTGAGCCGTTCTTGGAAATCATGTATGAACTCCCGCTCACCGCGAAGCAGGCCATAGTCGTCGAATATGGGGTTAAGTTTTTGTTGGCATTATCACCTATCCTTGGCCTCCTCTTATTGCGCGATAGAATTCAGCATCCTGGCGTGCGTCGAGTGGCCATTGTCATCACGGTCCTAATTTATGTTTGTGCTTTAACAGCTTTGGCGGTGTATGCGTGGCGATTGGGGGATGTTGGAATTAAAGTCATCATGGACCTGCTACTTTTCGCCTTGTCTGGCGTGGTTGCACTTATGGTCTTCTTTATAAAGGGATCGATTCCGCAAGTTGCGCAGGTGCTAAACGATGCCGCACAGGACGGCGCGGGAGGTGCTGGAGATGAAGACTAGGCAGATCCTGGTCGGACTTGAAATAAACACCAAGCAGTACCAGCTGCAGCAGCTCGCCCGCGATCGTTGCCTTTCGACCCCTATTCCGCCGCCTGCTTCACCGCGTCGCCGACCCGCTCCACGCGGGCGGCGCAGAATTTGAGTTCCGGGATCTTGCCGAACGGGTCGAGCGCCGGGTTGGTCAAGAGCTTGGCGGCGGCCTCCACAGGCGGTGGATACGGTCGGATTTCGGGATGGGATCGCCCTCGTAGATGTAATTGCCATAGTCCCGAAGCGTCTGCGCGGTGCAGGAGTCCGGGAAGATGCGGCGAGGCAACGATTCGAAGGGAGGATTCATTGTGCGCCCGAGCGGCGGGACGGCCGCCGGATCGCTCCAGCGGCCGCCGTCTTCAGTTATTGAGGTGCTTGCCGCCAAGGCGTCGTAGAGCTTGGTGGATTTTGACGTGCGTCTCGATGTCCGGATCCTTGTGGGCCTCGTACGTCTTGTATGCTGCCTCGTTGAGGCCGGCCTCCGCCGCGATTTCGGCCTCGGTTTTACCGAGTTTCTTGCGGACGGCGCGGACGGTGTCGGGGGTCCAGACTTCTTCGGTGAAGACGACTTTTGCACTCATTGGGCTTCTCCAATCGGTTCGGGTTCAATGTGAAACGGACCCCAAAAGGGTCCACACTTCAGGTGGGAATGCGGACTCTGGATTACAAGGGACACCTCTCAGGTAGCAAGGGTCACTTCGAGGGGAAGCGGGGACGCCGAATATCAGATGGCCCTGCCGCGCAGCCGAAACACCAGCTCTGCACCCCCTACTCCGCCGCCTCGCGCACCGCGCCGATCCGCTCCACCCGGGCCGCGCAGAACTTGAACTCCGGGATCTTGCCGAACGGGTCGAGCGCCGGGTTGGTCAACAGATTGGCGGCGGCCTCGACATAGGCGAACGGGATGAACACCACGCCGTCCGGGATGGCGTCGTCCTGGCGCGCGTAAAGCTCGATCGAGCCGCGCCGCGTCGAAACGCGGATGCGGTCGCCCGGCGAAATGCCGAGCTTGGCGATCTCGCCGCGCGAGAGATTCGCCACCGGCCCCGGCTCGAGCGCGTCCAGCGTCGAGGCGCGGCGCGTCATCGCGCCGGTGTGCCAATGCTCGAGCTGGCGCCCCGTGCTCAGCACCATCGGGTACTGCGGATCGGGCAACTCGTCGGGCGGCGTGATGTGCGCCGGCACCAGCTTGCCGCGCCCGTCCTGGGTCGGGAAGCGGTCGCCGAACACGATGTCGTGCCCGGGCCGATCGGGCGCGTCGGACGGATAGATCACCGCGCTCTCGCGGAAAATCCGGTCCCACGAGATATTGGCCAGCGAGGGCATCAGCGCGGCCATCTCGGTATAGATCTCGCTCGGGTGCGAATAGTTCCACTTAAGCCCCATGCGCCGCGCGATCTCCTGGGTGATCCACCAGTCGACCTTGGCCTCGCCCGGTAGCGGCAGCGCGCGTCTGCCCATCTGCACCTGGCGGTTGGTGTTGGTCACGGTGCCGTCCTTCTCGGGCCAGGCCGAGGCCGGCAGCACCACGTCGGCGTGAAACGCGGTCTCGGTCAGGAACAGGTCCTGCACCACGAGATGCTCGAGATGCGCCAGCGCCTCGCGCGCATGGTTGAGATCGGGATCCGACATCGCCGGGTTCTCGCCGAGGATGTACATGCCCTTGATCTCGTCGGCATGAACCGCGTTCATGATCTCGACCACGGTCAACCCGCGCTGCGGATCGAGTTTTTGGCCCCAGGCATTCTCGAATTTCTCGCGGATCGCGGCATCGTCGACCGCCTTGTAGTCCGGGAAGAACATCGGGATCAGCCCGGCGTCGGACGCGCCCTGCACGTTGTTCTGCCCGCGCAGCGGATGCAGCCCGGTGCCGGGCCGGCCGATCTGGCCGCACATCAGCGCGAGCGCGATCAAACACCGCGCGTTGTCGGTGCCGTGCACGTGCTGGGACACGCCCATGCCCCAGAAGATGATCGCCGATTTCGCCCGCGCATAGGTGCGCGCCACATTGCGGAGCACCTCCGCCGGAATCCCGCAGATCGGCGCCATCTCCTCCGGGGTGAAATCGCTTATGTGCTCGGCGAACGCGGCGAAGCCGTCGGTGTGCGCCTGCACGTATTGCTTGTCGTAGAGCCCCTCGGCGACGATGACGTTGAGGATGCCGTTGAGCATCGCCACGTCGGTGCCGGGCTTGGCTTGGAGCATGTGGGTGGCGTGGCGCTTGAGCGCCTGGCCGCGCGGGTCCATCACGATCAGAATGGCGCCGCGCTTCGCCGCGTTCTTGAAATAGGTGGCGGCGACGGGGTGGTTCTCCGTCGGGTTGGCGCCGATCACGACGATCACGTCGGCATTGGCGCATTGCGCAAAGGTCGCGGTGACGGCGGCCGAGCCGATCGTCTCCATCAGGGCCGCGACCGAGGAGGCGTGGCAGAGCCGCGTGCAATGGTCGACGTTGTTGTTGCCGAAGCCGGTGCGCACCAGTTTCTGGAACAGATAGGCTTCCTCGTTCGAGCCCTTGGCCGAGCCGAAGCCGGCGAGCGCGCGGTGGCCGTCGCGATCGCGGATTTGCTTGAGCCCCGCGGCGGCGCGATCGAGCGCCTCCTCCCAGGTCGCCTCGCGGAAATGCGTCCACGGATTGGCCGGATCGACGCTGTCGTCGGCGCGTTTTTGCACGCCCTCCTTGCGGGTCAGCGGCACTTTGAGCCGGTGCGGATGGTCGATGTAGTCGAAGCCGAACCGGCCCTTGACGCACAGCCGGTTCTCGTTCGCCGGTCCGTTGCGGCCGCTGACATAGAGCAGCTTGTCGTTGCGGACGTGATAGGTGAGCTGGCAGCCGACCCCGCAATAGGGGCACACGCTCTCGACCGTGCGGTCGGCGACGCCGACCCGCATGTTGCGTTCGTCGACCAACGTCGCCGGCATCAGGGCGCCGGTCGGGCAGGCCTGGACGCATTCGCCGCAGGCGACGCAGGTCGAGCGTCCCATCGGGTCGTCGAAGTCGAATACGATCTTCTCGGAAAAACCGCGGCCGGCCATTCCGATGACGTCGTTGACCTGGACTTCGCGGCAGGCGCGGACGCACAGATTGCATGCGATGCAGGCGTCGAGATTCACCGCCATGGCCGGATGGCTGCGGTCCGCCGCAGGGGTTTCGCGCGCCGGAAAGCGGCTGGCGTCGATCTCGATGCGGTCGGCCCAGCTCCAGAACTTCGAGATCGGATCGGGCGAATGCTCGCGCTCGGGTTGGTCGGCGATCAGGAGCTCGAACACCAACTTGCGCGAGGTTTTGGCGCGCTCGGACGCGGTCCTGACCTTCATGCCGGCCGTCGGCTTGCGGATGCAGCTCGCGGCGAGCACGCGCTCGCCCTCGACCTCGACCATGCAGGCGCGGCAATTGCCGTCGGGCCGATAGCCGGGCTCGGGCGAGTAACAAAGATGCGGGATGTCGATGCCGCGACGCTGCGCGACCTGCCAGATCGTCTCGCCGTCGCGCGCGGCGACTTCCTGTCCGTCGAGCGTGAAGCCGATGCCGGCCGACTCGCGCTCCTCGAGGCGGCCCTTGCCGCCGCTCTGGTCGCGGCCGTAGCCGAGCGGCGCCTGCGGCCGCTTCTTCTCGCCGGATCCGTTGCCCTGGCTCATCGCTTCATCTCCGCTCGGAGCCGTCGTTCCGGCCGAGCGCAAGCGCGAGAGCCGGAATCCATGAACACCGCGTCTTCCATCGGGGGTCATGGGTCCCGGCTCGCGCTCGCGTGGCTTGCTCGGCCGGGACGACACCTCTGAAATATGCCGCTAGGCCCATCTCACCATCGCCCCAATGGCTGCGCCAAATCGTCCCGGAAATATTTGAACACGCTCAAGAGCGGGTTGGGCGCGGCCTGGCCGAGCCCGCAGATCGAGGCGTCGCGCATCGCCTGCGAGAGTTCGGTGAGCAGCGCCTCGTCCCAGGGGCCGTCGCGCATCAGCTTGACGGCTTTCTCGGTGCCGACCCGGCACGGCGTGCACTGGCCGCAACTCTCGTCCTCGAAGAAGTGCATGAGATTGAGCGCGACCGCCTTGGCGTCGTCCTGATCCGAGAGCACCACCATTGCATGGGAGCCGACGAAGCAGCCGTAGGGTTCGAGCGTGCCGAAATCGAGCGGCAGGTCGGCCATGGCGGCCGGGAGAATTCCGCCCGAGGCGCCGCCCGGCAGGTAACCCTTGAAGGTGTGGCCCGGCAGCATGCCGCCGCAGAATTCCTCGATCAGCTCGCTTGCGGAAATGCCGGCGGGGGCGAGCTTCACGCCCGGCTCGCGCACGCGGCCGGACACCGAGAAGCTGCGCAAGCCTTTGCGGCCGCGCCGCCCCTGCGAGGAGAACCAGCTCGCGCCTTTCTCCAGGATGTCGCGCACCCAGTAGAGCGTCTCGACGTTCTGCTCGAGGGTGGGCCGGCCGAACAGGCCGACCTGCGCCACATAGGGCGGGCGATGCCGGGGCAGGCCGCGCTTGCCCTCGATCGATTCGATCATCGCGGATTCTTCGCCGCAGATGTAGGCGCCGGCGCCGCGGCGAAGGAAGAGCTTGGTGTGCGCAGAGAGTCCCGCCTGCTCGATGCGCGCGAGCTCGCGCTCGAGCATCAGCCGGATGCCCGGATATTCGTCGCGCACGTAGACGTAGGTCTCGACCGCCTCGACCACCCAGGCGGCGATCAGCATGCCTTCGAGAAACCGGTGCGGGTCGCGCTCGAGATAGAACCGGTCCTTGAAGGTGCCGGGCTCGCCTTCGTCGGCATTGACCGCGAACATCCGCGGCGCTGGCTCCTGGCGCACGATCGTCCATTTGCGCCCGGTCGGGAATCCGGCGCCGCCGAGCCCGCGCAGGTCGGCATCGCTCACCTGACCGATGACCGATTCCCGCGTGCGCGCGCCCGACAAACATTCCTTGAGCAGGCGATAGCCGCCTTGCGCGACATAATCGTCGAACGAAATCTGCGGCGCGAGCGCTTCGGCATGCACGCCGGCTTTCGCGGCCGTCATCACTTTCTCGGCGCTCGCCTGCGGGAGCTGCTCGTGACCGATGGCGGCGACCGGGGCGCGATCGCAGGCGCCCATGCACGGCGCACGCAGCACGCGCACGCTCGGCGGGCAGGATTTCGACAATTGCTCGATCAGCTGCTCCGCGCCCGCCATGGCGCAGGACAGGCTCTCGCACACCCGGATGGTGACGGCGGGCGGCGGCGAAGCATCCTCCTTCACCACGTCGAAATGCGCGTAGAACGTCGCAACCTCGTAGACTTCGGCGAGCGCGAGCCGCATCTCGTGCGCCAGCGCCACCAGATGCGGCGCGGCGAGATGGCCGTAGCGGTCTTGGATCAGATGCAGATGCTCGATCAGGAGATCGCCCCGGCGCGGACGTTTCTCCAGCAGCGCGCGCACTTCCTCGAGCGCGCGCGGATCGACCTGGCGCCCTTTGGGAGTTCGCGGCGGCTTTCGCCGCCCGCTGCCCGGCTTGTCGTTTACGGCGTGAATCGCGGTCTCTCCTTCTTTTCCCTCCCCTTCAGGGGAGGGTCGAACCGCCGAAGGCGGTTCGGGGTGGGGTCGCTTTTAGCCGTTCAGCACCCCCACCCGGCTCGCCGCTCCGCGGCGCGCCGACCTCCCCTGAAGGGGAGGTAAAGCTCAAAACAGTCCGACGATGCGGCCGTCGGCGTTGACGTCGATATGGTCGGCCGCCGGCACTCTCGGCAGGCCCGGCATCGTCATGATCTCGCCGCAGATCGCCACCACGAACTCGGCGCCGGCAGAAAGCCGCACCTCGCGCACCGGAATGACGTGGTCGGCCGGCGCGCCCTTCAAGTCCGCATTGGTGGTGAAGCTGTACTGGGTCTTGGCGATGCACACCGGCGCCTTGCCGTAGCCCATCGCCTCGAATTGCGCGAGCTGCTCCTGCACCGGCTTT
>Ga0137364_10000224_pt1 | contig 20673 bp, 18 predicted proteins | sample SagtaG_10_FD_104798 | JGI IMG/M metagenome (GOLD analysis project Ga0137364, IMG submission 104798) | Vadose zone soil microbial communities from Sagehorn Ranch, Mendocino, California, USA - Sage1_L_20_16 metaG | ecosystem: Environmental > Terrestrial > Soil > Vadose zone | place: USA... | reverse complement strand
CGGCGCCGCTGATGTTCTTTGGCGGACTTTTATTCGGGTACGGCATGGTGCTGTCGAACGGCTGCGGCTCGCGCGCGCTGGTGCTGCTCGGCCGTGGCAATCTGCGCTCGTTTGTGGTGGTGATCGTGCTCGGCATCGTAGCCCAAATGACCCTGAAAGGCCTGATCGCGCCGGCACGGATCGTGGTGCTGCAGGCCTCGCAGACGACGGCGACGGTCACCTCGGTGCCGGCACTATTGTCCACCTTAGGCCTCAGTGAGATATCGGCGCGGATGCTTGCCGCATCCCTCGTGAGCGGCGGCCTGATCATCTTTGCGTTCGCGCACGCGCCGTTCCAGCGCGCGTGGGGGCAGATCGCGGCGGGGCTCGCGGTCGGGCTTCTGGTCGCGGCCGGATGGTTCGCGACCGGCTATCTCGGCGCCGACGATTTCAATCCGGCGCCGGTCACCTCGCTCACTTTTATCGCGCCGATCGCCGATACGCTGCAATATGCGATGCTGTCGACCGGTCTGACCCTGAACTTCGGCATCGCAACGGTCACCGGCGTATTCGCCGGAAGCCTGCTGACGGCGCTCGCGACCGGCCGCTTCCATTGGGAAGGTTTTACCTCGTCGCGTCACATGCTGCGCTCGGCCGGCGGCGCGGCGCTGATGGGCGCTGGCGGCGCGATGGCCTACGGCTGCTCGATCGGGCAGGGCCTGACCGGCCTGTCGACGCTGGCGCTGGCATCCTTTGTTGCGGTCGCAGGAATATTGGTGGGCACGGCGGCGGGGCTACGCGGCGCGCTTCGCGTGCAGCCGTTGGCGGCAGCATGAAGCGTAGCGCGATGAACTTTTACTCCTCGCCCCGCTTGCGGGGGGAGGGTCTGCACGCGTGATCCGCCCGCTCGCTTTTGCCGTTCAATCCACAGCGTGGGTGACGATATGAATCTCCGAGGTGAGTGTGCGATGCACCGGGCACTTGTCGGCGATTTCCATCAGCCTCGAACGCTGCTCAGTGTCGAGCGCGCCCTCCATGGCAATGACCCGCTCGATCTGGTCGAGCATCCCGGCCTTGGTTTCGCACTCGGTGCAATCCTCCGCGTGGATCTTGCTGTGCTTCAGCGTCACCGTCACCCGCTCGAGCGGCAAAGACTTGCGATCGGCATACAGGCGCATGGTCATCGAGGTGCAGGCGCCGAGACCGGCAAGCAGGAAGTCATATGGCCCGGGTCCTGAATCTTCGCCGCCGGCGGCTACGGGTTCATCGGCCAGCATCTGATGCGGCCCGATCGAAACCGTCTGCTGAAACTTGCTGTTCCGGGTTTCGCGCACCACGACATTGCGCGGCGCTTCACCGAGATTGGCGGCGGGCTCCGTGGCGACGGGTTCGATGTAGCGCTCAGTCCAGGCAGCGATGACATCGGCGACATAGGAAGCGTCCCGCTTGCCGGTCAAGAGATGATCGGCGCCCGCCAGCGAGACAAAACTCTTGGGATGTTTTGCGGCGACGAAAATACGCGTGGCGTTGTCGACCCCGACGGTGTCGTCGGTCGGCGAATGCATGATCAATAGCGCCTTGTGCAGTTTTGTCACATGCGCCATCAAGCCATGTTCGGCGATGTCGTCGAGGAACTCGCTGCTGATGTGGAACGGCCGGCCCGCCAGCGACACTTCCACCCTGCCGTGCTTGCGGATGTCCTCGATCTTGTCGGCGAACAAGCCGGTGACATGCGCGGGGTCCGAGGGTGCGGCGATGGTGACGACGGCCCTGGCATCCGGAATTTGTCCCGCGGCGGCCAGAATTGCCGCGCCGCCGAGGCTATGGCCGATGAGGATCGCCGGACCTTTGCGGGTTTCGCGCAAATGGTCGGCGGCCCGCACCAGGTCGGCGACATTGGAGGAAAACGTCGAATTGGCGAAATCGCCTTCGCTGGATCCAAGCCCCGTGAAGTCGAACCGCAATACCGCGATGCCCTTGGCCGCCAGCGCCACCGCGATGCGCCTGGCCGCCAGCACATCCTTGCCGCAAGTAAAACAATGCGCGAACAGCGCATAGGCCAGCGGCTCGCGCTCGGGCAGATCCAGCGATGCCGCGAGTTGGTGGCCGCCCACACCCGTGAATTGGAAACGTTCAGTCGGCATGCTGGCCTCCACGATAACGGTGTGCACCTCTCCCTTAAGGTGAAAGAGGATCATCTCAATCGCCGGAATAGCGCTGTTCGGCCCAGGGATCGCCGCGGTTGTGATAGCCGCGGACTTCCCAGTAGCCCGGCGCATCCTCGGCCAGAAATTCGATGCTCTGCAGCCACTTCGCGCTTTTCCAGAAATACAGATGCGGCACCACCAGCCGCACCGGGCCGCCGTGCTCCTGCGGTAGCGGCGCGCCGGACCAGCTATGCGCGAGCAGGGCGTCCTCGGCGGCAAAATCTTCCAGCGCAAGGTTGGTGGTATAGCCGTCGTGGGAATGCAGCACCACGTGGCGCGCCTCGTCGCGCGGCTGGCAGGCCATCAGCAGATCGCGGGTCGCCAGCCCCACCCATTGATTGTCATAGCGCGACCAGGTGGTCACGCAATGGATATCGGAAACGAATGTTGTTTGCGGCTGCGCCGTAAACTGCGCAAAATCCCAGAAGATCGGATGCTCGACCGCGCCGTAGACGTCGAGCCGCCAGCCTTCGCGGGAGATGTTGGGCGTCAGGCCGAGGTCAAGGATCGGCCAGTCTTTGGTCAGATGCTGTCCGGGTGGCAGGCGTTGTTGTTCCGGGCGGGAGATTTTTCCGGTGAGAAAGCGGCCCTCGCGGGCCCAGCGCTGCTTGCTGCGGGTCAGCTTGCTGTCTTCAGGCGGCTCATTCTCGTCGGTCATATCGAGGCCAGCTATTCGTGACGGTGCATCGCCGATTCGTGCTTGGTATCGCGCATGGTCGCGTAGATGATCAGCGACAGGCAGATCATGCCGGACAGATAATAGTAGAACCAGTCCTCATGCCCGAGGCTCTTGAAATACAGCGCGACCGCCGGCGCGGTGCCGCCGAACACCGAGACCGTGATCGCGTAGGGCAGGCCGACACCGAGCGCGCGAACATTGGTGGGAAACAATTCGGCCTTTACGATGGCGTTGATCGAGGTGTAGCCGGCGACGAAAATCCAGGCCGCGCAAATCAGCAGGAAAGCCGTGAATGGCGACCTGGTCGCTTTCAGCGTGGTCAGGATCGGGATCGTCGTCAGCGTGCCGGCGACGCCGAAAAAGATCAAAAGCGGCTTGCGGCCGATGCGGTCGGACAGCGCGCCGTAGATCGGTTGCAGCAAGGTCGCGAAAATCAGCGAGCCGAAAATCACAAACGTGGTCTGGTCCTCGGTGAGGCCGACCGACAGTTTCACAAAAGTCTGCATGTAGGTCGTGAACGTGTAGAACGCGGCGGTACCGCCGGCGGTGAGGCCGACCACGAGCAACAGCTCGCGCGGATATTTCAACAGGCCGCGGATCGAGCCGGTCGGTTTTGACACCTTGTTGGCCTCGACGAAGGCTTCGGTCTCGTGCAGCTGGCGCCGCATCACCGCGGCAAAGATCGCGAGCAGAGCTCCGATCACGAAGGGAATCCGCCAACCCCAGTCTTTCAGTTCCTCCGGCGTCAAAAATACTTTTTGTAGCAAGAGCAATACGATGATCGCGGCGAGCTGGCCGCCGATCAGGGTGACGTATTGGAAACTCGAATAGAAGCCGCGATGGTTGGCATCGGCGACTTCGCTCAGGTAAGTCGCGCTGGCGCCGTATTCGCCGCCGAGACTGAGGCCTTCGATGATGCGCGCCAGCGCCAAAATCGCCGGCGCCGCAATCCCGATCGTTGCATAGGTCGGCGTGACCGCGATGATCAGCGAACCAAAACACATGCAGACCACCGACAGCGTCAGCGACAGCCGGCGGCCGAAGCGGTCGGCGATGAAGCCGAACAGCCAACCGCCGAGCGGCCGCATCAGGAAGGTGGCTGCGAACAGCACGGCGGCATTGAGCTGCTGCACCACCGGGTCGCTATTCGGGAAGAATGCCGGCGCGAAATAAAGCGCGAACGCCGTGTAGGCGTAGAAATCGTACCATTCGACCAGGTTGCCGACCGAGCCGATGAAGATCGCCTTGATCCGGCGTTCGACATCGGCAAGATCGAGATGATCGGCCACCGGCCTCACGCCTTGATCTGTCATAGTCCTTAACTCCCGGCGAATCGCGCGATTCAGGTAGAGAAGGCCTCAGCTCGCCCTGCCAAACAGCATCGGAAGCTGGCGTGGTCCGCGCACCGTGCCTTCCGACCAGGTGACCTTGCCGGCCGGATCCAGCCTGAAATCCGGAATCCGCTTCAGCCATTCCTCGATCGCGACCGTCATTTCCATGCGTGCCAGATTGGAACCGACGCAGCGGTGAATGCCAAGGCCGAACGCGGCATGGCGATTCTCCTTGCGGTCGATCACGACCCTGTCGGCGTCCGGGAACATGGCGGGATCGCGGTTGGCGGCGGGAAACGACAACAGCACCATGTTGCCGGGTTTGACCGGGCAGCCGCTCACCACCGTCTCCTTCATCACCTCGCGGGCCATCGTGACCGGCGAATAGGCGCGCAGCAATTCCTCGACCGCGGCCGGCATCAGTTCCGGCTCCGCGATCAGACGGTCGCGATCCGCTGGCGTCTTCGCCAGATGCCATAACGAAGAGCCGATCGCGCTCCAGGTGGTGTCGATGCCGGCGATCAGCAACAGCCGCAGCGAGCCCAGCACATGCCCGTCGGACAATGGCTGTCCGTCCTTGCCCTTGGCCTTCATCAGCGTCGAGATCAGGTCGTCGGTCGGATGTTGCTTGCGATGCTCGATATGGCCGGCGAAATAGCCGGTCATCTCGTGAACCGCGCGCGTCAGCGTGTCATCATCCTTGATGCCCAGTTCGAGAATTTCATGGATCCATTTGATGAAGAGGTCGCCGTCCTTTTCCGGGATGCCGAGCATGTGGGCGATGGCGCGAACCGGAATATGCTTGGTATAGCGCGCAGCAGCATCGCATTTGCCCTCGGCGATGAATTCGTCGATCAGCTCGTTGCAGATGGCGCGTACTCTTGGCTCCAGCTTTTTCATGGCGTCCGGGGTGAACGGCGGCAGCAGCAATTGCTTGGCGGGCTTGTGCTCCGGCGGGTCGGAGGTGATCGGCGGCGCCGTCGCCGTGACGTCAGGCCGGACGTCGCGCACGATGACGCGACGGGAGGAAAAATGCTCGGTGTCGTAGGCGATTTGCTTGACCGCCTCATAGGTGGTCGGCAGGTAGCAGCCGAGGAAGCGCTTGGTGTGAACCACCGGGCATTCGTTTCGCAATTCGTCCCAGATCGGAAACGGATTTTCGGTCCAGCGCGGGTCGGTATGGTCGAAATCACGGACCCAATCGGTAACCGGGGGATGTTCGGGCATCACGCTGGCGGTGTCGGACATCGGGGTAAGTTCCTCTGGTTCGTTTGTTCAAATTTTATTGGTTTCCAGATCGGGCTATTCCTCGGTCACTTCGATCGCGATTTCCGGGCAATTGGCCTTGGCGAGCCAGGCCTTGTCCTCAAGCCCCGCAGGCACGGAACCGCTGCCGATTTCGTGCGCATTGCCGTATTCGTCAAGCTCGAACAGTTCCGGCGCCAGCGATTTGCAGCGGGCGTGTCCCTGACACTTGTCCTGGTCGACATGTATTTTCAGTTTCCCGGACATGGCAGCGTTCCCTTGGTCCTGCGCTTATCGTACGCGCATTTGCGTTTCCCTGAACGATTATACCGGCGGGTGCGCTGTCCGCCAGCGTCCAAATCGCCTCGACCTCATCCTGAGGAGCGGCCATTTGGCCGCGTCTCGAAGGATGGGCCGCCTCGGGGCCTCATGGTTCAAGACGGCGCAAGAGCGCCTCCTCACCATGAGGAAATGTCACTTAGGTGGCCTTGGATCGATCGGCGTCGAACCCCGAACGCCCAGAATGTCCTCCAGCACCTTTGCGCCGGCCAGAAGCTGGGCATCGCCGCGCGGTGGCGCCACCATCTGCAATCCGACCGGCAAGCCCGACGCCGTAAACCCGCACGGCAACGACAGCGCCGGGCAGCAGACCAGCGTAATCGCATAGACGATCCCGAGCCATTCGACATAATTGTCGAACTTCTTGCCGGCGCATTCGGCGACATAGCGATGCTCGATCGGAAACGGCGCGACGATGGTTGCCGGCGTCAGCAACAGGTCGTAGGTGCCAAAGAATTCAAGCGTGCGCGCAGTCATGGCGACGCGCTGCGCCTCGGCACGTTCGAGCTGCTCGACTGTCAGCTTGAGGCCTTCCTCGATGTTCCAGATCAGTTCAGGCTTGAGCTGATCGCGCTTGCCGCGCAACAGCGCCGCCTTGCTGATCGCGAAGTCGAAGGCGCGCAGCACGTGAAAACATTCATGGGCTTCGCGCAGGTCCGGATGGGCTTCCTCAACGATCGCGCCGGCCTCGGCGAACCGTGCGGCAGCTTTGGCTGTGATGGCGGCGACTTCGGGGTCGACCGGGGTGATGCCGAGGTCGGGCGAATAGGCGATGCGTTTTGGCTTTTTGCCGAAGCGCGCCGCGGAGAGGAACGATCCCGGCAACGAGGGCAGCGACAGCGGATCGGCCGGATCTTCGCCGCTCATGGCATCGAGCAGCAGCGCCAGATCTTCGACATTGCGCGCCATCGGGCCGTGCACACCGAGGTTGCGATCGATCGCGGCAATCGGGGTACGCGCAACTCGGCCGATGCTCGGCCGCATGCCGACGATGCCGCAGAAGCTTGCGGGATTGCGCAGCGAGCCGCCCATGTCGGTGCCGTGGGCGAGCCATGCCATGCCGGTGGCAAGCGCCACGGCCGCGCCGCCCGATGAGCCGGCGGCGGATCGCGAAACATCCCAGGGATTGCGCGTCGCGCCGAACACCTCGTTGAAAGTGTTGGCGCCGGCGCCGAATTCCGGCGTGTTCGATTTGGCATAGATCACGCCGCCGTTGTGTTCGAGATGTTCGACCAGGATATCGGAACGTCCTGGAATATTGTCCCTGTAGATCGGCGAGCCCTGCGTGGTCAGGACGCCCTCGACGGCGGTCAGGTCCTTGATCGGCACCGGCAGCCCTGCGAGCAGGCCGCGCTGGCCGACCGGTTTGTTCAACAGGGCTTTGGCGTGGGTCCGGGCGCGATCGAAGCAGAGCGTCGGCAGCGCATTGACCTTGCCATCGACCTCGGCAATGCGTTTTTCCAGCACGTCGAGCAGATCGAGTGGCGTGACTTCGCCCGCATCGAGTTTGCCGACGATGGCACACGCCGTCTCTCGCACCAGCCCCCGATCAGCCACTTGCACCTCTCCTGTTCGATCCCGCTTCGTGGTATCGATTGCGTAGCCGTGTAAAACATTTTACGGAAAAGTGGAAGCGCGCCGGAGTTTGATCCGGACCCGGAGATTTGAGCATGATTACGCCATTCGATGCGCCTGATTGGCGCGGCATGAGCCAGCAAGACCGTGACCTCGGCCTCAACAACGCCGTGGCGGTGGCCGGCAGCGCCGACCTGATTGCCGGCTGGGAGCGGCGCTCGACCGGGATGCGCGAGCGCTATTCCGCCCATCTCGACCTCAGATATGGCCAGCGCGAGCGCAACCGCATCGACTTTCTCAAAGCCCGCGAACAAGCGCCGACGCTGGTGTTCATCCACGGCGGCTACTGGCAGGGGCGGGCGAAGGAAGTCTTTACGCTGTTTGCCGCCGGCCCGATGGCGCATGGCATCAACGTCGCGCTGTTCGGCTACACGCTGGCGCCGGATGCAACGCTGGATGATATGGTTGCCGAAATCCACGCTGGCATCGGCTTTCTGGCCGCGCAATTGCCGGCGCTTGGCGGCGATGCGAGCCGGATCGTGGTGTCCGGCTGGTCCGCCGGCGGGCATCTCGCCGCGATGGCGCTGCCGCATCCGCTGGTTCAAGCCGCAATCGCGATCTCCGGCATCTACGATCTGGAACCGATCCGGCACAGCTATCTCAACGTCAAGCTTGGGCTCGATGAAGCGATGTCTCGCCGCAACTCGCCGGTCATGCAGGCGGGCGGGCCGATGAAGCCGCTGTCGCTGGTGGCCGGCAGCGCGGAACTGCCGCTGCTGCGCAAGCAGACGGCGGATTTCGCCGTCCATCGCGCCAAAAACGGATTGCCGGTCACTTACGAAGAGATCCCCGGCGCCGACCATTTTTCCATCATGAACGAGTTGATGTCGCCGTCGGGGCGGATCGTGGCGCTGGTCCGGCAATTGGTGGAACGAGCTGCGAACTAAATCGTCATTGCGAGCCAGCGGGTCGCGCGAATGCGCGCCCGATGACAGGCTCCGCGAAGCAATCCAGGAATGCCAAAACAGAAAGAACTGGATTGCTTCGTCGCTTTGCTCCTCGCAATGGCGGTAACGGCTGGACCGCCTACCCCCAGCCCGCGCTGATGCCGCCGTCCACCGTGTAGATCACGCCCGATGTATAGCCGGAGCGGTCGGAGGCGAGGAACGCCATCAGGTCGCCGATCTCGCGCGCAAGCGCCGGCCTGCCGAGCGGAAGGCCCTTTTGAAATTCCGTATAGCGGCTCTCGTCGCCGAACTGGTTTTTCGCACGAGTCTTGAGCAGGGTGACGTGGCGGTCGGTACCGACGGGGCCGGGATTGATGCCGACCACGCGGATGTTGTCGGCGAGGCTTTTTCCCCCGAGCGCGCGGGTAAACGCCATCAGCGCGGCGTTACCGGCGCTGCCGCAGATGTAATTGGCGTCGAATCGTTCGCCGGCGGCGCCGATATCGTTGACGATGACGCCATGTCCGCGCGATTTCATCTGCGCGTAGATCGCGCGGGTGAGGTTGATATAGCCGAACACCTTCAGCTCCCAGGCATGACGCCAGGTCGGCTCGTCGATCTTGTCGATCGAACCGCCGGGGATATCGCCGGCATTATTGACCAGGATGTCGATGTCGGAAGCGTCCTTTACGAGCCTGGTAATGTCTTCGGGGTTACGCAGGTCGACGACATGGGCGGTAGCGTCGATCTGATGCGCCGAGCGCAGGCGCTCGGCGAGGGCCTTCAATTGATCGCCGCTGCGGGCCGCCAGCCTGATATGACAGCCTTCCTCGGCAAAGGCTTCGGCCGCGGCCGCGCCAATGCCCTTCGATGCGCCTGTTATCAGGACGCGCTTGCCGCGCAAATGCAGATCCATGGGATTACTCGCTGGGGTGGGAGACGTCTGGTGGGGTGTCGTCGATGGATTTCGATTGTTAGGCTGTCGCCGTCCAACCGGTCAACATTGCACTGCAACGTTGCACTGCGATGAAGTTTGGTCCATTGCAATCCGGTCAATAACCGGGCGCGGCAATGCATGAGGAATCTCTCGATGGGCAACGAAAAAAAGCAATACCGGATCGCGGTCATTCCCGGCGACGGCATCGGCAAAGAAGTGGTGCCGGAGGGCTTGCGCGTGCTCGAGGTGGCCGCGAAAAAGCACGGCGTCAGCATACTTTTCGATCATTTCGATTTCGCCTCGTGGGATTATTACGAAAAGCACGGCGAGATGCTGCCGGAGGACTGGAAAGCGAGGATCGGCAAGCACGATGCGATCTATTTCGGCGCGGTCGGCTGGCCGGCGAAAATCCCTGATCACGTTTCGCTGTGGGGATCGCTGATCAAATTCCGCAGGGAATTTGACCAGTACGTCAATCTGCGGCCGGTACGGCTGATGCCGGGGGTGCCGTCGCCGCTCGCCAACCGCAAGCCCGGCGATATCGACTTCTGGGTGGTGCGCGAAAATACCGAAGGCGAATACTCCTCCGTCGGCGGCCGGATGTTCCCGGATACCGAGCGCGAATTCGTCACCCAGCAGACGGTGATGACCCGGATCGGCGTCGATCGTATTCTGAAATTCGCGTTCGAGCTGGCGCAATCGCGGCCGAAGCAGCATCTGACCTCGGCGACGAAATCCAACGGCATTTCCATCACCATGCCGTTTTGGGACGAGCGCGTGGAGGCGATGGCGAAAAAATACCCCGCGGTGAAGTGGGACAAGTACCACATCGATATCTTGACCGCGAATTTCGTGCTGCATCCGGACTGGTTCGACGTCGTGGTCGGCTCGAACCTGTTCGGCGACATCCTCTCGGATCTGGGCCCGGCCTGCACCGGCACCATCGGCATCGCACCGTCAGGCAACATCAATCCGGAAGGCCATTTTCCTTCGGTGTTTGAGCCGGTGCATGGATCTGCCCCCGACATCGCGGGGCAGGGCATCGCCAACCCGATCGGCATGATCTGGTCCGGTGCGATGATGTTGGAGCATCTCGGCGAGAAGCAAGCCGCAGCCTCGATCGTGGCTGCGATCGAGCGCACGCTTGGCGAACGCACCCTGCGTACCCGCGATCTCGGCGGCAATGCCGACACGTCAGCGTGCGGCAAGGCGGTAGCGGAGATGGTGGAGTAGGGGTTGCCGTCATCCTGAGATTGCGGATGCAGACAACTCATTCTTCGTCATGTCCGGGACAGGCCCGGCCATGACGACCTCTATATTTGCCTCACCCCTTCACAATCCGTCGGCAATGCTCCCACGCCGCCCCGATCAGATTCTCGCTCGCCTCGGGCGTGCGGAACGCCGAATGCGCCGATAGCGTGACGTTGGGTAATCTTGTCAGCTCGTGATCCGCCGGCAGCGGCTCGATGTTGAAGACGTCGATGCCGGCGTGCCGGATGTGGCCCGACCTCAAGGCGTCGATCATCGCAGCTTCGTCCACCATGGCGCCGCGCGCGGTGTTGACGAGGATGACGCCGGGTCTCATCGCCGCGATGTGCTGGCGCGAAAGAAAGCCGCGGGTCTCGTCATTCAACAGCAGATGCAGGGAGATCACGTGGCTCGCGACCAGAAGCGTCTTCAGATCGACAAAATCGACACCAGGATGGGTCTTCGGCGACCGGTTCCATGCGATCACGCGCATCCCACTGCCAAGCGCGATGCGCGCCACTTCCGCGGCGATGCCGCCAAAGCCGATCAGGCCCAGCGTCTTGCCGGTCAACTGCATGCCATCCTCGCGCAGCCAGTTGCCACCGCGCATCTCGCGGTCCATCCGGGCGATGCCGCGCGCGGCGGCCCACATCAGCGCAATGGTGGATTCGGCCACCGCCGTGTCGCCATAGCCCCTGATCAGGTGAACTTCGATGCCAAGCTCGGCGAGTTCCTCCGGATTCATGTAGCTGCGTGCGCCGGTGCCAAGAAACACCACGTGTTTTAACGCCGCGCATTTGCGCGCGATCTCGGTCGGCAGTGCCGTATGATCGACAATCGCGATCTCGGCGCCGTCGAGCACTTTTGGCAGTTGATCCGGCGTCACGTCGGGGTCGCGATGAATGCTGACCTTGGGATCTCCCGGCTTCGCCAGCCGTTCAAAGATCACGGCCAGCGCCTCGTTGGCATCGACAAAAACTCCGCGCACGGCAAGCCTCCGGCTATCTGTTGGATTTCGTTACGAAGCGACGCCGGCGAGCGCCAGCACGGTATGCATCAGGACGTTGGCGCCTGCCGCGCAATCGGCTTGTGTGGCGTCCTCAAGCTCATTGTGGCTGACGCCATCCTTGCACGGAACAAACACCATCGCCGCCGGCATCACGGTGTTGAGGTTGCAGGCGTCGTGACCGGCGCCGGAGGTAATGCGCCGGTGCGAATAGCCGAGCGCCTTCGCGGCGTTCTCGACCGCGTCGACCAGTTTTGGATCGAAATGGGTCGGCGATTTGCGCCAAACCAGATCGAGCGTGACCTCGACCTTGCGCCGGGCCGCGATCTCGGCGATAGCAGTTCGCAGATCCTTGTCGAGCGCGTCCATGATCGCAGCATCGGCGCTGCGGCAGTCCACGGTGAAGGCGATTTCCCCGGGAATGACATTGCGCGAGGGCTTTGCGATCACGGCTTCGCCGATGGTGCCGACCGCCTTTGGGCCGTGCTTCATTGCGATCCTTTCCATCGCCAATACGATTTCCGACAGTGTCGCCAGCGCGTCGCGGCGCAGCGGCATCGGCGTGGAGCCGGCATGGCTTTCAAAGCCTGTGATCTTGCCGTCGTACCACAATACGCCCTGGCCGGAATCGACCACGCCGATGGTCTTGTCCTCCGCCTCGAGAATAGGGCCCTGTTCGATGTGCAGTTCGACGAAGCTTGAAAATTTCTGTCGGCCTACCGGGCTCTCGCCACGATAGCCGATGCTGTCCAGCGCCTCCGCCACGGTGACGCCGTCGGCATCCCTGCGCGACAGGATATCGTCGGTGGTAAAATCACTGACATAGGCCGCCGAGGCCATCATCGCCGGGGCGAAGCGCGAGCCTTCCTCGTTGGTCCAGTTGCAGATGCAGATCGGCGTTTCCGTTTCGATCCCGGCGTCATTGAGCGTGCGCACCACCTCGAGCGCCGCCAGCGTGCCGAGCACACCGTCGAACTTGCCGCCGGTCGGCTGGGTATCGAGATGCGAGCCGAGGCCTACCGCGGCCTTCGACATGTCGCGGCCCCTGCGCAGGCCGAACATTGAACCGAGCGCATCGACATGCACCTCGAGACCCGCGGCCTCGCACGCCCTGCGGAACCAGTCGCGCACCTGCTTGTCCTCAGGCCCGAGCGTCAGCCGCCGCACGCCGCCTTTGGGCGTGGCGCCGAATTTCGCGGTTTCGTGGATCGTATCCCACAGCCGGGCGGAATCGATTTGCAGGTTGGATGCGATTTTGGTCATGGAGCTGTTTTCCGGAAAATCAGCCGTTGCGCAGTGGCTTGGTTTCAATGACGCGCTTGCAGCGGCGCGTCAACAACGCCGCTGCCCTGCGCGAGCTTTGCGGCGAGTTCGGCCACGCGTTCCACCGCGACCGTATCGGGGGAGGCCAGCCAACTCGCCGAAAACGTCAGCGGGGCCATTTGCAGGTCGGTCGAAAGCAATTGCAGCCGCCCGCCCGCCATTTCATTTTCGACGATCGCGGTCGGAATCACGGCGATGCCGAGGCCTTCGATCGCCATGTGGATGACGGTGGCGAGCGAGGCGCTGGCATGCAGGCGGATCGGCGGCAGGTCCGGACGGTTGAACAAGGAGCGCACGATCTCGTAGGGCTGGGTCCGGCGCGGAAACGTGATGATCGGAATTTTTGCAAGGTCGTGCACGGTCAATGCTCGCCGCCCAAGCCCAAGCGAAGGACTGGCCAGAAAACCGACGGGATAGTCGCACAGCACGCGGTTGCTGATGGTCGGCGCCGTCAGGGGCCCCAGCAGGAATGCGAGTTCGATTTCCTGCGCCAAGAGCCGGTTGCGCAAATTCGAGGTGATGTCGACCTCGATCTCGAGCGAGAGATTGGGATAGGCGTGATTGACGCTTTTGATCAATTGCGACAGCCAGGTGTGAACGATGGTCTCGGCCACACCAAGCCGCAGCACGCCGCGCATCGCCGAGCGATCGCCAACCACAGCCAGCATTTCCGAACGCAGGCCGATCAGCTTTTCGGCATAGACCATCAGCTGCCGTCCGCTCGGCGTCGGCAGCACCATGCGGCGGTCACGCTGCAACAGGCGAACCCCCACCTCGCGTTCGAGCTGGGCGATCCGCTGCGAGATCGCGGGCTGGGTGGTGTTGAGCTTCGCCGCGGCGCCGCGGAAGCTGCCGAGCGTCACCACCCACATGAAAGTCTCTATTGCCTTGAAATCAGCCATGCATAGCCTGTCCGCAGGTCGATAAATTTGATTTATCGGGCTTGATTAGAAATCACGATTAGACATTATCATAGCCATATGAGCGAGTGCCTGTCGACCTTATTGGAGCGGGATCAACGATGACCAGCTTGGCAAGAACGGAACGACCCGAGCCGGCCGATCTGTTGCCGAGCGTCGCGGCCCGGCAGGCCTGCCGCGCCGGCATGGCCACCACCACGGCCGGCGTCGCCAACGGTTTTGTGCAAGGCAATCTCGCGATCCTGCCGGAAAAGCTCGCGTCGTCGTTTCACCGGTTCTGTCAGCTCAACCCGAAGCCTTGTCCGATCGTCGGCATGTCCGATGTCGGCGATCCCCGCATTCCCTCGCTCGGGATCGATCTCGACATCCGCACCGACCTCCCGCGCTATCGCGTCTGGCGCGACGGCGAGGTTGTGGAGGAGCCGGCCGACATTATGGCGCATTGGCGCGACGATCTCGTCGCCTTCGTGCTTGGCTGCTCGTTTTCGTTCGAGGAAGCGTTGATGGCTGAGGATCTCCCGATCCGTCACATCGAGCGCAATGTGCGGGTGCCGATGTACCACACCAATATTGCATGCAGCCCGTCGGGTCCGTTCGCCGGTCCCATGGTGGTGTCGATGCGGCCGTTCAAGCCGGCCGATGCCATCCGCGCGGTGCAGATCACCTCGCGGTTTCCCGCCGTGCATGGCGCGCCGGTTCATCTCGGCCATCCGCATTCGATCGGGATCGCCGATATCGGAAAGCCCGATTACGGCGATGCGGTGCCGGTGGCGGCCGACGAAATCCCGGTGTTCTGGGCGTGCGGCGTCACCCCGCAAGCGGTGATCGCGGCGGCGAAGCTGCCGTTCGCGATCACGCATGCGCCCGGATTGATGCTGGTGACGGATCTCCGCAACAAGCAATTGGCCGTGCTTTAATGGGCAGCGCTTGCCATTTCTTGAGGCTTTACCGCAAGCGTCAGCCGTTTCAACGATAGCTTTCGATCAACAGGGGGTTTTGTAAATGAAGATCACTCGCCGCAATGTGTTGCTTGGCGCCACCGCTGCCGCTGCGCTCGCGCCGATTGCGGCCCGCGCGCAAACTTCGGAAGTGGTGATCGGCGTCATCTATCCGTTCTCCGGCGCCAGCGCCCAGCAAGGCGTCGATGCCCAGAAAGCCTACGAGACCGCGGCTGAAATCATCAACAAGACCTACGATTTCGATCTGCCGCTGGCGAAGGGCGAAGGTTTGCCCGGCCTCGGCGGCGCCAAGATCCGCCTCGTGTTCGCCGACCACCAGGCCGATCCGCAAAAGGGCCGCGCCGAGACCGAACGCTTGATCACCCAGGAAAAGGTCTGCGCCGTCATCGGCACCTATCAGAGCTCTGTCGCGGTCACGGTCAGCCAGATCTGCGAGCGCTATCAGACTCCGTTCATCTCGGCAGACAATTCCTCGCCGAGCCTGCATCGCCGCGGCCTCAAATTCTATTTCCGCGCAGCGCCGCATGACGAGATGTTCTCGGCCGCGATGTTCGATTTCTTCGATGCCATGAAGAAGAAGGGCACCAAGATCGAGACGCTGTCGCTATTCCACGAGGATACGATCTTCGGTACTGACTCAGGCAACGCGCAGCTCAAGTTGGCTAACGAGCGCGGCTACAAGGTGCTGGCCGATATCAAATACCGCACCAACTCGCCGTCATTGTCGGCGGAAGTGCAGCAGCTCAAGACGGCGAACGCCGACGTGCTGATGCCCTCCAGCTACACCACCGACGGCATCCTCTTGGTGAAGACCATGGCCGAGCTCGGCTACAAGCCGAATGCGATCGTCGCCCAGGACGCCGGCTTCTCCGAAAAAGCGCTGTACGACGCGGTCGGCGACAAGCTGGAAGGTGTGATCTCGCGCGGTAGTTTCTCGCTCGATCTCGCCGCCAAGCGGCCGATGGTCGGCAAGATCAACGCCATGTTCAAGGAGAAGTCGGGCAAGGATTTCAACGACCTCACGTCGCGGCAGTTTACGGGCCTGATCGTGATGGCGGACGCCATCAATCGCGCCAAATCCACCGACGGCGACAAGATTCGCGAAGCGCTGGTGGCGACCGACCTGCCGGGCGAGCAGACCATCATGCCCTGGAAGCGCGTCAAGTTCGACGACATGGGCCAGAACAACGACGCCGATCCGGTATTGCTGCAATATATCGGCGGCAAATTCGTCACCATTTTCCCGCCGCAAGGCGCCATCGCCGAAGCCGTCTGGCCGATGAAGTGAGGTGCGCCCTGTGCGTCACGTCGAGCCGCCCGGCCTTATCCCCGGGATGAACGCAATGGCGTTCACCCGTGGGTGCGCACATTTGCGCGCGTCTCGAAGCCCTCATCCTGAGGAGGGGGCGCAGCCCGCGTCTCGAAGGATGGCCGCGAGTGCTTTGTTGCCGCCATCCTTCGAGACGCTTGCTTTGCAAGCTCCTCAGGATGAGGTCGGTGATTCTTCACAAGCGCGCGCGCTAATGGGCGTTCCTCGCGATGAGGCCTTCTGCTTGGAGCGCAACGTTTGACCGCCGAGACCATCATCCAAAGTCTCGCCAGTGGCCTGTTGATGGGGCTGCTCTATGGCCTGATCGCCGTGGGGCTGGCGCTGATCTTCGGGTTGATGGATGTGGTGAACTTCGCCCATGGCGAGTTCCTCATGATCGCGATGTACGCGACCTTCTTCCTGTTCGCGTTCTTTGCCGTCGATCCCTTGCTGGCGGCGCCGCTGGTCGGTGCCGCTCTGTTCGTGTTCGGGGCGGTGGTCTATCTCCTGATCGTGCGGTTTGCGGTGCGTGCAAAAGCCAATGCCGGCATGGTGCAGATCTTCTCGACCTTCGGGCTCGCCATCGTCATGCGTGGCCTGGCGCAATTCTTCTTCACGCCGGATTATCGCAGCGTCACGCATTCATGGCTCGGCGGCAAGACCGTCTCGGTCGCCGGCATCTTCCTGCCGGTGCCGCAGCTGGCCGGCGCACTGGTATCGATCGCGGCGTTCGCCGCGCTGTATTTCTTCATCAACCGCACCGACTTCGGTCGCGCGCTTGAAGCAACCCGCGAGGACGCCGGCGCGGTAGCGCTGGTCGGCATCGACAAGAACAGGGTGTTTGCGCTCGGCTGGGGCCTGGGTGCGGCGCTGGTCGGGCTCGCCGGCGCCATCATGGCGATGTTCTTCTACATCTATCCGGACGTCGGCGCGTCATTCGCGCTGATCGCCTATGTCACGGTAGCGCTGGGGGGCTTCGGCAGCGTGTTCGGCGCCTTTGCCGGCGGCATCGTGGTCGGACTAGTCGAAGCTACCACGGCATTGATCCTGCCGCCGTCGCTGAAGTCGGTCGGCATCTACGCGGTCTATCTGTTGGTGGTGTTCATCCGGCCGCGCGGCCTGTTCGGGTTGATCTGATGGATATTACGTTCGCCCAGCGCCGCCGCCGCGACTTGATCGTCGCCGCAGGCCTAGCCGCGATCGCCGCGCTGGTGCCACTGTTCGTGAAAGACGTCTACGTCCAGAACATCATGGTGCTGACGCTGATGTATGCGGCATTGTCGCAAAGCTGGAACATCCTGTCCGGCTATTGCGGGCAAATCTCGCTCGGCCACGCGCTATATTTCGGGCTCGGCGCCTACACTACAGCACTTCTGTTCACCAAATTCGGCGTGCTGCCGTGGTTCGGCATGCTCGGCGGCGGGCTGATATCGGCTGTCATTGCGATGGCGCTCGGCTATCCCTGTTTCCGCCTGCGCGGGCACTACTTCGTCATCGCCACCATCGTCATCGCCGAGATCGCGCTGTTGTTGTTTCAGAACTGGAATTGGGCCGGTGCCGCGCTCGGCATCGATATTCCCGTGCGTGGCGACAGCTGGCTCAAGTTCCAGTTCACCCGCAGCAAGCTGCCATATTTCTATTTCGCGCTGGTGCTGGCCTGCATCGCCTGGCTCGTGACCTGGTGGCTCGAGGATTCCAAATGGGGTTACTGGTGGCGCGCGGTGAAGGACAATCCGGACGCCGCCGAAAGCCTCGGCGTGGTCGTGTTCGATTCCAAGATGGGCGCGGCGGCGGTCTCGGCGTTCCTGACCGCGGTCGGCGGCAGTTTCTATGCGCAGTTCGTTTCCTACATCGATCCCGAAAGCGTGATGGGTTTCCAGTTCTCATTGCTGATGGCGCTGCCCGCGGTGCTCGGCGGCATCGGCACCTTGTGGGGACCGATGCTGGGGGCGGTCATCCTGATCCCGCTCACCGAACTGACGCGCTCGTTTATCGGCGGTTCCGGCCGCGGCGTCGACCTGATCGTCTATGGGACGTTGATCGTGCTGGTCTCGCTGGCGCGGCCGGAAGGCCTGGTCGGATTGTTCTCGCGCCGGCGCAAGGGACTGGCCCGATGACGCTTCTGCTGGAAACCCGCGGCGTCTGGCAACGTTTCGGCGGCCTGATCGCCAACAGCGACATCTCGATTTCGGTGGGACGTGGCGAGATCGTCGGGCTGATCGGTCCCAATGGCGCCGGCAAGTCGACGCTGTTCAACCTGATCGCGGGCGTGCTGCCGCCGACGCAAGGTTCTATCCTGTTCGACGGCCGGGATGTCACCGCGCTGCCGGCGGCGCAGCGCTGCCAGCACGGCATCGCTCGCACCTTCCAGGTCGTCAAGAGCTTCGACACCATGACGGTGATCGACAATGTCATTGTCGGCGCGCTGGTCCGCACCACCGTCATGCGTGAGGCGCGCCGCAAGGCCCATGAGGTGCTGGAATTTGCCGGCCTCGCGGCTCGCGCCGACGTGCCCGCCAGCGAGTTGATCCCGTCGGAAAAGCGCCGGCTCGAGGTCGCGCGCGCGCTCGCGACCGAGCCAAAACTCTTGCTGCTCGATGAAGTCCTCACCGGTCTGACGCCGATCGAGGCGCAGACCGGCGTCGAACTGGTGCGCAAGGTGCGCGCCACCGGCGTCACCGTGCTGATGGTCGAGCATGTCATGGAGATCGTGATGCCGCTGGTCGACCGCGCCATCGTGCTCGATCTCGGCAAGGTGCTGGTCGAGGGCAAGCCGGCCGACATCGTTCGCGATGCGAAAGTCATCACCGCCTACCTTGGGGATCGTCATGCTGTCGGTGCATGAAGTCACCACCGCCTATCAGGGACTGGTGGCGATCTCGGCGGTCTCGATCGAGGTCGCCAAGGGCGAGATCGTCTGCGTCGCTGGCGCTAATGGCGCCGGCAAATCGACGCTCCTCAAATCCATCGCCGGCGCCGAACGTCCGCGCGCGGGCCACGTCAGCTTCGACGGCGCGCGCATCGACGGCATGGCGCAGCACATCATTACCGCGCGCGGTATCGCCTATGTGCCGGAAAATCGCCGGCTGTTTCCGAGGCTGTCAGTGCGCGACAATCTGCGGCTCGGCAGCTATCTTTATCGCAGCGAGGCCAATCGCGACCAGCCGCTTGATCTGGTGTTCAAGCTGTTTCCGCGATTGTCGGAGCGGCTGGAGCAGCGCGCCGAAACGCTCTCGGGCGGCGAGCAGCAGATGCTGGCGATCGGCCGCGCGCTGATGACGCGGCCGCGGCTGTTGATGCTGGACGAGCCGTCGCAGGGCATCATGCCGAAACTGGTCGACGAGATTTTCGCCGCGGTGAAGCGCATCCGCGACGCCGGGATGACCGTGCTGATCGTCGAGCAGCGCATGGCCGAGTGCCTCGACATCGCCGACCGCGCCTATATCCTGCAGACCGGCCGCCTGCTGATGCAGGGCAGTGCTGCGGAGATCAAGGGCAATCCCGATGTGCGCAAGGCGTATCTGGGGTTGTGATGGACCGTGTCCCGGACGCGGTGCAGCGTTCTCCACACTGCTCCGCAGAGCCGGGACCCATCGGCCGCTTGGATGGAGATGGCCCCGGATCAGCAGCGCACCACGCCGCAAGGGCGGCGCGTTGCGCAGCGTCCGGGGAACGCAGCCCTCAATGCCCATGCTCCGGCAGCGTCAACCCGAACGTCTTTGACAAATCCGCCACTTGCGCCGGCGTCAGATAGCGTGGGTTCAACCCGCGCAGCAGCAGATACAGTTTCGCGGTTTCTTCCAGCTCCTCGATGGCGAATACCGCGGCCTCGAGCGTATCTCCCGACACGACCGGGCCGTGATTGGCGAGCAGCACCGAGGCATATTTTCCGGCGAGCCCCTTGATGGCGTCCGCGACCGCAGGGTCGCCCGGCCGATAATAGGGCACCAGCGCGGTCAAGCCGCACTTCATCAGGTAATACGCCGTCATCGGCGGCAGCGCGGCGCGCGGGTCGATCTCCGGCAGCATCGAGACCGCCACCGAATGCGTCGAATGCAGATGCACCACCGCGCGGGCGGCGCTGCGCGTCTGGTAGAGCGCGGTGTGCAGCGGCACTTCCTTGGTCGGGGCATCGCCGGAAACCAGCCGGCCGTCAGGCCCGAGCCGCGACAGCCGCGCCGGGTCCAAAAAACCGAGCGAGGCGTTGGTCGGCGTCACCAGCCAGCCGCCGTCGTCGAGCCTGACGCTGATATTGCCCGAGGAACCCGGCGTCAGCCCGCGCTCGAACAGCGAGCGGCCGAGGCGGCAGATTTCCTCGCGGACCTCGGTTTCGGTCATGACAGCGTCCTCTTTGCCGCCTTGTCTCACGCTTTGGCAGCGCCGCCAAGCCGTGATACCCAGAGGCAAGGCCGCACCCGGATTGCGGCTAGTGACAAAAAGTTCGAGGGACCGCCGCATGCCTGAATCCACAAAACCGCGTATCGCCGTCGTCGGGCTGGGCTCGATGGGATTTGGCATGGCGACCTCGCTGCGGCGCGCGGGTTTTGACGTCACGGGCTGCGATGTCTCGACCGCGGCGGTGGCGCGCTTCGTGGCCGACGGCGGCAAAGGCGCCAAGACGCCGGCGGAGGCCGCAAGGGAAGCCGATACCGCGGTCAGCGTGGTCGTT